>Ga0308157_10002518_pt1 | contig 29808 bp, 16 predicted proteins | sample PhyBR1_FD_201035 | JGI IMG/M metagenome (GOLD analysis project Ga0308157, IMG submission 201035) | Phyllosphere microbial communities from UC Gill Tract Community Farm, Albany, California, United States - DLSLB.R1 | ecosystem: Host-associated > Plants > Phyllosphere > Unclassified | place: USA...
TTCGTTCCGGAATCCCCTTAAGCCTTTTGAGATCTTTCTTTTGTATGATTCTATCTATATATTCTTGTTTTAATGCCGGATGCTCCAAAATGGCAACTTCTGGAGAAACGGTTACGCTGTCTATTCCTACCGAAGAAAATGGCCAACAAGCGGCTGTTTCTTTTAGTTTGTTAACTAGGGGGTCCTCGGGGGATAGACCGCTGGCAAAATTGAATAAATCAGGGAGAAAGCGAAGCATTAGGTCAGCTGAGTAAATTTCCTCTGCAGACTTTTTGCCTTCGTAAGGGACCAGTAAACGATTTATTTGATCTTCGCCACTATCACGAAGCAATACCAGTTGGATGGTGCTGAATATATGCTTGGCTGCCCATAATGCGGCATCAGGATGAAAGTCTGGAGCAGAGCCAGGTAAGTGAAGTGCATCAGTTTTGTGGTAATCTTGTAGCAGTATTGCAGAACGGTCTGAAGATTGCGAATCAAAATCAATCAATTTCTCAGGCACAGTGACCTGTCCGGTCTGAATAATATCAAGTAAAAAAAGCTCTAGTACCACCCTATGAGATCGTGTTAATTTGGAAAGCAAGATATGAATTAAGCACAGAATCCAAAAATCTTCGATCAGATTGTAATTTAAGCTCAGGCATTGATGAATTGAGGTTAACTTGGTTAGCGTTCATTAAAAGAAATTAAGGTAGGGCACTCGATTAACAGGGAGAAGATCACAGCAAAAATAGGCTTAAGAAGCTGATTTCTAAATGCGAATGAATTTTGTTACATGCTCATTGTTATAAAATTAGGGGAAATAAACTATTGTTTTGTCACAGAATTAGGGTAAATATTCTTAAATCCCGTAATAGAATTAGGGTAAATTTATAAGCAGCTGACGCAGAATGACGGTTATTATAATTAACGCCGCAAATCTTATCAGGTAACAAAACTGATAAAAAAAAGAGCTTAAAATTCTTCTGAGATAACATACTAAGGCAAAAACAAATCATCCACGGTAACTTCGCTCTCTACCATTCAAATAGAATTATTCTAACAATAAATACCCATTAGTTGGTATTGTTTATTGCTTTTTTAATTATTAGGTTAGAGAAATAAAGACTGACGCAGTGATGGAGTGGTGGTGTAGATAATACAATAACCAGCTAACATAAAACCAATTTAATACTCTCAACAATGAAAGTACTTAAAACAACCACAGGCTATACTAATCCTGCAGCAAACCCGAGCACTATAAATGTTTTAGGCTCAACCGCATTGAAAGTTTGTCAACTCAGACCGATGAACTTAGTTTCTCTTAAATATTGTCTTTAATTACTGATCAGCAAAATTATTCGCTGATCACCAGTATCCAAATTCTCTAGTAATTAACCTTAAAATCTTTGCGATGCCACTAGACCCTATTTCAGACCTTTCTACTCCAGTTCATTTAGCAACTGGAAATGCCAATGCCCTTTTCGCTACTGATCCACCTGCAGGGCAAGCCTTTCCACTCAATGAAGATAAAACACCCTTAAACACCGAAACTACAGCTACAAAGTTGACCGAGAATGTTCATAAAGCGATTGCATTTCTAAAGGTCAGTGATGCTAGTCGCAAACGTTATGCGCCAGCCGGGAAGGTTACCTTCTGCAATATTTATGCGTACGACCTCAGTTACGTTATGGGCAGTGCTATCGGAAGATATTATGTTCCGCGAGTTTGGTGGATGCCACTGGCAATTGTGAACATCAAGAAAGGTATAGCACAAGTTCCCTCCTACGCTAAAACCGTCAAAGAAATGCAAGCCAATGATTTGCGCGATTGGTTCGAAACTTACGGGCCAAATTTTGGATGGAAGGAAGAAAGTGATCTCACAGCCCTGCAAGCGTCCGTAAATAAGACTGGCGATATTGGAATTATTGTTGGAAAAAAAGTAGGGGGAAATGGTCATATCACGGTGGTCATTCCAGAAAATACGATTCAAAAAGCGGTGTACGATGTCGTAACAAAAAAAGTTTTGCATCCTTTACAATCTCAAGCTGGGGTTAAAAACAAGGAATATATTACAGGGGTAGCAGGAGAAAAACCTTGGTTTGAAGTTGGCCACGATAGTAAATTCTACAATTTTACTGGATAGTTCGGTATCCTATTATTGATTTCGAATTATTTGCTTCCTGTTAAAACTTAAATATCATGAAACGTTTTCTATCATTGGCTCTGTTTGTGGCTACTTTATATTTTTCTTCATGTGCACCGCAACGCCCCCCTAGTTATACTATCAATAGTGAAATGGAACCTTCAAAATGGCTGAGATCAGTAAAAACAGACTCTGTTACATTAAAGCCAGGAGATGTCATTATTATCGAACAATTTCAGGCGCATGCACATGCTCATGGCACTATGGCACCACTTATCAATAGAGTAAGGATTCCACTCCGTCTTATTCCAGATGATGGAAAACTAAAAGACTATGAAAGAAATTTCTTGCTTGCCGTATTAGCAAGCAATGCAACAAGAGCCACATTGCATGAAGTTTTAAGTAAAATAGATGATCCCGCTGAATTGAAGAATTTGCAGAGCGATTTTATATCGATCTGGAACAATCTAGTAAACAATATGCAACTCTTTTACGCGGATTCAAGATTTACATTCAATCGCGTAGAAATTGTCTTCAATCCAAAACCCTTAGCTATTAATTCGGCTATTGCTGCTTTCCTTCCTAAAAGGAAGTCACGAATCATAGCAATGCCACGAAATCATTTTTCATTTTATAGTTATCTAAATAAAGGTGGTTTTCAAGAAGCGGATGATGACGGAGATGCTGGATATTATCAAGCAAATGACAATGCGGGAATTGAGTTACCATTTATTTATAACAGTTTTTCAGTACAGATTAACGGTCTTAGCTACGGAGGGCAAAATTTGCCATATGAGGAATCAACTTGGTCTGTGTATGATTGGCTACACAGTGGAACCCTTCTTTTAAAAGGCATGACACAAGATAAGTCTATTGTTGAGAAGGTTGGTATAAAAGGGATTGATAAAACTTTCAAAATTGTTCCAGATAGCACTAAAGCATCTCATCAAATTCTTTTTTCACAATCGATTTATACAGTTGAGAATCCTCCCGACCCAGATACCAAAAGAAATACAATAAAGGAGAGTGAGCTAAAAAATATTTCCCCAGCAATACTGAGGAAAATTAAATTTAAGAAAAAATAAGGCTATGGAGATCAAGTTTTTCGGCCAGAACATAACTGTAAATCGGGGGGCCACTACACCTGTTATTGAGAATGGAGAAACTATTGCCAACATCTCAAATAAAAATAATCAATTAATTACTATTCTGTTCGCCCAGAAAATTGACTTTAGCACTGCTGGTATTTACAAACTCGCTATCGAAAAAGACACCGAAATTTTTATCGATATCCAAGACCAGAAAAAAAACATTGTAACTGGCAGTATTCATTTCGAGGCATTTGGGATTGCCTTAACTCAAATCGAGCCGTTTCTTGATAACAATCAGTTCTCCTTCAGGTCAAAATCATTAGAAATCAGTAATTATCTATCTCAAAAGATTTTAAAAACGTTATTTTCTGGCACATTCGGAAATGTAAGCCTAGGAGTTTATAACAAGGATCTTGTACTTAGCGGCTTCAGTCCTAGTTTAAGCAAAAAACAAGTCGAACTATATACAGAACCCATCGAGGCTATTGTCCTAGATGGAATTCTTAAAATTCCCGTTCAATATCGTCAAAACCTAACCATAACACATATGGTTTTGTCTCAAAATGGCACTAAGGTTAACATGCAGCCGCAAAATGGTATGCTCTATATTAGTCCAGATGTTTTAACGATGTTTAAACAACAGGAAAGTACAGAAAACGATTCAGCCTTATTTTTTCAATATCAATTTGCACTGATCAATGGAAACTTGAGCTATGATTTAGATCCAAATTTCAAGTTTCTTGGTGCCTTTTGGGAACAAAAAACTATCAATGATAAATCAGCAATACTGCTACTGAAATATTCTGATGAAAATGGAAGTCCAATTGCAATGACACCAGATGCATCGAATCCGAGATGGGAACTTAGATATCGTGATGGCAATAGTGCATTACTTAATGAAGATGGTGCCTTTCCTAACAAAGAATTTCAAAAAACAATACGTGGTATCTCCATTGACTCTGTATCTGGAACCCTCCAAACCATCGCTTTTGAAAGCGTAGATTTTGAAAAACGGGAGAGACAATTATATGGCTTAAACAAAAAAGCCAATACGCAACAAGAGCTACTTGTTTCTCCCTACTGGCTTAGCCTAACTGATAATCCAAACAAAATTGTTAAACTAGACAATGATTCACCACAAGTTATTTACGGGCTAACCAAGGGCGCCTGGTTAAGCAAATCAGATAAGGCCAAAACCAATGTGGTGCTTTCCATGGAACCTGTTTACCTTGAGGATGATAAAAGCCCAATAATCTACCACTTGCATGGCCTAGGATTGGAGCATAAACAATGGATGCTAAACAGTCAATATGAAGAAAAAGAAAGTCGACTAATTAGTGATAATAAAGATAAATCCGTTATTCAATCACGAACTTTCGTTTCAGATGTAGTCTTAGAAAAGCTGGAGAAGAGTACATTTGAGATCCCCGCAACAGATTATCATTTTGCAGCCACAAATATTTATCATCCAAAAACATTAAAAAATGATGCTTCGCCTGTATTTGCGAAAATTCCTCTGCAAGCCATTGCAAAAATTGAGGAAATAAACGAAATTTTCCGTAAGTTCAATTTCGTTCCACCTGACCAAAAACACGTCAGTAAATTTGAGCGGATATATGTCGATCGGCTTGAAAAGCCATCAGAGCTTTTACAAACCATACCAATTGTCACCAGAAAACCAAGCGATCTGGAGCGTTTCCCCTTACAGCTGCAGAATTTACAGGCTAAAATAAAACAAACTGAAGGTGAGCATCCTGTTGTGTCTGGGGCACCGCTCCAATTTATACATGGCAAGAAGGCTGGTATTACTTTCGAGAGCACAAAGCTAAAAAAAGCAGACCGTGAGTTACCAGAAAGCCTGCTGCAACAAATTAAAGAACTGCAGCGCATCTGGAATGAAGGCGCGTTCATGATGGAGTCTAACACGCTTGCAGAACTTGCAACAGATACACCTCTACAAAAACTGGCAAAAAACATTCGCATAATTCGACATTACATAGATGGTGTGGATTTTGTGCAAGGCGCAAACGACCTTAAAAAACGCGTGCAATTCTTAGGAGCTGCTTATCGCCTCCAATTTGACACCTATGTGGGAACTCCTTTACTTCAGGAAGCTTTGCTTGAGCAAATCAAAGGTTACCTTAAAGGTAATTTAAATGCCATTCCAGGACTGGGTCAACGCATGCGCTCGCTAAATTTAGTGATAGAAAATTGGAAGGTTGCTGATTTAAAAACTGCCTGGAACAAAGGCTTGGCCGATTGGTCCAATACTGCAACAACAGACTTTGCAATAGCAGAAACAAGGGTGCTCAATGCCTTGTTTGATTACGTCTATAAACAAGCCGATAGGGAATTGATTGGTACATTGGCCACTTTTAAACTAAACTATAAAAAACTCCCTGACGAACTAAAGATCGTTAAAGATTCAGCAACCAAATTATTTGAGGAATACCAAGCATTATTTGAAGATACCGCAACGACATTTGAAACTGCTGCCAAAACATTCACTACTGATATATTTCAAGGCACAGATCCATACGTGTTAGCATTGCAAGAGCTTTGGAGCGCGAAAGATAGCCTTGGATTCGATAAAATTACCACTGACCAAATCAAAGCCCGTTATGGGAGCTATTTCGATATCCAGTCTTACAAAAAAATAATAGTTGATTATGATTTGCCAATTATTACCGCCTTAGAGTATCAGCTCAGAAAAAAACTGCGAACGGAATTTGACACGCTGGTTGATGCCATTATTAAGCAAATCATAGAAACCCCAGATAAAATCGATCAACTTCTGGCGACCTATGAAGAAGACATTGTTGCGCTTTTATTATTTGCAGAAAAAACCGTAAAGTTTCTTGAAGAAAATAAAACGCTAATTGCCAAACTAAAAAACTTAAGTACCCCAGATCAAGTAAAAGCGGCGCTGAAAGGCTTAGAGCAAGACCTCAAGAAAACGGTATATATTTTCATTAGCGATTATATCAAAACGCATTATGGGCATCAACTCGACGAAATGGCCGGCGATGCGAATGCGCAAATTGATAAGTTAGTGCAGCTATACTATGATCAAGTCCGGATTCTGCTTTCGCTGATCGATCAATATGAACTTTGGAAAACTAAGATCATCAATAATTTCAACAGAGTAACCGCAAGTTTAAAACAAGCAATTACGGTCTTAACCACAGATAAAGGGATACTTCTCCAACAATTAAAAGCCTACCTGATCCAAAAACACAATATAAGCATTTCTTTCTTGGATTTACGCGTAGCCCCCCCGCAGTACATTGTCTACAGTAAACAAGTATCCTTTAATATAGATCCTAAATTTGTTGAACAATTTAATGCAATCCTCACCAAATTACACCTCGATAAATATGACCTGTGTGTATTAGGCAATAGCCATTGGGATTTCACATTCAGTGACCAAGCCATCTATATCTTGAAACTGGGTAATGACATGACTGTTGAGGAAATCCTTAAAGACATTAACGATCGTAATAAGAAACCTAAAGATAAAGAAGGTCCATTAGGTGATGTAAAGAAAATCAACGACTATTTTCACGAGGACATTAAAAAGAGCAATTGGCGCGGCCTAATTATCTTAAATCCAATTGCAGATATCTCAAAGGATGAACTGATTAGGGATTTAGCGGGAAAGAGCAATATCAAAATGAAATATGCGGCTATTGGCGGCGCCGAAAGTACTTTAACCGGTGGTTTGGATGTATATGCCCGGGTGCTTGAAGAAAATAAGGCTGTGCCAGCTACAGAGAAGGATAAAGATGATGCTAAGTTTACGCTGATCAAATTTGATGCTTCGATTAAAAATACGCAGCTTGAATCAGGTGATATTACTTTTCAGCTCGATTTTAAGAACATCTTTGGTAAGGAAAATGAATTCGATAAAATTATCATTAAAGGTATTGTACCGAAAGGCAAAAATACCGCTGGAGGCAAAAACTTCAAATTCTCTGCCCAATTAGAACGTCCAAAGAAATTCGAAATCAAGACTGCATTCCTAGATGAATTAGAAATTCGAGGTATAACGGCAGAACGAAGTGATAAGAAATCTGTTCTATCAATAGATGGTTCACTGAGCTTTCAAAAAATGCCAGAGATCAATATCTTTCCTGGCCAAAATCAAATCGTCCTCAAAAATTTTCGCTTAATCGTTCCAGAGCAAGGAGCAGGTAGTAGTACTAGGATTGGTTTACCGAGGGGCATAAACATCGAAATGTCGGCCATTGAATTTGTTTTCGATAAGCCGCGTCCAATAAATTTCGGCTTTATGGAGATTCTGCCAAAAGGCATTTCCTACTATAAAGATTTTAACGAGCTTCAGCGACACGATTTCCTTAGGAACAAAATCTGGATTACTAAAATACCTGATACAAAACCTGGTTTTACCTGTTTAAATATTAAGCTCGATTTTGGCAAATTAACCACGATGGGTGGTTCTGGTGCAGGAAAGCTCGAAATGAGTGGTATTTTAGGTTTTACGATAGATAAGGCCAATATAAATGGTCCATTCTTTGCCCTTAATAGTGTAAGTGGTGAAGACATCAATATTGACCTCTTTAGATTTATTACACTCTACATCAAGAAGCTTAAAATAGCAAGTGGCAAAATGGGCCAGGATGATGTAACTTATATAAGGGCAGATGATGCGAAGATTAAATTATTGGGCTGGTCGCCTTTGGGTAAAGATGGAAAATTTAGTCTAATCAACGTCCAAAAGAAACCTAGTGATACTGAACTACTGCAATCACCCATCACAGGATTTGCCGCTATTGCAAGCAAAGACCCTGATGGAGAAGGTAATGAACAAAGCTGGAAAATTGGTGTATTAGAAATCTTCTGGGTTTTTATCGCCAGAAACTTGAAGTTTGAAAATAAAAACTTAATCGAATTGCTCAAAGATCCCGGAGAGAATGATAGTGAGGCAGCAGAGGGCGGGGCTTTGAGAAAACTTCAAATTTATAAAAAAGACAGCGATGATCTTTTTAACTTAAAGTTCACCCCAGACGAAAGCTGGCTTTTCGGTGCATCATTCTCAATTGCTAACTTTCTCGAACGCTGTACCATGATTCTCCACGACCAGCACTTTTATGGGATCATGTTATACTCTAAAGAAGCTTGGTTTAAAGCAGTATTTGGATCGCAAAAACTGGCGATGGCTTACATGCCAGGTAAAACCAAGGAGCAAGATCGGTTCAGGATTGAATTTGGTTTGCCGGCGCTCAATTTCTTAGGTGCGCTCGAATCAGGACTGGTTGCATTGGAATACGCAATGAACCGCGATTTCCTAATAGACTTCGGCTTTCCATGGAGAAGCGGGAACACCTACTTATGGGCGCGTACTTTTGCATTGCGCTCAGGGATCTATGAAACAAGGTTTGGCTTCTACTTCGAAAAGAAAACAGAAGTAAAATCTGAGCCTGGTGGTACAGACATCACATTACTTACTATAGGCGCTGGAGTGGCTATTTACTATGGTTACTATATTGGCAGGAAAAATAGGTTTGCTTGGGCTGAAGCTGGCATTGGCATCACTGTAATCTTAGCAGGTGCAGTAACTTTCAAAGCAGGAAAAGGTGCTTTACCAGCCCTTAATTCATCAATCTACAAACTTGAAGTTATTGGTGTAATTGGGATTTATGCTTACGCAGAAGGTGGCATAGACTACTGGATCTTTTCTGCATCAATCCGTGCCGAAGTAGTAGCTGCACTTGCGGGTACGTTGGTCTACATGCCTACAGGCAATAGTTCAATCACATTTGAAGCTACCCTAAGCGTAAAATATCATGCTTCGGCTTCCATTAAGTTGGGGTTTGTGAAAAAAACATTCAAAATTTCTGGTCAGCTCGAATATGGAGTATCTGGACGGGTTGCATTAAATTAATTATTAGCCATGAACAACAAATTACTATACTGGGTTGACGTATTTACCCCAAAACCATATACACAACCAACAAAAAACAGCAGTTTATACCTTGTAATCATCCCTTGTATTTTAAAAACCGAGAGCAATGAACAAGATATCATTGATTATCTTAAATCGTTTAACGATAGCACTGCTACTTATCTTTTCAACCCAATTGCAGAACAAGTTAAGGATTCTGATGAAACAGAACTAGATATTGTGCCACTCCCCTTTCATCCGTCAGTACAAATTTCCAAATCTGATGCGCGGATCAATACCTACAACAACGAAACTGGTTACTTTTTTGCCGATCATAAAGCAAAGTTAGACTATACCATAAATAATTATAGTAGCTTATCGCTAAATCTAATCCCTCCACATGCCAACTATCCGAAAAACGATTACATCTATTTGACGGAGAAACAACGAGCATCTTATGGAAACTGGTTAATTTCCTTGCTAACTGATGTTAAAAAAAATGAAGCAAAGATTACCGCAAATAGTTTAAGGTCCCTTGTTCTCCAAAAAATATGGTTTGACAAGGTTGCAGAAAAAATTACTGAAGAAATTAAGGCCCCCCTTTTGTCTGGGACAATTTGTGTACAATATATTGAGTTACTAACCGCAAATGCCAAGTTGCTACTTAACGAAAAGGAACTTACACCTCCAGCTTTTCAATTCTCAATAGAAATACTGGAAGATCTACGTGATGATGCTCCGGCAATTGAAAAACGTATAGGTATCGAAAAAAACTACAACAAAATTGTTGCAAAAGGTTTTCTAGGGGTTTATGAAAATATGATGGTAGATCCTGAGCCAGAAAATCCCGAAGCACTATTAGACGATGATAAAAAGCAGCAAGAAGAAGATAAAACACCGATTGGCCGTACAGTGCAGCAATTGCGCCTTTATTACGGTGGAGGCGAGCGCGTTAGGGTTCCTGAATTGGCTAAAAGTTATCATTACATGCAAATCTTTGATGATTTTACACCTTCAGGTTTCGCTGAAAATATTATACCCACTGTTCTTAAAACCAAGGATATCTTACCAGATAGGCTAACCCTTACCAACAACTATTCCCTATTAGGACATGTAGTAGAATTACCTTTCAGTGATCTTCAAGACATTGACGTATTTATTAAATCTTTGGATATAAAATTAAATAATCAGCAGATTTTTGACCAGTCTTCATATGCTGATGATTTGCGGATCCAGATTAAAGCAGCTTATTTAAATGCTACCCAAAACAAGCCAAAAGATTTTCTTCGCAACATTGAAGTAAACCCAACGAAAAGCCAAATTGCCGAAAAAGGGAAAGTTTATTATTATCCTTCCAATAGCATGGCAATTCCTGATGCAGCATTAAATAGTGCTGCTAGCACATGGGAAGTACCTAAACAGTTTTTCCTCTTGCCAGAAATTTTGCTCGACGAGATGGAAAGCAAGCCACGAGTTGAATATCGAAGTGAGAATAGTAAGTTATATATCGATTTCCCTCCCCAACGGAAGTTCTTCAAAAGAACAGAAATATGGAGTGATGGTATAAAAGATGACAATGGTAATGAAATCTATCCGCCTATCTATACCCATAATGATAATAACGGTTTTTTACCAGGCGTAACCGTTAAAGTATTGCTAAAGAACGTCACACTTTTAGATGGTACCACTGTCTTTAAAATATCTAAAAAAAATGAGGGCTTTTGCCATAAGGAAGATGCAGATCGATTTAAAACCCTATTAATGACAACGATATCCAGTAACGAAACCGATTTTGATTGTTTCCTTGGCTATTCTGATTCTAGTGTAAATCCGCCATCATTTAAACTTATCACTTTTAACACGCTTAAAGGTATTGAAGCCGATGAGGACGAGCTACTTGAATACTATACTGCCGATTCATTGTCAGAACTACTTGAGCTAAAGGAAGTTGCCACAACTAAAGAGGCAAGTTTAATCTTAATTGCAAAGGAGAAAACTGATGAAAGGTTCTGGAATTGTTTTAATCTTTTAGCAGCAATTCCGCAGAAAGGTGCAGATGATAAAACAATTGCTATAGCTACTCCTTTCGTTGCACTTACTGATAGATTTAAATACAAATTTAACATCTCTGTAAACGGCTTTACTGCAAATTTGCAGACCAAGTTATCCAAGGCAGCAACCTTCAAACCATCAAACCTAGCTGGTCAGTTTGCAGATCCAGTAATTACTGATTATAGCAACTTCAATAAATTTAGAGTTCATTTAAAAAATGGCAATAAGCTCATTAAGATTAACGATTCCGATGCGCTTTTGCCTGAGCGAGAATATGAGGAAGGCAAGGGAAATGATGCTGTTTTCAATTTCATTTACCCAGTTACGCATCGCTTTAGTGAAAGCACTTCACGAACGGGAACCAGAAATGAAGAGAATGACCCAGAAGAAGAACGTTATCAGCTGTATAAAAACGGTGGGCAGCCTCATGCATTAGAGGGATGGGTCGAGCATCAATATGCCTATCGTTTAAATACAAAATCTTCTAAAACAGTTTCATTAGGACATAGTGCTGCGATTCGTCATCTAGGAAAACTCTTGACTATAAAAACCGCTAAAGTAAATAACGAAAAAAATCCAGCATCACCTGATCATAAGGAAGAAATTCCAGCAGTATTTTTTAAGATAAATAAAGCTGCTAATAAAATCGAAGTCTTTTTGAAACGTGAATACCTTGAATTTGTCAAGACGCAAAAAGACAGCCCTCAATATTTCCGTGAGCTATATGAGGCTTTGTATGATCTTCGTAACAATGCAAGCAGGCTTAAGGTGGTGGTAGAACAGTGGGATTTTAACAACCGTAGTAATCCCATTGATGCTAGTGCCGCTGCACACCCAGAAAAATCTAACAAATTCCCCTCTATTCTTAATAACCTTGAAAAGAAAAAGATAGACGAGTTTAGTCCTATTTTAAAATCAGATCTCGACTTCTTATATCAGGATACTTACGCAGCGTTTAAAGCGTTTGTGGTACCAACAGCTCACCCTAAAATCATGGAGCTTAATCTATATGAGCCGTTAACAAGTGATATTGTAAGATTAGGCATAGAGATTACCCGCGAAAGCAATACAACTGTTGCTGTTCAATTTACGGAAGGAGGCAAAATAAACCCTGCCAAAGAAGATTTAACACCCACCCCTATAAGTATTGGCACTGATGCAGGAACAACTGCAATTGAAAGCTTTAAATCAGCCAACGCATTGCCACAGTTGATAAACTTTTTTAAACAAGCTACTAACGAACATGAAAATGAGCTTTATCGCTCTTTCTCATTTATTTATTCTGAAGATTCTATCATTGGATTTGGGCAAAAAAACATATTAGAGATTCTTGGCGAAACAGCATCATATACTGCTTTGCCAGAAACGATAGAAACGCTTACGGATGTTTCAACCTATTATGTACCCTATTCTTTTATCCCCCTTAAGCAGCCATACTGGTCAAACACTGAACTTACAACTGCCCAAGACCAGTATGAGTTTGTGAATTATCTATTCAAGATCTTGGCATTTTTAGCTTATCCAGAAAATCAGAAAGGCAATATCAATGATTTTATCAATTTAAAATGGGAGACTGAGGAGGCTGGCAAGCCGCTAAAACTTGAGGCATTTCATGTAAGATCTAGAGTTAGGGATGAATTTTTGCATGGAATTAAAGATAAACCAGAGACGTCAATTGCCTCAAAAGTTGCGGCATTGCTTGCACCAACAGATAATGCAGAGGATCCAGGTGCTAGTCTTGAACACCAGAAAGTAAAAAAGATGCGGGATACGATTGAAAAAACATTGAAAAGTACATTCAGTTCGATATTCATCGCAGACCCATTAAAATATGTAACACTTAAAGCAATTGGCTTAGGTCTGTTTACAGAAAACAATAGTGAAGGAAAAAACCCTGGACAGTTTAATGATCTTTACTCTTTCAAAGTTGAGAAAGAGATTTCTGGTGCCTCGATTAAAAAGAGTTTAATGCCGGCAATCACTGATGCCAATGTGGTTAAAACTGAAAGCTCCGAATTCAATTTCTTTAGCCTCTTCACAGACAGGGCAAGTAGACAGGTTTATTATGTTGATGAGCTTTCTGATGAACTTTATGACAATGAATTTCATATTTCACCAGATATAAATAAAGGAATGGAAGGCCGTACAGCGGAAAACGTTATGGAAAACAATGCTCTTTATGGCGAACCTAGCGATAAAAAATCGAAGCTGTCCATAAAGCCATATTGCCAAAGTTGGGATCAATTCTATTTGTTGCCATCACGTAAACCTCCTGTAGTTCCGATTAATATCACCCTCAAAAATGAGGAGAAGATGTTGGTGAAAAAATTTGAGGGAGATGATGTAGTGGAATGGGATTCTGTAATCAAAACTCTTAAAAAAGAATATGAACTTACAACTGGATTTGGAAGTAATGCATTAGCATTTAAACAATATTTAAAAAACCCAGTCTATTTTAATGAAATTCCTGGTAAGGTTCCTGAGAACTTTAAGAAATTTGACACCTATGTTAATCAATATTACTTTTTGCTTGATCCAGATGAAGAATATACTATAGACAATGATGTAATAGAAATACACATCGGTGACGCGGATGACAGAGAAATAAAAGATTTTGTTGGCGATAAAATTGCTGATGCGGACATTCGCATGGAATTAGAAAAGCAGTTTATTTACCATATACGCAATAAGAATGGGCAAGAGGATATGCCTAAGCCAGTTACTGAAGTTAAAAACCTCGTTGATACATCCAAGGATTATGCTATAGCTACCGGGCTTCATGAGTTGTTGCTAAACGTACTGGTATCAGATAAACAACAGCATGGGTTAAGTGGAAATGATCAGGTTTTCGAACTTCGAACCCCAAACGGGCCAGACCACTGGTATTTGAAAAAGGTAATCGGCGCAAACACTCCGCATACCCAACCAGGAGATGTACTGGGAGTAAATCTGCTCAAATATGCCCCAGACCCAAATAAGCCAGAAAAGTTTTTGCTTAAAATTATGGTCCTTGCAGAACCCTGGTCACACAAATGTTGCACTGTTCGTATAAGACGCAACGAAAGAGATTTCGACAGTAATGGCGTACCCGATTTAAACCCTGTTTTTAAAATGCAGTCCGCATTGGCTCCGTGGGTTGATTATGGTTTGCAATTCTTATCCTACAACTACCTTGATGCAGAAGATTCTTCAAAATGGCCACAGTCACTCAAATATGTTGGAGCTGAAGTTAATTTTGCTAAATATAAATCGGACATTAACGCGCGGTACTTGGAAGATGTGGTATCTAGAATTCTGAGGAATGGAGAACGCTTTAACAAAACTGTGCTTAAAAACCATTTTATACAATTGATCTCAAATCGCCCGGGTTACAATCTTATCTCGACCTTTCATAGCAACAAACCCTTAAAAGACATCAAAGCTTGGGGCGCCGGCTACGGTGATAAAATTGATATTTTACAGGTTGAAAAGTTCGCGAAAGAAGACATTGAAAAGGACGCCCTCTATAAAGTAGACTACGCAGTAAACCCGGTTGATACTAACGTAGTTGGTTTAGCTCCTTTTATTCAGATGATCTGGTTTAATGATGAAGCGCAAGATCAACCAGTTTTTGCAATCAATTGGCAGTTGAGGTTAAAACAAAATAAGGCTTAATCACCTTGCTGCCATTCTAGGCGATGGACAATCATTGTGAGATGCGAAGCAACAAATCGAAACGAAGCAATCCCGTTATCGCATAAGCGCTTGCAAACTGGAAAAGATATTACCGACCAATGTTCTTTGCTTCGTTTCTTACAATTTAACCCTAACTCGCATCGAAAAGACTATTTTGCGGGGCTCACAACGCAAATTTTAAAAAAGGGGCACAATACGCGATCAAACAAATGCGAGGAAATTAGCCTGAATGGTTTCGGTTAGTTTTGGTAAGGTATCGTTATCATCAATTACCACCTCTAGAGGTTCTTCCTTATCGTAAATTTCCTTAGCTGCCGTAAATGTAAGATTACATGCAGAGGCTATCAAGTCGCTCTTTACCACAAAAGTTTTTAGTGGGTCTCCAAGTTGATCGAAAGGATCGGCGACAAGTTTTCCTATGTCCTTCGGAAATGTTACCATGTCTAATTTCTTCAATCGATTTTTTTGCGACATCAAAAAAGCTATTCTCCGCAATTCATTATCAACCACATAGTAAACAATTTTCCAAAAAACAATTGGTACTTGAATTGTTTTTTCACTTTTATCAAAGAAATCCTCATAAGTCGCTATAGGATCATTAGCGGTAAATAAGGCACCTGCAATGACAGATACACATTTTACGTCAAGACTCCCTTGAGCAATGATGAAATCTTCAAGCGATTCCCATTGTTCCTGATTCAGCTCTCCTACCTGTGGGTGTATGGTAGTAAAAAAATAAGTGTCCCTTTCTCCTGCCCTAGCTTCTGCGGCCGTTTTACCCCATTGGTTGTATCTACGGGCAATAAGGTGGCCACGATCAAAAAAATTGGAGCTGGATGATTTATCATTTGTTTCAGATTTATAAAATCCATCTCCTAGTTGTTGCTCGGACTTAACGTTTTCTTCGTCCTCCCTAAAACTATCACTTCTAGCCATTTTAATAAAGGCTACTTTATCGAAATTACAAGCTGTATACAACGCCAGTTTTCTCTGTTTATTAAAGTAGATACTTAAGTTTTGATGAGGAATAATAATGTGTTCGTTAAATAAATCGTGGTCGGCAGGCAATAACGGCAATTTAACTTGGCCCGCAATTAGAAACTGTTCATCAAATCCATTTTTATCAAATTCTTCTAAAACGCTTTTAGTTGATTCTAAGTCTATTTCGGCTTCATCACTCCAACATAAAGGAATATTAAGCGCTGCTGTTTCGGAAAAGTTGTGCTTGGCTTCTACTTCAGCGGGTTCCATTGCTTTTAGTTGGGTCAAATACCCTTCGATTTCCTTTTTAAACTGATCGAAAGTAGCGATCAATAGCTCCGGGCAATTCTTACCCGTCCAATATTTATGTGGGACTATAGAATCAAGCTGGATTGAATGGTCATAACAAAGTAACGCCGCCAATCGTGCAGCTCTTGTGTTTGCGGCGGTTTGTATTATTCCCTTATGCATGCAGATTTCTATAGCAATACTCTTATTGTTACCTTCAGTTCTAGCATGAAATCCCATTTCGTTGGTCGGCAAATGCTGAATAGTAATTTTATCGTCTACAGTAAAATGCCAGGACACCTTTTTTTTCTCCTTAACATGCGTTTTGGGATTCTCGAGAATGTAGTATCCTGTCTCTCTTACAAATCTCGAATGCATTTTAGCGTCTGCGCCGCTAGATCGATTAGAAGTATTGTGAATAGTTATCATTAAGGGCTTGATAATAGTCCCAGGTCTATTATCTCTTTTTGGCGCAATAAACTCTTCGCTGAGATTTATTAATTGGAGGAATTCGGATCTAGTCATATCAGTGATTATTTTTTATGCAATTTCTTAACCTAATAGGTTATTATTGTTGAGCTCTTAAATAAATGTGAAATGAAATAGCGTTGAGCTGCTAACAGCAGCGCAACGAGAAATATTAGCCTAAATGGCACCTATTTAAATGCGTTTGAAATTTTGTTAAAGGCATAAGGCACTACCCCCATTCCTAAAACCAACAATACGTTAACTAAACCTGTGAAGTCCACTGTTTGCCCTTTGCTCAGTCGCAAAATATAAAAGGAAGTGATGCAGGATGCTAGTCCAACCGATACAAGTCCGCTAATAAATGCCAACAATCTACTTACACTTTGTTGCCCTTTAGGCGATGTGGGTGGGTCTGTAGGAGTTGTTGCGTCAACATCTAAAAGCCCAGCTCTTGTTGTTTCAAAGGGTATTCCTTTTGCTAAAAGCGATGCAGCAGTTGCGTTAAAAGACTCCTTTTGTTTAGTTTCTTCAACTTTTATAGCAACCTGCATGTCTTTATCCAGTAAAAGTTCTTTCAGCGTAACACCATCTTTCTTAAGCTTATTGAAAACGATAATAAATATCATAAAAAAAATGAGCGTGGGTAAAAAAATGATGATTACATCAATCGAACATAACTTTACTACAGTCGAGGTTGCTTTTACTTGCAAAAGCATACCTGAAATTGGAAGTTGGTTGAGTACCATATACTAATTTTAAAATTGAATAAATAAGATATTAGTTAGCAAAAAGAAATAACAACACAAAAATTAACTACTCATTTACAAATAGTTAATATTACAGTTATTAATATAAGCACGCTTTAATTAAAGTTTATTATTCAGTAGTTAGCAGTAATTCATGGCCCCAAAATCGATTGCGCTGCTAATGAAAATAATTTAGATAAGAACTGCTCAAGAATTTGCCTTGATAGGTAATATTTTTGGAACTGCTCAAATCGACGTTATTTTAAAGAACAACCATAGTTTACTCTTCAAATCACCAAAGGATTAGCTGAGTATCTAGATCTAAAAATTACAATCGGTTATTTCGGACAGTTACGTAAACTATTTTGGGGTATTCGGGATAAGGTTAAATCCCCCATAGTTCCTCAATGCATAAAATTGCTTAGAAAGTTCTCCCCTAAAATCAAAAATATTCCATTTCTAAAAAGAGATAGAACATTTTTTCAACTTATTGTTTCCTTGTTTCTGCTTCATGACTTTCCTCAGCGGCATGATGGTTGGTTCTATTGTCTATTACTGTTTTATCGCCGGAATAGCCACCAATTCTTTTTTCTTCAGTTATGCAATATGTGTAGTAAACAGGTACTTCTTTGCTTTCAGTTGCATGTTGTTTATCTTGGTCCATATCCTTAATTTATTTGCCTTCAAGTTAATTATTATAGCAGGACAAACAAATACCTAAAACTAGGTATTTATCTGGCCTACTATAATTTATCATACCATAGAAGACGACTTTCCTGAAGACACCAACTCGGATCGACAAGTAGAATTTAGAAATATCAATTGCATCTGGTTATACTTACGCGGTAAATTATCCTTACATGTAAATATTGATGGATTTAATATCTGCATATAAAAATTATACAGGGCATATAGCATCTACATGGACTTTGTTGGACACATCTAATCTATCCGTCCAAGCTCCTCCAAAAAAAGAGATATGTAAATTATGTGTTCTCAGGCACCAAACACGCTCTGAGGGATAAACGACAAATACATAAGATAGGTACCTATAAACCTTAACGCTGATTATTATGAACGGTCCACACGAGGTCTTCGGTGCGGTATCCAAGCTCTTTAGCCTTATTTAGATAATTGCGTTTAACCAGTTCCGGCAGTATAGGCGATCTTGAAAGTATCCACAGATAGTCCAGACTATTTCCAGCAACAAGGGTGTATCGATATTCAGGATCAATAGCGATCACATTATAACCAGCATAAAATGGTCCAAAAAAAGATACCTTTAACCGGGCTTCTTTCTGATTTAACAGTTTTGCCTTGCCGATACTCTGCTTCCAAGCTTTCTTCACCGTATCATACCCACGGTTGTCAACCCTTATCTGATCTCCATCTTCCATAGAATAGCTAGCAGTGACATTGTTAAGGTTTTTTTCAAACTTAAAATCCATACGTGCGATCTCATACCACTTCCCCAGATATTTTTTAGTATCGAAGGGACTAACCGCTTTTGCGCCTTTTGGGATGCTTACTCTGCAGGCATTCCACAAAATCGAGATTGCGAAGAGTCCAAGGGTAAAACCGATCTTATTTATTGTAGTTCTTTTCATCTGATAGCAAATAATTCTCTTCCCTTACCTATCGGCAAAAGGCTAATTAATACTCAAACCAACAACATTGCCGATTGTTTGCCAAATAATCGACAATACTGCAAACGGTGGATTAGCTAAATTGAATATGGCTAAAATTTAACCAAAGAAATACGCCACATAGATCCGAACGAAAAAAGACGAGGTTGTTCGCTAATTATTTCTCTACAACAAAATCTTGGCTTAAGGATCATTATTATTTTTTAAACGGGTAAGCCATATGGAAAAATATGCCGTAATCATCAGTCCCGAAATTCAGTACCATTTCCAGGTCGGACAATATCCGCACTATCCTTAAGGAGGCTGCAAGTACAAAATCTATCAAAGGGAGGCATTTGTAGCCAGACTAGAACCTAACGGTCAGTACTTTTCGCATGTGTACAGAATCCCGGAGACATAGACCTGGAGATTTTGCACCTTTTGGAGGAGCAAATCGAGTTGCGCTATCCAGGCAGCAGCCAAGTGGGGAACTAGAGAATATTGAGTTTGATGTGAATAAATTTAATCTCCCGCACATTGTCACAGAATTAGGGTAAATCTTTGCAATGTCGGCTACAGCATTACCTGCTAAATTAGTAAAACTATTGGTGAACAGCCATTTATGTACCGGATCTTTCTTTTTATATTGAATACGAATCACCAAACAGCAACTGCCCCTTTTGAACATACCAAAAATCTGCATATGAATCACCATGCAAGTGAACTTTGACCCTCATGTTGGGAGGTAGGGCTATAACTTTAAATAGGTCCACTATCGCATTTCGACCTTCTTCCATTCGAACAATCAATTCATTGGTATTTCTTTCATTGTCTATTAATTTCTGACAGTAGTTCAAAACCAGCTGCAGTTGATCAACATCGTTCATATATGAGCCATCATATTTTACTTCGTCGTTTTTTAGCTTGATCAAATCAAGTTTTTCAACTGCGTGTTTTAGGGAATCTTCTCTAAACTCCACCAATAACTTTTTTAGTTCCATAACTAAAACTTTAAAGTGAATTATAAAGATAACAAGTTGTTACCCCATATGCTAATACATTTGTAGAATTAGTTACGATGAAAAAATTTATCAATAAGACAGCCTGAAAAACGGAAGATGCCGGAAATCACAACGATTTGGTTATATTGCCAATATGAGGTCTGAACATCAAATAAATCTTTTAATTTTTGTTGCCAAACAGCACGGAAAACAGAAACGAAAATATACCGGGGAACCGTATCCCGTTCACTTGGTTGCTGTAGCCGAATGTGCCGAAAAAAGCGAATTAGAGTTGGGGTACGAAATTGGATTATGCCATGATCTTTTCGAGGATACTGAATGCACTGAAGAACTGTTGAGAATGGCCTTACTAGAATATCGATACAATAATAAAGAAATTGATTTCATCGTGAATGGGATTTGGGAACTAACGGACAGGTTTGTTCTAGCCGATTATCCTGAATTCAGCAGAAAACGTAGAAAATCCATGGAGGCTGACCGGTTAGCCACGATTAGTCCCAATAGCCAATCCATCAAATATTGTGATCTTATTGATAACACAAAATCCATAATTAAATATGACCCTTCATTCGCGAATATATACCTTAAAGAAAAGGCAGATATGCTCGAAGTAATGAACCAGGGAGATCTTGACCTATACACAAAAGCATTAAATAACATGCTGCAATAATTCGCAAGTTGGTCACATATGATAAACATGTATATCCTAATAGCGCTGTAGTTATGACTTCTTTCGAAAGTATTTCCTTGAACTATAGATTAATCTTTAATAACCACAGATTGCCACACTACTAGGCAAACCTTCTAGGGATTAGAAAATAAAATCTCAGCCACGGCTGCTAATTTCCGGCATAAAGATTTTATTTTAGCTTTTCTGATGTCCCCACTCCAAGACAAAAGATAACAAACCGTCAATTATGTTCATCAAACAAATAACTTTTAGCTTCTCGATTGCTTTCATTTCCTGGACCGTAGGTATTATACTGAATGCTTTACTAGCAAAAACGGCATTTTACCAGCCACGTTTAACAAAGCTTAATTTCATTAAAAATGAACAGGTCAATAGTTTACTTGGCCTGGGTTTATTTAAATATGTCCTCTTGCATTCTTTCTTTAAATTTTTCAATCCAAAGCTTTCTATGAAGAAAAAAATCATGGCAAGTGAACTCACTGAATATCGACAAGAAATGACCAAAGCAGAGCTTAACCATCTGCTGGCATTTGGATTTATGAACGTTTTCATATTCATTAAAATCTTCCAGGGGCTGTACCTTTTTGCACTGATTATGACCTTGATCAACCTTTTGATGAATATCTATCCAGTTCTTTTGCAGCAACAAAATAAAAGGCGGATTGATAAATATCTAAATATTTTATCCTTGAGATCCGGGCTACGCAGTTGACTATAGTTTCTAATAATTTTCATAAGCATTCTCTACCGGGCTTAACTAGCCCAATAAAGAATGCTTATTGGAGAGGTCTTTTAGATCTTAACTACAAATTATTGCCTTACCAATCTGAATTTTTGCGAATTGTAAGTGTGTGCACTGTAAATCTGGATAGGGGTATCATTGGCTGTACTTCCTCCGTTGACATCTAGGTTTTTCCCTGGAGCACAGGCCGGGGTTAGATTATAATATCCGCTGCCTGCGTAATTGATCTGCCACCGCTGGGCTGTGGTATTGGTAAAATTATAAACCTGTACCGCTGTACTATTGGCAGATCCTCCGCCAAGTACATTGAGTGCTTTTGTGGTATCCGCAAGGCTTTTCAGGGCGTAATATCCTCCGCCTAATGATCTCAGCTTAAATACCTGATTGTTTGATGTCGGATAGTTATTTGTCCAAAGTGATACATCGGATCCATTTACAGGTGGAGTGTCATTCACATCGGCCACTTTACTCGGCTCATTAGTCAAAGCAGATACCAGCTTATAATTGGCGCCATTAACCAATGTGATCTGCTGAGGGTAAAATGCAATCAACAATACGCTCAAATGGCTATAGCCAGCCAATTTGGTTGTAAGATCAGTCTCACCATAATATCTTGAGAGCGCCCATGCGTACATTTTAACAGCATCGCCGCCTACGGTTTTAGATGAGAAATAGTTCTTCATCGGATCGTCAGCTGCTGCATCGTAGCTTATACCATCTATACCATAAGTAGTGAGCTGGCTGTACATTGCCGCCATCGCGGTTTGCTGCTGTGCGGCAGGTTTTCCATATACATCTTCCCAGTTGCAATAATAGCTTACCTTCCAGCCATCCTGTTTTAGATTAACCAGATAAGAGATATAACGGCTTTCAACCAAGACTCTATTTTTGATTCCGTAAAGGTTATCCAATTGCTCTAAGGTAGTTTTAAAAAGTTGCTCATTGGCTGTACTATTAAGGTCTTTACAATCTAACCAGACGAATTCAAAACCGCTCATCTTTTGATTTAGATTAGCAAAGTACTCCAGCAAAGTTTGGCCTGTAGCCGTTGCTGCCTCATGGCCGATTAAACAGGTGGGCTGACCATTTTTATTGCCTACAAAAATATCGACTTCCAGACTGTTAATTCCGGCGTTTTTAACCTCATCAACCTTGATTAAGTCGTTTACGCGGTGGGCACTTACTATTGCCGGGCCTGCGCTCAGCGTTTGCACACCTTGCTTGGCTAACAGTTTTCCTGGCCCTGATAGCTCGTCTTGACTTTCGGATACATTCTTTTTACAAGCTGTAAAAAAGAGTGTTAGTGCAAAAACTGCACTGTAGATTTTAGATAGGTTTTTGTTTGACATTGTTTTTCGTTTTTTGTTCTTGTTTTTGATTATGGTTATTGTTTAAGATTTGAATTTGATGATCCTCGAACTAACCCTACCCTTTCCGTTTATGAGTATTTTATCCTGATATAATTCTACTATTCCCCATGCATTCTCATGCTCTGTTTCTACCATCCCTTCGATGATGACCGAAGGAATACCGGATTCCTCGCAGTATCCGCCCGTATGGTGATGGCCGGCAATGAGTGCTTTTACGCATGGGTATCTGTGAATCATTGCGAGAAGCTCTTTGCCATTAAGCGCTTCCAACCCGTTGGCACAGCTGAACGGATGGTGCGAAAAAATGATCACTTTTTCGTTTTTTGATGCCGCTTGTTGCAGATTGTTTTCCAGCCAGGCCATTTGTCTGCTGCTTAATGCACCATTGTAAGGCTCTATATTTTTACTACTTACTTTTCTGGCACTTGTAACCACTGAATCGAATTCAGCCTCTTTCCATGTGCCCTTGATATTGGCATAAGCAGAGAGCTCGTTGGTGTTTAACATCAGCAGCCGCCATCCCGCTTTTCTTATCGCATAATATTCCCCAGGCATTCCTAATGCCCTGTAAAGATTCTGGTTGTCCTCTACCCCAGCGTAATCGTGGTTTCCAGCCAGATTATAAACTTTGCTATTGAATTTATCCAGCTCGTTTAATACCGGCTTAAGGTCTTCAGGATTTCTATCTGTGACATCCCCCAAATTAATGAGAAAAGCTAGCTTCCCTTTATTGAGTTCTGCTATCGCAGTGGAGAGTTTTGGCAGCGAATTTTTGTAAAATCTTGTTCCGCGGCTAGCTGCCTGGGCATACTGAATATCGGCGATTAGCCCAAAGCTTAAGTCTGGCTTTTCGTCCTGGGCATTAGCACCCGGAATGAGCGCACTGATGCAAAAGAGCATCAATATTAAGGCTTTTAAGCGATTCAGTTTCACTGGCATTTCATTTACTTGTTTGGTTTTGCCGCTGTGCTTAACCTGGCCTACTTGCCGAGTTTGCTTGTTGATTGTTTCTTTTCTTTTCATAGCGCTTACCATCCCGGATTTTGTTTAAGTTTTGGATTCAGGGTAATCTCGTTTAGCGGAATGCATTCCAGATAATCTCTTGATGGATTGAAGCCATAGCCGCTGGCCATTTGTGAAACGAAAGGATCCAGAAATCCATCCGCGTCTGCTTTATAGCTGATGTTTTTTCCCGTCCACTCACTGGGCTGATAAGGGTAGCCTCTGGGGCGTTTGCCTTTTAGCAAGGCATGGGCAGCCCATCGCCTGATATCGTCAAATCGGAAACCCTCGGCGCCTAACTCTACAGTGCGTTCTCTGCGTATTTCCTGCAGTTCGTCTGTTAGGGTATATCCATAATCGGCATAGCGGGATCTATTGGGATCGGCCTGTACCTTGAAATTGGGCATGCCTGCCCTGGATCTTAGCAGGTTGATAGATTTTGAATAATCTACGGCTTCTGCTAGTTCGGCTTTGGCTTCGGCATAATTCAGCAGAGCCTCAGCATAACGGAAAAGAATTGCCCCTGTCTCGCAACTGGTGTTCCAGGAAACACCGCTGCCAGCCTGTGGGTCTTTGGGGTCATTTCCTTTTCGGATCTGGAAACCGGTGTTGTTTAGCGTTTCGCCTGATTTATCTAAAAAGGGTTTACTAAAAATACCTTTTCCAAAGCTATTGTCCCACATTGTCTCTCCTGGAGTCCAGATGGTCTGTTTCAAGCGAGGGTCGCATTCGCTTGCTATCCTGGATAAAAAGCTGCTTCCCTTGATGGTTTTTCCAATTGTGAAATAATCATAAGCATTTCCATCTTTGCCCAGGTAGTTGTAAACCTGCTGTAATGTGAGGCTAATTCCTGCGGTACGGTCAGATACGTAGATCTGAAAGGAATGCGATGACTGGAGGTTCGCTGAATAGGCTTTCCATAGAATGACTTCCTTGTTGTTTGACTGGTTGATTAATGAGAACAGTTTACAATAGTCGTTGTCTGGATCATTATTGGAATAAAGCGCTCTGCCGTATTTGGCAACCATTAATTCTTCTGAGGCATTTACCGCAGCCCTTAAGTACTTATTTGGGTCCGCATTTGGTGTTCCAAAGACATCGCCTTTATGGTATTTTTGCCAAGTCCCCTCATATAGTCCTACCCTGGATTTGAAAAGTAAAGCGGCTTCTTTTGAAAGTCTGTTATTACCACCATCTGTCTGTGAGAGGGGCTTAAGGTATTCAATTGCTTTATCCAGATTAGCTAAAATTGAATCAACTACTAATGTTCTTGGGTCTCTTGCTTTATACAAATCCTCGGACTCCATATCCAGTGCCTGGGTAAACCAGGGTACATCCCCATACTGGCGGACTTTTTCAAAATAAAACCAAGCTTTAAAAAAATGTGCCTCACCTACAAAGTGTTTGATTTTATCGAATGGTTCCTGAGAGCGGCGGTAGTTTTTAAAAAATATGTTTACGCTTCTAATATTCTCCCAGTTCCAATTTCCAGTAGCAGTCACCGGTTGGTTCGTTCCATTCCAGAGCGTACTCGGTGATGCCGAAATCTGGGTATCAGACCCTCTTGTCCCGTCCCAGCCGATATAGCCCATATAACTCCCTACAGTTCCATAGCCTGGAAAGGTATTATAGAATTGTAGCGTATATTTCTCCAGGTCACTGGCTGTCTTCCAATATGCCTGGTTTTCGATCTGGGTGAGCGGTGGCCTGTCTAAATAGTCTTTACTGCAGGATACAGCTAACAGCAGCATCGCTACATTGAATATGATTAGAATTTTATTTTTCATCTTTTAACTTTTTTATTTTTCATCGCCTAATGAATATTCATCTTGGTTGATTCATTTAGTCGCTTGTTTTTTATTGTTTGTTTTGATTGGTTCTTAAAATGAAACATTCAGTCCGAAAGCCCAGATTGCCTGGGAAAACATGCTCTTTCCATTGCCAAGCTCGCCCAGGGCTGCCGTTTCTGGATCAAAACCTATAGGCAGCTTTGAAATGGTGTAAATATTTTCTCCCGAGAAGTATATCCGGGCCCTTTTTAGCTTTGCCCAGCGCATTAGGGTCTGAGGCATGGTGTAACCAAGTTGCACGTTTTTTAAGCGTATGTATGCGCCATTTTGGAGATAGCGGCTTTGTATCTGCTGGTTTTTAGCGTACTGGGCAGCATTGCTGTAAGGGCGCGGGAAATAGGCGTCAGTGTTTACACCAAGTCCTGAATATTTGCCCCCCTCGCTATCGCGGTAATAGTCTAAATGATGTGGGAAGAGCGAAGATTGATTCCACTGGTTGAATCCCCAAAAGATATTGCCGGCTAACCATAGGTCTCTTTTAGCTACGCCTTGGAAGAAAACTCCCAGGTCGAAGTTTTTATAACTTGCCGAGAGGTTTAATCCAAACTGATATCTGGCGGTATTATTGCCGATAACGGAGAGATCTCCGTGATCACCGGTCGTGTTCTTCCCGTTATTGACGATACCGTCGCCATTTAAATCCTGGTATTCGACATCGCCTGTTCTCCATAGCTGGCCGTTAATAAAGTTCTGTGATTTGCTGCTGTTTATCCTATCGGCCTGTGCCTGGCTCTGGATTAAGCCTACAGTCTGGTACCCCCAGATCTCCCCTACTTTTTTTCCGGTATAATCGGTGGTTAAAATCCCTGTAGGATTTGGGTATTTGCTCACTGTATTGATGTTATCGAATACATTTGCTGTGACAGCGTAATTCAAGTCGCTACCGCCTTTACCTTTCCAGGTAATGCTCAAGTCCCAGCCTTTTGTTTCAAGCTCTGAGTTATTTTCGCGTGGAACAGCTGCACCAAGCACTGAGGGGAGTGCCTGAGCGGGACCCAGGCGATCCAGTGTTAAACGGCGATAGTAATCAAACTCTACTTTTAGCCTATTATTAAGAACCGAGAATTCAATTCCCAGATCGGTAGTTCTCGATGATTCCCAGGTGAGGTATGGATTGATGAGGTTTGGAGCTAGCGTGTAGGCGGATCTTTTGCCATTGAGAATCCAGTCCAGATTTGTCCTAACCCCTATTAAGGCAAGATCTTGGTATGAGGCTACATTTTGGTTGCCGAGCATTCCCCACGATCCACGCAATTTAAGATATTGGATTTTACCGCTGAGGGCTGACCAGAACTTTTCATTGGAAACCACCCATCCTGCTGAGAGCGAAGGGAAAAAGCCCCATCTTTTGCCATCGGCAAACCTTGAGGTTCCATCATACCTCAGGTTTGATTCAAGCAGATATTTATCATTGAAATTATAGTTTAGCCGACCAAAAAATCCCTGGGTTGCCCAATGTGATATGGCGTCCGTCACCTGCATCTCACCAGTGGCAGTAGTGATAGAGATAACCTCTTTTGTTATTAGCTCCCTTTTTAATCCACTTAGGTAGTCATATTTATTAGATTCCTGTTGATATCCACCCATTAGCTCAAAGCGGTTCTTCGGGCCAATATTAAATTTATAGGACGAGAAGATGTTTAGGGCTTTATATGTGGTATTTGCTTTATCTTTTGAGATAGAGGATGGCACAGTAAGCGATATGGGTAGTAAGCTACCGTCTACCTGATCTTCATAAGCAACCAGATTTGCGCCCTCGAAGTTGTTAACGCTATAGTTGATAGAATAATCTGCGTTTATGGACCAATTTTTAGTTGGCCGGATCTCACTTGCCAGGCGCTGCATGAGCTCATTGTCTGTAAAGCGTTCGTATCCGGCCTGCATCTGCGGTACGCGGGACAGTTGAGAATAATATCCGTTTGGTGATTTGAGAAAAACCTCGGGATGTGTGCGGAATATCTGGTGGATGATCATTCCGTATCCTCCCTCGCCATTGTAAATAGGCCTTTCTCGGTTTTCGTTTGTCAGGCGGGTATTAGAGCTGATTTTCCACCATGGGGTGATATCGGCGTCAAGTTTTGCTGTAAGGTTATAACGGCCATATTTATCATCGACCATTTTTAACGGTCCTTTTTCGCTAGCGTGCCCTGCAGACAAATAATAGGCCATGGCTTTTGAGCCGCCCCTAACTGAAAGGTTTTCCTGTGTCCTATAGCCTGAGCCAAAATGGATATCTATCCAGTCGTTATTGCCATTTGATAGCTGATAAGTTGACCACTTGGTCGGGTTAGAAGCATCGGGGACTGTCTCGGGAAGTGTAGGGTCATTGATATAGGCGATAATCCTATCTATTGTTGATTCTGTAAATAGCCTTGCGACGCCTTGGTTGTCATGCATCTCATTAATAGCCCTGGCAAAGGTATAGGAGTCAACCATACGGGGTTTATTGATGATGGTAGTTGGTCCGCCATTGATGGAGAAATCAATCTGCGGGACCTGGTTGGCTTTTCCTGATTTTGTGGTAATCAGCAGGACACCATATGGCGCACGAGCCCCGTATATGGCGGATGCAGCTGCATCTTTTAATACCGAGATACTCTCTACTGTATTTGGATCCAAGGTATTGATATCTCCAACAGTGCCATCAATGAGCACATAAGGGGAGCCCTGTCCACGGATCTGAACCGATGGTGCGGCGCCCGGTTCAAATCCGTTGTTGCCATAGCCTATGGTAAGCCCAGGTGTATTGCCATAAAGTGCCTGACTGACATTGTTTACAGGCCTATTTTGTAGCGCCTTTCCATCGACCACGCTTACTGCGCCCGTCAGGTTTACTTTTTTCTGTGTCCCATAGCCGACTACTACCACCTCGCTGAGTTTGGTGGATTCCGCTGTCTCCATCCGTATAACTATTGAGCTGTTTCCCTGCTCTGATACTTTCAGGTTTTTGAGCTGCTGGTTTTCAAATCCAATGCTGGAAAAAGTTAAAGAATAACTGGCATTGGGTTGCAAGTTGGGAAATGAAAAGACCCCGAGGGAGTCCGTTAATACCCTCTTCTGCTGGCTGGTATCGCTGTCACTAACAATTTTAACTGTAACAAAAGGTATAGGAAGCGATTTATCATCAAGTACCTTACCTGTAATTTTTGGATTTTTCTGTGCGTATAGGCAAAGATGGCATAGCATGAGCAATAGCAGACAACTGATCTGCTTCCACCTCGTTTTTCTTGCGGCTTTCATTAGTCTTATTTATAGTTTTTTGGTTTCTGGTTTGGCTGCTGTTGGGGCTGGCGATTCCGGGCTGTTAGCGTGCTGACTCTGGTTTACCGCCCCTTTTCCTTTTGGGCCTGGATCCGGTATTCTTGCCCCTGCTTATGCACAGTGATTTCGTTTATGGAGGCAATGATATTTAAGATTTCAAGAGGGGTTTCCCTACCACTGAAACTCCCTGTGAAGTATTTATTCTCAACCTCGGACTGGTTATAGCTTATTTTAATTTGATAGGCAAGCTCCATTTGTTTAAACACCTCGCTTAGCGGGGTATTTACGATGCTCATGCCCTTAGCCATAGCTCCCGGAACAAGATTACTGATTATCCCCAGACGCTTGTCTATAGCACCATTGAAGTCTTCGCTAAAGGTTGATAGCCTCTGGGTTTTCTTATCCAAACTGGCGGTGTAGCGCTCGCCAGGCTTTAAAAAGTCTGAGCGCTTCCTACTCTTTTGATCAAAGGCATCAACGACCACTTTTCCCTCATACAGTTTAACATCAACGCCGCTTTTTAACTCGGCAACTGTAAATTTGGTACCCAGGGCTGTAGTGGCAATATTTTTTGCCCATACAGTAAATGGATGCGCCTTATCTTTTGCCACCTCAAAGGCGGCTTTCCCTGTTTTTAAAAATATTTTTCTATTGCTGCTAAAGTTATCTGGATATGAAATGACAGCTCCCGGGGATAAGGTGATTATGCTGCCATCAGGCATGCTTAATTTCAGGTATCCGGTTGTTTTATTGCTCGCTGTCTTTAACTCTGACTGGCTACTGGTAATATGCTCACGGCTTTTATCGGCAGAGGGCAGGTAAAAATAAATTAAGCCAAAAACCAGTACGAGGCTTGCTGCAATGCTTAGCGGTTTCCATAGCTGCAGTATTTTCTTTCTTGGACGGGTAGCTGC
>Ga0308157_10002519_pt1 | contig 29806 bp, 25 predicted proteins | sample PhyBR1_FD_201035 | JGI IMG/M metagenome (GOLD analysis project Ga0308157, IMG submission 201035) | Phyllosphere microbial communities from UC Gill Tract Community Farm, Albany, California, United States - DLSLB.R1 | ecosystem: Host-associated > Plants > Phyllosphere > Unclassified | place: USA...
CGGCAAGGGGCTCCACAGGGAAAGCTTCTGCCGAGCATGGCTCGGCACTACGGAGGGACTTCGCGGTAAAGCCCTCTGCCGAGCATGGCTCGGCACTACAACTTCCTCCCTTGCGCGTAGTGCAGGGGGGCTTTGTGCTGTCGCCGTGGCTGTTGCTTCATCCGCTTCGCGGCTTACGCCGCGCCTACAAAGGCAATGCCGGTTAGAATCTGCCATTCATCCTGTCGTTGGTAGTTGCCGTGAACCCGATGCGCATCCTGCTGCTGTCCTCCTGCCTGTTCGTGGGCGGTATCGCCTCGGCGGCCAATGACCTGCCGGGCGGCGGTATTGATCCGGAAGCGCTGTCGCGGCATGTGCGCATCCTTGCCTCGGACGAGTTTGAAGGCCGTGCCCCGGCCTCGGCCGGCGAGCAGCGCACTGTTGACTACCTGGTCGATGAGTTCCGCAAGGCCGGCCTGCAGCCGGGCGGCAAGGACGGCAGCTGGGTGCAGGAAGTGCCGCTGGTCCGCGCCACGGTGGACGGGCAGGTTCAGGCCAGCTTGAGCTTGAACGGAAAATCGCTGCCCTTGGTCAACGGTGAAGACATCACCCTGCAGAGCCTGAGCCCGTTCGGTGTGGTCGATCAGCAGGACACGCCGCTGGTGTTCATCGGCTACGGCATCTCCGCGCCGGAACGCCATTGGGACGATTACAAGGGGCTGGACCTGAGCGGTAAGATCGCCGTCGTGCTGATCAACGATGCCGACTTCGAGACCGAAGCGCCGGGTGCGTTCGACGGCAAGGCGGTCACCTATTACGGCCGTTGGACCTATAAATTCGAGGAAGCCGCACGCCGCGGCGCCGAGGGCGTGCTGATCGTGCACGAGACCGCACCGGCCGCCTATCCGTGGGCAACGGTGAAGGCGTCGGGCACCTCGCCGCTGTTCGATATCGAACGCAACAACGACGAGGCCCAGGCCGCGCATACGCCGGTACGCGGCTGGATGCAGAGGGCGCTGGCTGAGCGCATCTTCAGCGCCGCTGGCCTCGATTTCGAGACCGAGAAGCGCAAGGCGATGAAAGCCGACTTCCGTCCTGTCGAGCTCGGCGACGCCAGCCTCACCACCAGCTTCTGGGTCAAGCGTGAGCGCGTGGTCACCCGCAATGTGGTGGCCAAGCTGGAAGGCAGCAGCCATCCGCAGGAATCGGTGATCTTCTCGGCGCACTGGGATGCCTTCGGCATCGGTCAGCCGGACGCAGCTGGCCAGACCGTGCGTCACGGTGCCATCGACAATGCCACGGGTGTGGCCTCGGTGCTGGAGCTGGGCCGCGTGTTCGCAGCCGGCCCGCGTCCACAGCGTTCGCTGTACTTCATCGCGTTGACCGCGGAGGAGAAGGGTCTGCTGGGCGCGAGCTATTACGCCGCGCATCCCTTGGCACCGTTGGAAACCACGGCCGCGGTGTTGAACATCGAGATGTTCAGCCCGGATGGGCAGACCCACGACATCGCCACCTGGGGCAATGGCCGGGTATCGCTGGAAAGTGACATCGAACGCGTCGCCAAGGCACGCGACCGGCGCTGGTCGCCGGACCCGAACCTGGAGGCCGGTTTCTTCTACCGTGCCGATCATTTTGCGTTTGCGCGCAAGGGCGTACCGGCGATCACGATTGGTGCTGGCCTGGACAAGCTGGACGGTGGTGTTGCCGCTGGCCGCGCGCTGCGTGATGCCTATTTCGCCAAGTGCTACCACCAGGCCTGCGATGCATGGACGCCGCAGTGGGATGCACGCGGTCTGGCCGCCGACACCTTGCTTGTCTATGACCTTGGGCTGGAGCTGGCAAACAGCCGGAAGTGGCCGTCGTGGCAGCAGGGCGCGGAATTCGAGGCTGCACGCGAAGCGAGTGACGCTGCCCGGCGTTGAGTCATGCGGGGCTGTGCTGAGTGATGTTGCACGGAACTGAGTGCTGAGAAGACCGGTGGACTGAGTCTGCCGGTTTTTGCTTTTTGCTCTTCGCTCTTCGCTCTTCGCTCTTCGCATTTCGTATTTCGCATTTCGCCCTTTGCCCTTCGTTCTTCGTTCTTCGTTCTTTGCTCTTCGTTCTTTGCTCTCTGCATTTATGCCGTCATTCCCGCGCAGGCGGGAATCGCTCTGGCCCTTGCTGTTCGCATTCGACGACGAAAGTAAGTGCATAACGCGATACCTCGACATTCTTCGGTTGAAAACCCCGCCTGAACGGGAGTGACGGCAGAAAGTCAAAGGCAAAGGCAAAGGCAAAGGCAAAGGCAAGAGCGATTCCCGCCTGCGCGGGAATGACGGCACAAGGGCGGAGCCAAAGCCAAAGCCAAAGCCAAAGCCAAAGCCAAAGCAGCCTGCTCTGACTTACCCGTCCTTATCACCGAGTACCATCCAGCCAGTTCGGCCCCTTGTTCTTGAGAAAGAACACGTACACCACCAGCGATACCGCGATCACCGCCGTCACGTAGATCGCAAACGTATCCACATGCCCGGTCTTCAGCGCGCCCTGGTACAGCAACGGTGCCGTCCCGCCAAACAGTGAATTGGCCATCGCATAGCCAAAGCCGACACCCAATGCGCGTACATGCGTCGGGAACAGCTCGGCCTTCACCACCGCATTGATCGACGTGTAGCCGGTGAGGATCACGAAGCCGATCGCCAGTACCAGGAATGCCTTCAAGGCATCATGCTGCTGCGGCAAGGCGGTGATCATGTACCAGCTGTAGAGCACGCCGCCGACGCCGAAGAACACCAGCAGGCTCTTGCGGCCAATGATGTCCGAAAGCCATCCACCCACCGGCTGCAGCACCATCAGGAAGGTCAGCACACCCAGGTTGATCAGTGTCCCGGTCATCACGTCGTTGCCGGCGAACGCGCTCTGGATCATCTTCGGCCCGTTCACCGAGTAGGTGTAGAACGCCACGGTGCCACCGGCGGTGATCAGGAAGCACAGCAGCAGGGCGCGCCACTGGTGCACGAACAGCTCGTACATCGATCCCGAAGCCTTGGCACGGCCATCCTTGGCTGCTTCGATGGAATCTTCGGCCAGTGATTCATCCATGCTGCGGCGTAGCCAGAACACCACGATGGCGGCAATGCCGCCGATGCCGAAGGCGATACGCCAGCCCCATGCCGATATCTCGGGTTTGTCCCAGAAGCTGAGCATGAGCAGCAGCGTCAGCTGCGCCAGTACGTGGCCACCAACCAGGGTGACGTAGTGGAATGAGGACAGGAAACCGCGTCGGCCCGGCAGCGCGGCTTCGGACATGTAGGTGGCGCTGGTGCCGTACTCGCCACCGGTGGCGAAGCCCTGTGCCAATCGCGCGAACAACAGGATCAACGCCGCTGCTCCACCAATCTGCGATGCGGTCGGGGTGATGGCGATCAGGAACGAGCAGGCGGCCATCACCGATACCGATACGGTCAAGGCCAGGCGCCGGCCATAGCGGTCGGCGAAACGGCCAAAGTACCAGGCACCGATTGGCCGCATCAGGAAGGTGGCAGCGAAGATCGCCCATACGTAGATGGTCGAGTTCTTGTCGGCGGCCGAGAAGAACTGCGACTCGAAGTACACCGCGAACACCGAGTAGACATAGACGTCATACCACTCGACCAGGTTGCCGGCCGAACCTTTGAGGGTGTTGGAGATGGAGCGCCGCAGTGCGGCGCGGTCGGAGGGGGCCGGGGTGGCAACCGTGGGAGTGTTCATGCGCTGGAATTCCTTGCCTGCAGACAGGGGCCGGGGAGATGCATCCGCTATCGGAGCACGGCCGTCGCCAGCAAGCCTACCGGAGTAGGGTGTGAGGAAATGTAAGCGCCGCCGCCAAGTGAATACAGCATGCTGTTTTTCAGACTGATCTCCGCGGCGCTGTGGCCTAGAATTCACCTTCCCCCGAATGGTGGCACCGCCTCATGTCCTCCCCCGTATCCACGTCGGCTGCTCCTCCCCGGGGTGGCCTTGTCGTTTTGGCCTTGTTCCTGGTCTACGTGGTGTGGGGGTCGACCTATCTCGGCATCCATCTGGCACTGGAAAGCGGCCTGCCGCCGCTGACGGTGATCTCCGGTACGCGCTTCCTGCTCGCCGGCAGCCTGCTCTATGCCTTCCTGCGATGGCGCGGTATCGCTGCGCCGACCCGCGCGCAATGGAAGACCGTGGCGGTGATGGGCGTGTGCCTGCTGTTCCTCGGCAATGGCATGGTGGTGCTGGCCGAACGTGACGTGTCGTCGGGTCTTGCGGCGGTGGCGGTGGCCTCGGTGCCGCTGTGGATGGCGCTGTTCTCGGCCATCCGCGGTGAGAAGGCCACGTCCGGTGAATGGCTGGGTATCGCCATTGGTTTTGTCGGTGTGGTCTGGCTCAACGCAGGCAGCAGCCTGACCGCGACGCCAACCGGGCTGATCCTGTTGCTGGTCGCGCCGCTGGGTTGGGCCGGTGGTTCGATCTGGTCGCGTGGCCGTGACCTGCCATCCCCGTTCATGACCGCCGCCGGGCAGATGCTGTGCGGTGGCGTGGTCCTGATCTGCGCTGGCTTGCTGCGGGGCGAGCGCATCAATGCCCTGCCCAACCTGCAGGGCTTGTTGTCGGTGAGTTACCTGACCGTATTCGGCTCGATCATCGCCTTCACCGCTTACGTGTGGCTGCTGCACAACGTGCGCCCGGTGTTGGCCAGCAGCTATGCCTACGTCAATCCGGTGATCGCCGTGGCGCTTGGCGCATGGATCGCGCATGAGCGTTTCAGTGTTTCCGATCTTGGCGCGATGGCGGTGATTCTGGTCGGCGTCGTGGTCATCACCCTTGCAAAGCTGCGTCGCGCATGAACAGCAACAGCGAAACCCGCAACGGCCTGTGGGCCACCACCTTTGCCTTTGTCATCTGGGGCCTGTTCCCGCTGTACTGGCATCTGCTCAAGGAAGTGCCGTCATTCCTGATCATCGCCCACCGCATCGTCTGGAGTGCGGTGTTGCTGATCGGTGGGCTGGCCATCGTGCGTGGCTGGGGCTGGCTGAAGGAGGTCTGGGCCACGCCGCGACGGTTCTGGCTGCTGGGCCTTTCCAGCCTGTTGATCGGCTTCAACTGGAGCCTCTACATCTGGGCGGTGAATGCCGGCCACGTGGTGGAGACCAGCCTGGGGTACTTCATCAATCCACTGCTGAGCGTGCTGCTGGGCGTGGTGGTGCTGGGGGAGCGTCTGGGCAAGCTGCAGTGGCTGGCGGTGGCGCTGGCGGCCGTGGGGGTGGCCTGGTTGACCTGGCAGAGCGGGCGCCCACCGTGGATCGCGATCGGCCTGTCGATCACCTTTGGCCTGTACGGGCTGCTGCGCAAGCTGGTGGCGGTGGAAGCCGTGACCGGGCTGGGTGTGGAAAGCCTGTTCATGGTGACGCCGGCGCTGGTCTATGTGATCTGGGCCGAGAGTGGCCACGGTGGTGGCTTCATCTCCGGCTGGGGGCTGGGCAATGACGTGTTGCTGGTGCTGGCTGGCGTGGTCAGCGCGGTGCCGCTGATCGCGTTTGCCTACGGTGTGAGACGGGTGCCGCTGTCGGTGGTGGGCCTGCTGCAGTACATCGGTCCGACGCTGCAGTTCCTGGTGGGTGTATGGATCCTGCGCGAGCCCTTCAATGCCAACCAGCTGGTGGGTTTCTGCTTCATCTGGGCCGGGCTGGTGGTGTTCGCCGTCGCCGGTGTCCGGGCTGCGGCACGGGCGAAGGCGGCAAGGTCAGCCGGCTGAATATAGATCTGCCAGGCCGTGCCTGGCATGCATCGCTTGCGTGCGTTGCGGCGCGGGACGCATCTGCCGTGGTGGTCAACGCGCCGCCAGCGGAGAGCCGGCGCAGCCCCTGCCTGCACCGGCTTCGCCAAACCAGTCATTGATGGTCGGTGACAGCGTGTCCAGGCGCATCGGCAGGGTCAGGTGGTCTTCATTGGCCACTTCCAGATAACGTGCCTGCGGTGCCGCGGCTGCCAGGGCACGGCCCTGCGATACCGGGATGTGCTCATCGTCGCGGCCATGCACAAGCAGCACGCAGCTGGAAACCTGCGCCAGCGCCTGGCCGACATCGACATGATCGAGCTGGATGCCAAGCTTGCGGTCCGTGGTGGCAATGGCCTCGTCCAGACCACGGCCACCGTATTGCCAGCGCGCTATCGGCAAGGCCACGTAGTCGCTCCAACGCTCGGGGGGCTTGGCCAGCATGTGCGGCACCATCGTGCGGATGGCCTGGCCGGCGTTGTCGAAGGATTCCATCGCCACCACGCTGCTGACCTGGTTGCCGAGTTCACGGGCAGCGAAGATCGCGGTCGCCGCGCCATAGGAAACGCCGAGCAGGTGCACCGGTCCAGTGACCAGGCCCTGGTCGCGCAGGTTGTTCACCGCGGCAACCACATCCTCGCCCTCGCGCGTGCCGTAGCCTGACAGCGCGTGGCCTGAGCGCCCGTGGTTGCGCAGGTCGAGGGCGATGCTGCGGTAGCCCTGCTGGGCCAGTTCCAGCGACCAGGGCAACAGCGAGCCGCCATCCATCATCCAGCCATGCAGCAGGATCACCGTGCCGCGGGGTGCGGGGGAGGACGTGGGCGCGGATGCCTGCAGCGAGAACTCGGGAAACTGTGCACCTTTGCCGAGGTACCGGTAATCCAGCTGGTAGTTGCCGGGATCGAACGCCACCCAGTGCAGCGGTACGCCTTCGCTGCCGGTGACCGTGCCTTGCCGGTGCGGCAGGCGTGACAGCAATGCATCGATACGTTCGCTGGGGACCAGCGGCGAGGTGCCGCCGGGTGCGGCCAGGCGTTCGCTCAGCGACAGCGGAGGTACGGGGGAGGAAAGGGCAAAGCCAGCCAGCAATACGCAGACGCCAGCCAGCGCCAGCGAACGAAGCATGGCGGAATCCGGGGTTGGGGAAGCGCCACGTTAGGGCGAAACAACCAGCTCATCTACCGCGCGGCGATGACAATTGCATGACCGTTGTGTGCTGTTTGGGTTTGCAGCGTGTGTTCTGGTGCGGCTGTGGTGCCTGCGCATGGGGTGGGTATCAGGGGCTAGGCGCTCGCCTCGGGCTTTTGCAGCGGGGGCTGCAGTGCCGAACATGAGCTTGCCCTCACCACAACCCCTCTACCGCGAGCGGGAGAGGGGCTTCAAGCAGAGGCATGGCTTCAAGCAGAGGCCATGCTCAACGCAGTGCCATCAGAAGCGCTGCTGGTACTTCATGTAGATGAAACGACCGATGTCGAAGCCACCGTAGTAGGTGAAGCTGCTGTTCGGCTGGCTGTACATGACCGGGCCGGCATGCTTGAACACGTTGTTGGCACCCAGCGAGATGGTGCCGTCCCACGGCAGGGCATAACGTACCTGCAGATCGTGGAAGGTGTTGGAGCCCAGTTGGCGGCTCGGCTGCATGTCGGTGTAAGGCGACTGGAAGTCGGGCATGTTGCACTCTGGGCCGCCATCCAGATCGTACGAGCACTTCTCCTTCATGCCGGAGTAGTAGCGGGTGGTCCAGCTCACGCCCAGGTCACCGTACTGCCAGTCGGCGGTGAAGTTGGAGCGTACGCGGAAGTTGCCCTCCCAGCCGGTGTACTGCTCCACCGGGGTGGTGTCGACGTTGTCGCTCTTGCGCGACAGGTAGTCGACATACGTGGTGTTCCAGCGCAGCGAGAGCTGGCCGAAGGCCAGTTCCGGCAGGCGATAGCGGATGCCGATGTCATAGCCGGCGGTTTCCTGGAAACCGGCGTTGTTCAACGAGCGGTTCATGCCGCTGACCTGGCCCTTGTTGGTGCCCGAGGTGTAGCGGGTGAAGCGGCCGCAGGCCGACTCGATGCCCTGCACGTAGCACTGGTTGAGGATGTCGGTGGCCGATTCACCGACGATCACGTCGTCGATGCGGATCTTCCACCAGTCCAGGCTCAGGTCCAGGCCACTGACGAAGTCCGGGCTGTAAACCAGGCCGACCGTCCAGGTCTTGGCGGTTTCAGGCTTCAGCTCCGGATTGGAGCCGGAGGTGAAGTCGGTCACCGCCTGCACGCCGGAGGTGGTGGCCAACTCGCCATCGCCGGTCTTCTGGCGGAAGTCGGCACCCATGCCGGCGGCGCTGCAGCGTGCCGCCACTTCAGCATTGCGTGCAGCCGCGCCGAAGGAACGGTCACACGGATCGGTGATGCGGTCGCGGGTGGTGACGGTGCCGCCGTACAGATCGTCCACGGTCGGCGCACGGAAACCGGTGCCGTAGGTGCCGCGCACCAGCAGGGTGTCGATCGGCTTCCACTTCAGGCCGAACTTGCTGTTGGTGGTGCCGCCGAAGTTGTCGTAGTCGGAATAACGCGCTGCCATGTCCAGCGACAGCTCGCGTACGAACGGCAGGTCGGACAACAGCGGTACCTGCAGTTCCAGGTAGACCTCGTCCAGCGTGTAATCACCGCGGGTGGGGCCACCGCTGGTGCCGGCGATCTCGCCGTTCTGCACCATCAGGTCCGGGGTGTAGCTGGCTTCCTCGGAGCGGTGCTCCACGCCCATGGCGGCCATCATGTCACCGGCCGGCAGGCTGAACAGCGAGCCTGAGATATTGGCGCTGAGTACCTTGGTGGTGCTGAGGATTTCGTCGGTGAAGCGGGTGAAGATGTAGTCGCGTACGGCCTTGTCGCTGAGCGAGCCGGGGCTGTTGCTACCGGCCGGGGCCAGTGGATTCCACGGCACGCAGCCCTCGATCACGTTGCCGACGGTGCCACAGCGTGCAACGCCGTTGGCATCGACGAAGGATGGGCCGACCGCCAGGTTGACGTTGGGTTGGTACATGCTCTGCAGGCTGCGCCGCTCGCCTTCATTGCGGTTGTACATGTAGTTGACGTTCCAGTCCCACAGGTGCGAACCGGTTTCGAAGCTGCCTTCCAGGCCCAGCCCGGCACGCTTGGTGGTCAGGCTGTTGTTGGTCGCACGCGGGTACTCCTCGGTACGGTGCGAGAACAGCACGTCCTTGCCCCAGTGATTGAACATGCTGTCGGCCGACAGTGCCGCACGCGAACCGTTGGCGGCCTGTGCCGCCGACACCGAATATGGGTAGCCCGCCAACTGCTTGACCGACTCGCGCTCGCTATACAGCACGTCACCGACCACACGCACGTTTTCGGTGATCTGGAAGCCTGCATTGGCGAAGGCCGATTTGCGCTCCAACGAAGACAGCAGCGTCATGTTGGTCTTGGTGTTGGCATAGCTGGCCGGGTCGCGTGGCTTGAAGTTGGCCACGTCCGACGGATCGCCGCCCGGACCGACGCTCAGTACCTTGCCATCGACGGTGACCGAGCCCCACTGGGTGGTGCCGTTGAGGCCGTCTTCCGGGTGGTACGGGCCATTGGGATACGCGGTGAACTCGCGCGCACCGCCCAGCACCGGGTCTTCCTTGGACTTCTCGATGCCCACGCTGAACCAGCCGCGGTCGAAGGTCTTGCCGTAGTTGGCGCTGTAGGAGCGCTTCTGGCCATCGCCTTCGCTGTACTGGCCGACGTAGGCGCTGGCATTGCCGCCATCGAAGTTCTTGCGGGTGATGATGTTGACCACGCCGGCGATCGCATCGGATCCATACAGCGCCGAGGCGCCATCGGTCAGCACTTCGACGCGCTCGACGATGGACGAGGGAATCGAGCCGACATCGGAGTAGCCGCCGGCGCTGACGCCCATGCGGCGGCCGTCGATCAGCACCAGGCTGCGCTCAGGGCCGAGGTTGCGCAGGCTGATGAACATGCCGCCGTAGTCACGGCCGGAAGACAGCGCCGAGGCACGGCTCAATGAGGGCGCGCCCGCCGCGGTGACATCCTGCAGGATGTCGGCGACGTTGACGTAGCCTTTCTTCTCGATTTCCGCACGGCTCAAGGCGATGACCGGCTGGGCGGTCTCGACGTTGGCTTGGCGGATACGCGAACCGGTGATCTCGACACGGTCCAGCGTGGTGGTGGTTTCGTGTGCGTCCTGTGCGAACGCGCTGAGGCTGCAGCTACCGAGCAACGCGAAGGTGATCGCGGAGCACAGTGGGGTTGACTTCAAGTACATCTGCTTCGGTTTTCCTTTATACCAACAACAAAAAACGGCGCTCTTCCGGGCGCCGTGACAGATGCATCACCGTTGGGGGAGGGACGCAGCATCTGCCATCACAGCTCCGCTGGCCGCCGGGACTTGGGCGGGGGCGCATGATGACCCATACAGATGGATGCGTGAAGGTAGACTTTCCGCCAACCCACCTGCATGTCTGCAGGCGGGTGGCTGATTCAGCGTGCTGCGCCGTGTTGGATCAGGTTTCGCGCAGCGCGGTGGTGATCGGCAGGCGTGCCGCGCGCAGCGCCGGGAACAGGCCGCCAACCAGCCCAATGCCCAAGGCCCATTTCAGTCCGCTCCATAGCAGGGGCGGAGATACCTTGAACTGGAACACCACCTGGCTGAAGTTGTTGCCCAGCGTGGAGACGGTGAAGTTGTTGAACGCCAACCACGCGATCGCGCCGCCAAGCAAGCCACCAAGCAAGGCCAGCAGCATGGTTTCCAGCATCACCGCGGTCACCACCGGCACGCCGCGGAAGCCGATTGCGCGCAGCGTTGCGATTTCCCGCGCGCGCGTAGCGACGGCGGCGTACATGGTGTTGAGCGCGCCGAACACCGCGCCCACCGCCATGATCGCGCCGATCACCGTGCCCAGCACCTTGAGCAGCTTGTTCAAGCCACCACCTTGCTTGCGGTAGTAGTCGGCGGTTGTCTCAACGTCGAGCTTCAGGCGCTGGTCGTTGTCCACCGCGGCCTTGAAGGTGTCGAAACCCTGCTTGCCATCGGTGCGCACGCTGATCGATTGCCAGGCGCTGCGGTTGTACGTCGTTGCCAGGGTCTGCGCATCGGTCCACAGCTCCGAATCATGCGCATCGCCGGATTCGAAGATGCCGACCACAGTCCACGCCTGGTTGCCGAGCATCAGTGTCTTGCCGACCTCCAGTCCCTGGAACTGCTTCTGTGCGCCGCGACCGGCGACGATCTCGCGCAGGCCGGCGCCGAACCGTCGGCCCTCGACCAACCGCACTTTGTCGTGCACCGCCCACGCCTGTTCGCCGACACCGCGGAACTGCGCGTTGACGTCGGTGCCATCGCTACGCGAGGCCAGATTGACCACCTGCGAAACTTCGGCCGACACCAGCGGTCGCCCGTCTTCACCGCGCTTCACGCCTGGCAGGGTTTCCAGCAAGGGCACCTGGTCACGTGTGATCACCGAGTTGGTCTCGGCCTGCGAGCCGCCGCGCAGCACGATGGCGGTACTGTCATCGCCTGTGCTCTCCAAGGTTGCCTGGAAACCCTGGCCCATCGCCAGCATGGCTACGAGTACACCGACCACACCGGCGATGCCGATCACGATCACCGACGATGCGCCCCAGCGCTGCGGCAAGCTGGCAAGCCCGATCCTGGTTGCGGCCAGCGCCAGCCGACCGCTGCGCGTCAGCAGCAGCCACAGTGCGATGGCGGCGACCACCACGGCCACACCGATCCATGGCAGGGCAATCCATGCAAGAAGGCCGATGGCCAGCAGCAGGATCACCAGCGCATTTGAAAGAAAATTCTTCATGTCGTTCTCCTCAGCGCCCGGCCAGTGCGTCGACGATCTTCAGGCGCTTGGCCCGCAGTGCCGGCAATACGCCCACCACCAGGCCAATCACCACGATCAGGCCTGCACCCACGATCCATGTCTGCGTCGGTACATGCGGTGGCAGCAGGCCCATGGTCTGCGGCGCCATCACCGGCAACGCCACGGCGGCCAGCCCCAGCCCGATGGCACCACCAAGCCCGACCAGCACGATCGCTTCCACCATCACCAGCATCAGCATGGTGCCGTCCTTGAAGCCCAGCGTCTTCAGCGTGGCCAGCTCGGGGATACGCTCGCGCACGGCCTGCGCCATGGTGTTGCCGGTGAGCAGCAGCAAAGTGAAAAAAACCGCGCCCATGATCGAGGTGACGATCATGCCGATATCGGCGAACTGCTTGATGAAGGCCTGCTGGAACGCCGATTCGGTCTGGCTCTTGGTCTCGTGGTCGGAGTTGGCCGAGATCGCATCGATGGCCTGCGCCACGCGCGAGGCATGGTCCGGGTTGTCCAGGCGCACGGTGTACCAGCTGACCTGGTTCTTGATGTAGTCGTTGGATTCATCGAAGTACTTCCAGTTCATCATCAACTGACGTTCTTCGTTGGCGGCGGTGGCGGTGTTCTTGGACTTGAATATGCCGACCAGCTGCAGCGGCCAATCGTTGCTGCCGCCGCGTGGGAAGATCGTGGCCTGCAGCGGAATGGTGTCACCGATCTTCCAGCCGAACTGCTTGGCCAGTGATTCGCCGACGACGGCGCCGGTACGCGTGTTGCGGAACGCATCCACCTGTTCCTTGGAGATGTCGAACTCGGTCATCAGGTCGAAGTAGTTCGGCGCCACCGAGAAGTTCGGGAAGAAGTTCTTCTGGTCCTGGTAGATTCCGCCGAACCACATCGCATAGGTGACATCGTTGACGCCTTCAATCTGGCGGATCTGCGATTCCAGCCGGATCGGCAGCGACTGGGTGATGGAAAGACGCGACGCCACCACCAGTCGATTGGCGCCGGCCACGGTATTGCCACCACTGGCGAAGGCCACGCGTACTGAATCGAGCATTCCGAACAGCAGGAACGCGGTGACGATGGAGAGCAGCGTGAACAGGGTACGCGTGCGGCTGCGGAACAGCTGCGCCCATATCAATGAGAAATACTTCATGGCCGTGCTCCTCAGTGCGCCGGGGCGTCGACCAGCTCGCCCTTGTCCAGATGCACGGTATGGGTGGCGTACTCGGCGGCCTTGGGATCATGGGTGACCATGATGATGGTCTTGCCGTGTTCGCGGTTGAGCAGCTGCAGAAGCCCCAGTACTTCCTCGGCGCTCTGGCGGTCAAGGTCACCGGTTGGTTCGTCGCAGATCAGGAAAGTGGGGTCGGAGACGATGGCGCGGGCGATGGCCACGCGCTGCTGCTGGCCACCGGACAGTTCGTTCGGGCGGTGGTCGCGACGGTCAGCCAGCCCGACCAGGGTCAGCGCGATCTGCGCCCGACGCTTGCGTTCGCCGGCCCCGAGGTTGGTCAGCAGCAGCGGCAGTTCGACGTTCTTCTGCGCGGTGAGCATGGGCATCAGGTTGTAGAACTGGAACACGAAGCCAACGTGGTGGCTGCGCCAGGTGGACAGCTGGCCGGCGCTGAGCTGGTCGATGCGCTGGTCTTCGATGTTGATCTCGCCACCGCTGGGGGTATCCAGCCCGCCGATCAGGTTGAGCAGGGTGGTCTTGCCCGAGCCAGAGGGCCCCATCAGCGCGACGAAATCACCACGATCGATATCGAGCTGGATGCCGTGCAGTACCTGCACTTTTTCCGGACCGCGCTGGTAGGTCTTGGTGATGTTGCGCAGCGAGACGAGGGTGCTCATGGGTGGTCCTCAGCAGGAAGTGGCTCGGATTTGCGTAATTTGGTCTTTGCTTTGCTTTGCGTTTCGTTGCTTGGTAGTTGTTGGCTTGGTTCTACATGGCTTGGCTTTGCTTCGTTGAGCTTTGCTTGATTTGGCTTGGCCCTTGCCCTTGCCCTTGCCGTTGCCGTTGCCGTTGCCGTTGCAGTTGCTGTTGCCTTTGATTTTGCAGTTGCTACTGCCGTTGTCGTTGTCGTTGCTGTTGCTGTTGCTGTTGCCGTTGCCGTTGCCGTTGCCGTTGCTTTCCCCTCTCCCGCCCGCGGGAGAGGGGTAGGGGTGAGGGCTGCTTCTGCTCCCGCCGTTGCTTCTGCTTGGCTACATAAAGCTGGCGCGCGACGGCAAAAGCACCCCTGCCCAACCCTCCGCTGCGGGTTGCGCAAGGGAGGGGATTGAAGCAACAGCAACAGCGCGGTTCCAGTGCATCAATTGATTCGCCACCGGGAAAAGAAACAGGCCGCCGCCTACTTCTTCGTGCTTTCCAGTGCCACCTTGTCGCCGTCCTTCAATTCAGCAGCAGGGCTGTCCACGACCGTCTGCCCGGCGCTCAGCCCGGAAAGAACCTGCTTGTCCTTGGCCATTGCCTGGCCCACTTCAAGCACCTGCTGCTTCACCTTGTCGTCGCCCTGCACGACGAAGGCAACGGGCTTTCCATCGCGTTCGACGATCGCGCTGGCAGGCACGCGGACGCCTTTCGGTGCCTCGCTGCCGGTTGCTGCGGCTTTCTCCAGGAAGCTCACCCGCACGCCCATCTCCGGCACGATCCGCGCGTCCTTGGCTTCCAGTGCCACGCGCACCTTGACCGTGGCCTTGCCGCGGTCGGCGGTGGGGATGATGGCGATCACATGGCCCGGGATCTTCCAGTCCGGGTAGGCGTTGAGCATGGTCTCCACCTTCATGTCAGGCTGCACGCGACCGATGAAGGATTCGCCGACCTCGACTTCCACCTCAAGCGAATCCATGTCAACGATGGTGCCGATGCCGGTACGGGTGAAGCCGCCACCGGCCGACAACGGCGACACGATCTCGCCCGGCTGTGCAGCCTTGGCGGTGACCACGCCGGAAAATGGTGCGCGCACCACGTTGTTGTCCACGCCCAGATCAGCGATGGCCAGTGCGTCTTCGGCAACGCGGGCGTTGTGGCGCGCGGTCTGCAGCTGTGCGCGCAGGCTGTCGCGGCTGGCGACGGACTGGTCGTACTGCGAGCGGGAGACCAGCTGCCGGCCGACCAACGCCTGCAGGCGCCCTGCCTCGGCTTCGGCCTGGCGCAACTGTGCCTGTAGTCCCTCGGTCTGGCTGCGTGCTGCGGCGAGCTGGGCAGCATTGAGGCTGCGCTGGGCATTGGCGTCGATCGGGTCGAGCGTGGCCATCACCTGGCCCTCTTCAACCCGCATGCCTTCCTCGATCATCACTTCGCGGACCTTGCCGGTGATCTTGGCCGACACCGTGGCCATGCGCCGGGCCACCACGTAGCCGCTGGCATCCAATACCGCGTTGGCCTGGTTGCCGGTCTGGCCCATCGCCACCACTGGCACGGTCTGCACCGTCACTGGCGGCTTGCCACCGAGCAGCGCACCGAGACCAAGCACCAGCAGCAGTGCAAGCACCAATCCGAGCACGATCCACAGCCAGCGCCGCGACGGCGATGGCCCGCGCGGGGGTGGTGCGGAGCGGTCGATGCGGAGTTCCTTCAGCAGTTCAGCAGATGCATTCATGGGGAGCAGGACGACGCCGGTGGGGAAATGTGACCGCAACTTACCGCAAACCCGGCCGCTGGGCTGCGAACGGTTCCGGTGTTGCCAGCATAGACAGCCTGGCCCGGCGGCACAGGTGACGGCTGTCACCTGCTTCATCTGATTGCCGCCACTGTGGGCATGGTCTGCCGCACCTTACGTTGGAGCCACTCGAACAGGAGGTAACCGCAATGACACCACACGGCGAGGTACTGGCCAGTCTGCACGGCGTACACAAGCGTTACGGCGCGCTGTTGGCGCTTGATGGCATCGATCTGCAACTGCATGCCGGCCAGGTGCTGGCCTTGTTGGGCCCCAACGGCGCGGGCAAGACCACCACGATAGCGTTGCTGCTTGGGTTGCTGCGCGCGGATGGTGGGCAGGTGCGGCTGCTCGGGCAGGACCCGCAACAGCTGGCGTCGCGCCGCGGCATCGGCGTGATGCTGCAGGCTTCGGCGCTGCCGGAGACACTTGGCGTGGCCGAGCTGATCCGCTTGGTGTCCAGTTATTACCCGACGCCCCGCAGCCTCGCCGAGACAGCAGCCTTGGCCGGCATCGAGCCGTTGCTCAAGCGCCGCTACGGCAAGCTCTCCGGTGGCCAGCAGCGACGAGTGCAGTTTGCGTTGGCGATCTGCGGGCGGCCGCGGCTGCTGTTCCTGGACGAACCCACCGTCGGCCTGGATCTGCCTGCGCGGCAGCAGGTATGGGCGGCAGTGCGCACGCTGGTGACCGAAGGTGCGGCGGTGGTGCTGACCACCCATTACCTGGAGGAGGCTGAGCGTCTGGCGGACCGGGTCTGCGTGCTGCTGCGTGGGCGCATCGTCAGCGATGGCAGCGTGCATGCGCTGCGCACGCGCGTGGTCAACCGCAGCATCCGCTGCATCACGACACTGCAGGCCGATGCCGTGGCCAACTGGCCGGGTGTGCTGCAGGTAGCGCGCGATGGTGCCTGGCTGCAGCTATCCAGCGACCAGGTTGAAAGCGTGGTGCGGCAGCTGCTGGCTGCAGATCCGCAGCTGCAAGGGCTGGAAGTCCAGCCTGCAGGGCTGGGTGAAGCCTTCAACGACCTGACCAACGACGATGCCGCCGACCACCAACGTGAGGCCGCCTGATGAACACCCCAGCCAACCGCATCGAAACCTTGCAGCCACTGTCGTCCGGCATGTCCTGGCAGCGCGTCCTCGCCGCCTATCTCCAGGAGATCCGCGCCGAATGCCTGCGTTACCTGCGCAGCCCCAGCTTCATGGTGCCGACGCTGCTGTTCCCGGCCACGTTCTACCTGCTCTTCGCGGTGGTGCTGGGCAGATCCCAGCCGGCCGATGCGGCGCGCTTCCTGCTCGGCAGCTATGCCACCTTCGGGGTGATGGCACCGGGCATGTTCGGCTTCGGCATCGCCTTGGCGCAGGAGCGCGAGAACGGCCTGCTGACGCTCAAGCGCGCACTCCCGATGCCGCCGCTGGCCTACCTGCTGGGCAAGATGGTGATGGCGATGATGAGTGCGCTGGCCATCGTCTGCCTGCTGCAACTGCTCGGCAGCCTGGTTGCCGGCGTGCAGCTGTCCGCGTTGCAGGTGACGCGGCTGACGCTGACAGCGACCTTGGGATCGCTGCCGTTCTGCGCCCTCGGCCTGTTGCTCGGCACTGTGGTCAAGGGCAGCGGCGCACCTGCCGTGGTCAATCTGGTGTACCTGCCGATGGCGGTGCTGTCAGGGCTCTGGTTTCCCCTGAAGGTGTTGCCACCACTGCTGCGTGACCTTGCCGGAATCTGGCCCAGCCATCACCTGAACATGCTGGCGCAGGGCGCGGTCGGTTTCGACACGGGCGCGGCGTGGCCGCATGTGCTGTGGCTGGCCGTGTTCACCGTGGTGACCACCGCACTGGCCGCCTGGCGCCTTCGTGGCCATGGCTGATGGCATCATTGCGCTATTGGAACAGGAACCTCGCCGATGGCTTTGCAACGTCCTGAGTGGTTGAAGCCGGCGCCGGATTCGGTGGTGGCCGACAACATCAAGCTCGGCAAGTGGCCGTGGATCGATGCCGTGCACCTGTTGTGGACGGTGTGGGTGTTCATCACCCCGATGTTCGGTTCCGGCTACACCTTGAAATGGGTGTTGATCACGCTCTGGTCCTACCCGCTGTTCATCCTGTTCTACGTGTTGACCCTGGTGACGGCTCGGCGCCATGCACCGATCTTCGCCCTGGCGATGATCGTGTTGTCGATGGCGCTGCTGCCCATCTATCCATCGGGCATGAACTATTTCGTGTTCGGCTGCGTGATGCTACGGACCAACCGCTGCATCAGCGTGCGTCACTACCTCGCGGAGCTGGCACTGCTCAACATCGGCTACGTGTCACTTGCATGGTGGATCGGGTATCCGTGGCAGGTGTTCGCCTGGTTGCCGGCGCTGACCGTCACCATCGGCCTGATCGTCAACGTCGAACGTTCCAGCAGCGAGAAGGATGCCGCTTTGCGGCTGTCACATGAGGAAGTGCGGCGGCTGGCCGCGACCGCCGAGCGCGAACGTATCGGCCGCGACCTGCACGACCTGCTCGGGCACACCTTGTCGCTGATCACCTTGAAGATGGAGCTGTCACGCAAGCTGTTCGAGCGTGACCCGCAGCGCTCGCAGCGCGAACTGGCCGAGGCCGAGCAGATCGCACGCGATGCACTTGCGCAGGTGCGCAGTGCGGTCACCGGCTTCCGTGCAGCGGATCTGGCGGCCGAACTGGCCTCCGCACACCTGTTGCTGGAGTCTTCGCGGGTGCACCTGCGTTACTCGCCACCGCCGCTGATTCCTGCGTGGGTCGAATCGGGCTTGGCCATGGTGTTGCGCGAAGCCGCCACCAACATCGCCCGCCACGCCCAGGCCAATGAGGCCATGATCGCCATCAGCAGCAGTGCGCAGGAAGTGGTCATGGATGTGGTCGATGACGGTCGCGGCGGGGTATCGGCCAATGGCAATGGCCTGGCAGGCATGCGCGAGCGGGTATTGGCGATGGGCGGCAGCCTGCATATCGATTCGCCAAAGGGGCAGGGCACACGTTTGAAGATCCGCATTCCAGTGACGATGGACAACGTCAACGTCCCGCCCATGCGGGCAGCGAGCGACGCCGCCACCGCGGCAATGCAGGAGGCTCGTGCATGATCCGCATCCTGCTGGCCGAGGACCAGGCGATGGTGCGCGGTGCATTGTCGGCACTGCTCAACCTGGAAAGCGATCTGGAGGTGATCGGCACTGCTGCCGATGGAGAGGCCGCATGGCGTGAGCTGCAGCGGCTCAAACCCGATGTGCTGGTCACCGACATCGAGATGCCGTTGCTGACCGGGTTGGAGCTGGCACAACGCGTGCAGCGCCATCAACTGCCGATCAAGGTGGTGATCGTGACCACGTTTGCCCGCAGTGGCTTCCTGCGGCGGGCACTGGATGCGGGTGTGCAGGGTTATCTGCTCAAGGACGCACCTGCCGAGAAGCTGGCCGACGCACTGCGCCAGGTACATCGGGGTGGCCGCGCGATCGACCCTCAGCTGGCGATCGAGGCATGGTCGGAGGCCGATCCGCTGAATGATCGCGAACGGCAGGTGCTGCGTCTGGCAGGCGAAGGGCGTTCGGCCAATGAGATTGCGGAGCAACTGGGCTTGTCGCATGGCACCGTGCGCAATTACCTGTCCGAGTGCATCGGCAAGCTGGGTGTAGCCAATCGCATCGAGGCGCACCGGGTGGCGCGACAGAAGGGCTGGTTGTAGCCCCGCCCGGTAGTGCCGAGCCGTGCTCGGCAAGGTGCTTCATGCACGCACTGGCAGATTGTCGGTAATGCCTCAGCCGAGCATGGCTCCGCGCTACAAGGAAGCGTGCTGGTGCCCATGCGCCCTATGTCGGTGCTTTCCGGTATGCCTTCAAACGCGGGAGCTATGAAATTTCAGCAACGCCGGCATCACTCCATCGCCAGCGCACTATGCTCGCCGCAACCCCTTGGCAGGAATTTGACATGCGATGCAGGTGTTGGATGTTGGTGGTGATGCTGTGTATCGGCAGCCCGGCGTGGGCGCAGCAGTTCAAGGTGCTGGTCGCGGCCATCCCCAACCAGTACCACCATGACTATATTCCGGTGGCCAAACCGCGTTTCGAAGCCTTGGCCCGGCAGCACTACTTCGAGCTGACCTGGGCGTGGAACACCGCCGCCTTCGATCAGGATCTATCACGCTACGACGCCATCGTACTGCTCAACACTCCGGCCACCGAGCTGTCGCCGGAGCAGCGCGGGAAGTTCCAGCAGTACCTGCGCGATGGCGGTGGTGTGGTCGCCGTGCACAAGGCCTTCGCCATACGACGCGGCGAATGGGAGTGGTACGACCGCATGATCGGGCGTTCATTCCGTACCCATCCCTATCTGCAGACAGCGATGGTGGACGTGGTCAACCGGGATTTCCCGGCTACCGCCGGGCTACCGCAGCGCTGGGTGTGGAGCGATGAGTGGTACGAATACGATCCGCCCTACAGCGATGATCTGGTAACGCTGCTGAGCGTGGACGAGCGCAGCTACGACCCGACATTGATCTGGCCTGGGCAGGTTGCAAAGGGCATGGGCAAGGACCATCCAGTGGCGTGGTACCACCGTTTTGAAGGTGGTCGTGTGTTTGCCACCGCGCTCGGCCATCAGGCCGAGGCGTACAACGACCCGCGTTACATCGAACACCTGTACGGCGGCATCTATTGGGCGGCTACCGGCAAGGGCGAGGGCAAGCCAGCCGTGCCGTGAGCACGTTACCGGCGCGGGCCGCGCGCCATTGCCTGGAACACGCCATCACGGCGCACCCAGGCATGGAACAGTGCAGCACCCACGTGCATCAGCACGCTGGCGAACAGCAGGTACGCCAACAGGCTGTGCGCATTGCGCAGCAGTGCATACAACGAAGGCGAATGCGGCACGAGGGCGGGCAACTGCAGGCTGCCCCAGAGCACGATGGGGTAGCCACCGGCCGACAACATGGCCCAGCCAACCAAGGGCATCGCCAGCATCAGCGCGTACAACAACCAATGCGATGCCTTGGCTGCCCATGCCTGCCACTGTGGTAGATCGGCTGGCAGCGGTGGCGGAGCGTGGCGCAGGCGATTGAACAGGCGCAGCAGGGCCAACACGAAGATCAGCGCGCCCAATGGCCGGTGCAGCTCGATCAGACCTGGCCGCAGGTGCACGGAGGCGACCATGGTCACGCCGATGAACAACATCGACAGGATCAACAGCGCCATACCCCAATGCAGCAGCCGCGCCAGCAGGTTGAAATGACCGCTGTGCTTGTTCATGGTCGTACCTGCTGGTTGTCGCGTGCGGCGGCATCGGCGGCACGCTCGCGCTCGCGGCGGTTGAAGGACTGCGAGTAGACCGCCGAGCGCGCAGCCAGGATCGGGTCGTCGCTGCCCTCGATGCCATCGGGCAGGATCAGCGGATCGAAATTGAGATCATTGCAGCGTCCTTGGTCCTGCGGCTGCATTGCGTCCAGGTTGAGCACGCCGGCCAGCAACTGCTCACGTTCGGCTGGCCACGGCACCGAGGGATCGTTGATCGCGTCCTGGGCAGTGGCCAGGCTCACCACCAGGTTCCAGCGCAGCGGTCCCTGTGCGAGCCGCTGCTGCAGGTCGTGGCTCAGGAAGTCCACGTCGGCCTGCTCGCGTTCGGCTGCGGCCAGTTCCCTTGCCTCGGCCTGCGGCTGCCAGCGCCAGCGCACGGCGCGACGTTGGCCCTGTGCATTGGTGAACCAGAATGCGTTGACGCTGTTGAACTCCGTGCTGGCCCAGCTGTCGGTCCATGGTGCGGTCTTGGCCCACTGGCTGAAAGCGCGCGCGCTGGGATATTTGGCCTGGATTGCCGCCAGCTTGGCCGGGTCCGGCTTGCCGGTTGCAGGATCGGGAGCCTGTGCGCGGGTCTGTTCGTAGAAGGCTTCCGGGGTAGCGACGGCCAGGAACGGGAAGCTGTTCATCGCCATCCGCCATTGCTGGCCATCATCGCTGGTGAGCTGCAGGGCGATGCTGCGCACGCGAGCGCTGTTGTCGGCGCCATGCGGGTTGCCACCGCCGATCGACAGGCGCCCGAGCACCGGTACCTTCGGCTGTGCGAACACGGCTGCATGCGACAGTTGCGCAGCCTGTTTGCTTGGCTCGAACCAGCCGCTGACGCAGACGCCCTTGCTGTGTGCACGGCGGAATCCCGGGTGGGCGGGGCCGGTGGCTTCAATGGCGTCGGTGAAGGACTGGGCGGTCATCCGGTCGCGGCCGATCCAGCCCGCCAACCAGGCGAAGGCAAACGCCACGCCGCCGAGGATCAGTGCGATCAGTGCGATCCATGGCAGCGGCGAGTGCGCGCGGGGACCGCGTGGAAGCCCGCCTTTGCGGGTGAACTTGAACAAGGGCATTGCGGTACCTGTCGGGACAGACGGGAGCGTGGTGCCCAGCTACGGTGGCAGAAGTGGCCGGCAAGGGCCAGCGGGCAAGCGCACCGCGTTACCGCTGGCGGCCATCAGGCCGCCAGCGATGGGTTCATCCCAGCAATGCCTTGTACAACGTGACCGCCAGCACCAGCACGGTGCAGACGAAGGACACGTTGAGCCCGGCGGTAGGCAGCCTGCGCCCGTCGATGAAACCGATCGGGACGCCGGCGGCCCGCATCTCGCGGGCATTCAGTGCCAGTGCGATCGCAACCACCAGCACAGCGCCGACCGGCCACCACAACGATGCGAAGCGGTCGCCGCCAACGCCCATCAGCTGGTAGGCGCAGACCACCACCGCGAACAGGAAAGCCAACGATGTACGTGTTCTCGGACCCATGTGCTGTGTTTCTGGATCAGGCGCCGTAGCGCGTCTTGAGCATGGCCCATGCCGACCGCAGGGCCAGTGCCTCACCACCGGCCGGGCGGCCCGGGCGTTCGCCGTCGTTCCATGCGTAGACGTCCAGGTGTGCCCATACCTGGCCTTCGTTGATGAAACGCTCCAGGTACAGCGCCGCGGTCACCGAGCCGGCCATGCGCGAGCCGGCGTTGGCCAGGTCGGCGATGCCGCTGTTGAGGTAACGCAGGTAGGGGCGCCACAAGGGCATGCGCCAGACCGGGTCACGGGTGCTGTCGCCGGCCTGCAGCCACTGGTTGGCCAGGGTGTCGTCATTGGCGAACAATGCCGGCAGGTCAGGGCCCAAGGCGATGCGTGCGGCGCCGGTGAGGGTGGCGAAATCGAGGATGGTGTCCGGGTTCTGCTCGCTGACGTAGGTAAGCGCATCGCACAGCACCAGCCGGCCTTCGGCGTCGGTGTTGTCGATCTCCACGGTGATGCCCTTGCGGGTGGTGATCACTTCGCCGGGACGGAAAGCATCCGGGCCGACCGCATTTTCCACCGCTGCCACCACCAGGGTGAGCTGCACCGGCAACTGCTGCGCCATCACCAGGCCCGCCAGGGCGATGGCATGAGCGGCACCGCCCATGTCCTTCTTCATGTTGCGCATGCCGTCGGCCGGCTTCAGGTCCAACCCGCCGGTGTCGAAACACACGCCCTTGCCGACCAGCGCCAGGTGCGGTGCGCCGGCATTGCCCCAGCGCAGCACGATCAAACGCGGTGCGCGGTGCGATGCGCGGCCGACGGCATGGATGGTCGGGAAGTTCATTTCCAGCAGTTCGTCGCCGGCAATTACTTCCAGCTCGCCACCGTGGGCTTCGGCCAGCTCGCGCGCGGCGTCTTCCAGTTGCTGCGGGCCCATGTCTTCGGTCGGTGTATTGACCCAGTCGCGCACGCGCAGGCAGGCGGTCACTACGTCCAGCACTTCCGTGGCCGGGCTTGCCAGCAGCTGTGCGGCCGGGCGCGCCAGCTTGCGGTAACGGTCGAAGCGGTAGCTGCCCAGCCCCCAGCCGATCTGCAGGTTGGCGCTGCTGCTGGCGTCCAGGTCGTTGGCGACCTGCCAGGTGGTGCCGGCGGGCAGCGCGAACGGGGCATGCGCATAGGCGTAGGCATCGGCGTGGTCACCAACGCCCAGCACCGCACCGGCAATACCGTTGTCGCCGGGCAGCAGCAGTACGCTGTTCGGCGCGGCATTGAACTGCTGCGCCGCGGCCCAGGCCTGTACGGCCGCCGATTGCGTTGCCTTCCATGCGGCAAAGCCGTCGCGGTCCAGTACGTACAGCGGCAGGGCGTTGGTGGAATCAGTGGTGTAAGCGGTAATCGGGGTCATGGTGCTCTCTTGCGTCTGCTGGCGGCCGTGGGCTTAGCGCTGCGGGTTGGAGGCGTTGCCATCCAGCCAGTCGGCCAGTCCGGTCAGGGTGTCGAACTGCAGGTCAGGCTGCAGTCCGGTGTGGGTCCATGTGTGTTCTTCGCGGTTGATCCAGCAACCACGCAGGCCTGCGCGCATCGCGCCGGCCACGTCCATTTCGGCATGGTCGCCGACGTGCAGCACATGTGCGTGTTCCACACCGAGGCGTGCGCAGGCCGCATGGAAAATGCCCGGGTCCGGCTTGGCTGCACCGAATTCGCGCGAGCCCAGCTGGAAGGCAAATAACTCGCCGATGCCAATCCGCTGCAGGTCGGCATTGCCATTGCTGACCGCGGCCACCGGCACGCGAGCGGCGATGCGGCGCAGCGCGGCCAGCGCATCCGGGTAGAACTCCACCTGGTTGCGTGCGGCGTAGAAGGCTTCATAGGCCGGGTCGAGCAGGTCCATGCTTGCGCCGCTCTTTTCCAGCGCTTCGGCCAGGGTCAGCCGGCGCAATGCGCTCAGGTCGTAGTGCAGCTGCGGGTTGTCGCGGAACGAGCGTTCGCGCAGTTCGCGCATGGCTGCTACCGGGTACATGCTGGCGGTGGCCGGGCTGTGTTCCAGCATCCAGTCATGCAGCACCTGGTCGATGCGGGCGCCGATGGGAGCGAACGGCCACAGGGTGTCGTCCAGATCGAGGGTGATGGCGAGTACGGGGAAATTCATCCGGCCATTTTACGCCAAGCCCATGAGCCGGGCCTGTAGGGGCCATGGCTGCCTGATCTTGCTTGTGGGAGCTGCGTGAGCCGCGAAGCCGGCACATCATCAGCGGCGTAGCCCGGGTAAGCGCAGCGCACCCGGGAGGTGGACGCGTGCTGATGTCTGGAGTTGTCTGCAAACGGCCCCGGGTGCGCTGCGCTTACCCGGGCTGCGTTGCTGATTCCGGCAGCATCATCAGCTTCGCGGCTTACGCCGCTCCTACAAAACCGGTGCTTACTCCAGCAGCTTCGCCCAGCCGTGCATGCCGTCCACGCGGGTCAGTACCAGCTTCACGCAGACCAGCAGCGGCACCGCCAGCAGCAGGCCGACCATGCCCCACAGCCAGCCGAACAACATCAGTGCCAGGATCAGCATCAATGGGGAGATCGCCATGCTGCGACCCAGCACGATCGGGGTGATGAACTGGCCTTCCAGCGTGTGCAGGGCCAGGTAGGCAATCGCCGGCAGGGTGGCGGTGAGCGGATCACGGAACTGCACGAACCCCATCAACAGCATCAGCACGATACCGATCAGCGGGCCGACATACGGCGCGAAGTTGAGCAGCGCGGCCACCGTGCCCCACAGCAGTGCCTCGGGCAACGAGATGCCGAGCAGCATCAGCACGCCGGCCAGCACCAGCCCAAGGCCGATGTTGATCACGGTGATGGTCAGCACGTAACGCGATATCTCACGCTCGATCGAGCGCAGTATCTCGGCGGTGAATCGTTTCTGCTGGCGGTTGGGCAGCAGCGCGATCACGTGCCGCTGCAGGTTTTCACCATAGATCATGAAGAACAGGGTCAGCAGCACCACCGCCAGGGCCGAGGCCGCCAGCTTGGGCGTGCGTACCAGCGCCTTGTAGGGATCATCCAGCTGCGTGCGGATCACCTGTACCTTGCGGTTGCCGTCGCCGCCGGCGGCGCGGGCAAAGCTCTCCGCTGCAAGGTTGGCCTGCTGCACGGGTTTGACGAAGTCCTGCACCTTGCGCGAGATCTGCCGCATCTGCTGCGGCGCTTCCTGCACCCATGCGCTGGCGGGGCCGGCCAGTTGCACGGTCAGCGCGCCGCTGGCGGCCAGGCCCACACACAGCACCAGCAGCGCGGCCAGGAAGCGTGGCAGTTGCAGCTTCTGCAGCACGCGGATGATGGGATTGCCGACCAGCGCGAAGAACATCGCCAGCAGAACCGGCAGGATCACCTCCTGCGCGGCCCACAACGTGTAACCCACGGCCAGCGTGGCCAGCACCAGCAGCGCGACAGAGGAGCGTGGACGCGGTGGCGGCGCAGGCGGCGGGGCAGGCTCGGCCGGCAACGCGGCAGCGGCTGGCAACGGCTCGGACATGCGGGCGAGGCTCCGGCAGTAAGGGCGCGGCGCGGTGCCGCGCCCGGCTCAGGATTCTGACAGTTCCGTGGCGGCTTCGGCGGCGCGCGGCGGCACCGGGTTGCCCGGATTGGCGGCCGCCGACGCGTTGGGGTTGGGGGCGGCAGGTGAAGCTGCCTGCGCGGCATCGCTGGCAGCGTCGCCGGCTTCCTCGGCGGCTTCGGCCGCGTGGGTTGCAGCCATGCCGGCGGCGGCGGCGGCGAATGAGGCCACCGACGCCTGCGCCGATGCGACCAGCCCGGATACCGAGCCGATCATCTGCAGCCACCGGGCACCGCTGAAGCCACCGCCAGGTTCCATCTTGCCGGCCAGAAAGCCACCAGCAAGACCGACCAAGACGATGCGCCCCGGGGTCCAGGCACTGCGCCAGGTCTGGCTGAGCTGGTCCCAGTGCTGGATGGTTTCTTCATTGCGTACCTGCACCACGGCCTCGGCGCGGCGCACGCGGCGCTGCAGGGCTTCGAAATTCATCGCATCTCCTCCCCGGGCAGCTTCACGTCGGCATCGGGATCTTCACCGCTGGGTTCATCGAACAGGCCCAGCCGCGACAGCTGCCGGCGCGTGGCATGCATGCCGGTGTGGTGGAAGAAGTAGGACACTCGCCAGATGCCGTAGCCGGTGATGGCCAGGCTCAATGCGGTGGGTATCAACAACGAGACGAACAGGGACAGGCCAAGGTATTGCAGCAGGGCCACCAGGGTAGCGGCCAGCAGCAGCCAGGCCGATGCGCCGAACACGATGGCGACCCCGCTCCAGGCCAGGGCCCGGCCGAATGCGCTGCGTGCCAATGCGAAATCGGCCGAAGCCAGGCGCCGCAGCGACCGCACGGCATGACCGGCTGAATCCATGGTCTGGCGGCCGGCGGCGCCGACCTGGCGGATGCTTTCCTCCAACCCGGGCGCGGGGCCCGGGTTGGCGGTGTCGTCGGCTGGCGGTGTTGCGTTTTCGCCCACGCCGGTCAGTCGTTGCTGCGGGCGAGCTTGGCGATGATCCAGCCCGCGGCGAAGGCCACGCCGAACGAGGCCAGCGGACGCTCACGGATGAGGTCGGCGGCGCTGTCCATCAGGTCCTTGCCCTTGTCCATCAATGCATCGACCTGTTCCTTGGCGGCGGCGCCACCCAGCTCGGCGGCGGCCAGCCCGGACAGGGCGCTGTCGGAAAGCTCGGCCTTCAGGTTGGCCCGGCCAAGGCGCAGTTCATCACCAGCAGCGCCAGCGGCGCCCTTGACGGCCGAGCCAGCGGCGGAAGCGGCGGACTTCAGGTGTGCGCCAGCCTCGCCCAGGTGTTCCTTCATGTTCTCGGTATTGGTGGGGCTCATTCTTGATCTCCTGGTTCAGCGGGTGCGCCGGTTGGCGCGCGGTTGCAACAGAACTCAACAAATACCAGTTGCGGGGTGTAAACAACGTTACGACCGCGCAACGCGGTGATCACATCGACATCATCGCATCATCAATTGGCCGCGCTGGTTGCCGCGCAGGATGCTCAGCACCAATTGCTGTGGACGCGGGTTGAAGCTGGCGCGCCAGCTGGCGAGGTCGGTGAACTCGCCGCTGCTGGCGGCAAGGATGACGTCGCCGCTGGCCAGCTGCGATTGCTGGGCACGGCTGCCGCGCGCCACTTCGCTGACCAGTACGCCGTTGAGGCCGGACTGGCGCAGCGACTCAGGCAGGTCGACGAAGGTGGCACCGCTCAGGCGTGGATCCAGCGTGTCACCGGTGACCGCGCGCGGCTGTTCTTTCAGCGTGGCCTTGAGCTGCAGCGGCTTGCCGTCGCGGCGGACTTCCAGGTCGACGGTGCGGCCAACCGTGGACAGGCCTTCGTAGTTGTGCAGCGCCTGCGCGTTGTCCACGCGCTGGCCATTGATGGCGGTGACCACGTCGCCGGCCTTGACCCCGGCCGCCGCTGCGCCGGATCCGGCCAGCACGCGCGTGACCAGTGCGCCACGCGCTTCGTCCAGGCCCAGCCCCTGCGCGATCTGCGCGGTGAGGTTCTGGGTTTCAACGCCCAGCGTGCCACGCACCACCACGCCCTTGGTGATCAGCTGCTCGACCACGTCGCGGGCAAGGTTGGAGGGAATGGCCAGGCCCAGGCCGATGTTGCCGGCCATGCTGCCCTGCGGGTTGTAGCTGGCGGTGTTGATGCCGACCAACTGGCCGCTGAGGCTGACCAGCGCGCCGCCGGAGTTGCCGGGGTTGATCGAGGCATCGGTCTGGATGAAGTTCTGGTAGCCCAGCCCGCGGATACCGCTGCGGCCCACCGCCGACACGATGCCGGAGGTGACTGTCTGGCTGAAGCCGAACGGGTTGCCGATCGCCACCACGAAATCGCCGACCCGCAGTTCGTCACTGTTGCCCAGCGGCAGCGCGGTGAGCTTGTCGGCGGGGATGCGGATCAGGGCGATGTCGGTGTCGCGGTCCGAACCAATGAACTCGGCCTTGACCGTGCGGCCGTCGGCCAGCGTGACCTGCACGTCGTCGGCGTTCTCCACCACATGGTGGTTGGTGAGCACGTAGCCGCGGGTGGCGTCGATGATCACGCCCGAGCCCAGCGACTCGTTGATGCGTTCCTGCGGCACCTGCGGGAACAGGCGGCGGAAGAACGGGTCATCGAAGAACGGGTTGCGTACCCGCACCACCTGCTTGGTGTTGACGCTGACCACCGCGGGCATGGCCTGCTCCAGCATCGGTGCCAGCGACGGCAGCGGCTGCCCGGCGACCGAGGCCGGCAGCGCAGCGGTGGCTGGCAACACCGCCCCCAGCGTGGCGGCTTCGGCGCGGTTGTCCAGGTGGGCGTTGATAGCGGTGGCGGTGAAACCGCCGAAGGCGGCGGCCAAGGCCAGGGTGAGCAGGGTCGGTACGGGTCGCATTGCCGGTGATTCCATGCGGGGGCGGCCGTGGGCGGCGCCGGGTTGGGCGGATTGCTGAACACGAGTGTGGCGGGGGGCGGCTAAATCGGCAATGAAACGCCCGCATGGTCGCAACCCCAGGAGCGCCAAGCCCTGCACGGAATGCAATAGCCGCGCAGGAGATTTTTCGTTTGACATCACCCCGCCTGCGGGTAAGCTTGGTCTGGTCATCACCCACTAGATGTTGGGTTGATGTGAAAAGCGTCCCCAAGCAGTAGGGTTTAGTGCTCGGGGTGCAAGCACCCCAACGGAAGGCGTGCAATGACCGCGACAGTGATGCAGAAAACCGGCAATTCCCGGAATCCCCTCATCCCGCCGACAGGCGCGTAAGCACGCGCCTGCGCGTCGTTGTCTTTGCCGCCCGGCCCGCCGGGGAAAAAGTTGAACGCACCGAAAGGTGCCCCAGGAGAATTTCCACAATCATGAGTACGGTGCGTCTGGAAGTGGTCAGCAATCAAACCAAGTCGGACATGATCCCTCTGCAGCCTGCTTCGCAGGACATCTGGGAAAAGAAGTACCGCCTCACGACCAAGGCAGGCGAAGCGCTGGATGCCGATATCGACGGTACCTACCTGCGCGTGGCCCGTGCCCTGGCTGACGCCGAGGCGACCGACGACAAGCGTGCCTACTGGTATGAGCGTTTCGCCTGGGCCCTGCGCCGTGGCGCGATCCCGGCCGGCCGCATCACCTCCAATGCCGGCGCGCAGCAGCACAAGCCGGCCACCAGCACCATCAACTGCACTGTGTCGGGCACCATCACCGACTCGATGGACGGCATCCTGGAGAAGGTCCACGAAGCAGGCCTGACCTTGAAGGCCGGCTGCGGTATCGGCTACGAGTTCAGCACCCTGCGTCCGCGCGGTGCCTTCGTTGCCGGCGCCGGCGCCTATACCTCCGGGCCGATGTCCTTCATGGATATCTACGACAAGATGTGCTTCACCGTGTCCTCGGCCGGTGGCCGTCGTGGTGCGCAGATGGGCACTTTCGACGTGTCGCACCCGGACGTGAAGGACTTCATCCGCGCCAAGCGCGAGGACGGCCGACTGCGCCAGTTCAACCTGTCGCTGCTGATCACCGACGGCTTCATGGATGCGGTGAACAACGATGCCGACTGGCAGTTGGTGTTCCCGATCAACACCAAGGAACAGGCCGAGCTGGACCCGTCCAGCGGTGAGGAAGTGGTCTGGCGCGAATGGCCGACCCACGAGAACTACATCGTCCGCGACGACGGCCTGGTGGCCTGCAAGGTGTACGGCCACATCCGTGCCCGTCACCTGTGGGACATGATCATGGTCTCCACCTATGACTATGCCGAGCCGGGTTTCATCCTGATCG
>Ga0308157_10002520_pt1 | contig 29802 bp, 28 predicted proteins | sample PhyBR1_FD_201035 | JGI IMG/M metagenome (GOLD analysis project Ga0308157, IMG submission 201035) | Phyllosphere microbial communities from UC Gill Tract Community Farm, Albany, California, United States - DLSLB.R1 | ecosystem: Host-associated > Plants > Phyllosphere > Unclassified | place: USA...
GATAACAACGGGGTTAGAACGATAACAGTTTCGTACTGATTCATTGTTATAAATTATGTTTTTAATTTTTTAATCCCGAGGTATATTACGGGGATGCAAAAGTAACAATATATTTCTTAAAATCAAATGATTAATTCAAAAAAACAAAACATTAAGTTTTCAGGAAAGATGTAAGAGCCGCCATCTCATTCGGCACTTTACCTACCTGAATATGTTCTGGTTATATACCATGTTCAATAAGGCTTTACAAACAAAAAGGGAGGTTATCTACCGATAACCTCCCCGATCAATTAGCTGTTAGTCTTTAGTAAGTTTCGATCGTTTTAACAAAACTCTCCTCTTTAAACTTTACTACGAAAGTTAACGACCTTGAATCAGTTTTGCTGATATTGAATTTTTTAGTCAGCTGTGCTTTATCTTTAAACGATTCTGCATAAACCTCGTCATTGTATTCATTGTAAACTTTTACTTCGATCGGGCTTTTATCCAGATTGTTTAAGCTAAGCGTAACTACATCATCTGTTTTAGTGTAAACCGGTTTAAATACGTTAGCAACTTTTGGCTCAGAAACAATTGCCTCGCCATTTTCAATCACTACATTATATTTAGCGAGCTTAGATTCCGACTCTACCTTTAACACATATTTTCCGTCAGGAAGTGCGTTTAAATCATAGACCTTGCTTGTAGTAGCGGAAGCATGAATGCTTTCTTCGAACAATACTTCATCATCAGCACCTACTAATGATAAATTTACATCTTCTGCCTTATCTGCAGAAAAACGGATAAACTTTTCTTTTTCACCTTTTACTTTTAAAGTAAAATCATCATCGTTAGCGTGTACACCCGTAGCAGTAAAAAATAAAGCTGCTATTAAACCGATTTTTAAGAACTTTTTCATAACCAAATATTTTAAAGAGTTAATTACTTTATGATAGTACTAAGGTAAGTATAGCCTAAATACTTAGATGATTGCATATTGGCCAATATCTATGCTATATTACCCCTAATTCAGTCATATTTTCGTAAAACACATAATTCAGCATATTTTTAGCGTATTTTAGTCAATAAAATTGATCAGCATGAAACCCAGTTTTGAAGTTGTAGAGCCCTCTTTCGGCAGCTCTTTTTATTACTCGAAATACATTGCCAACGAAAATAACATGGCGCACCTGTGGCATTACCATCCCGAAATTGAAATGGTTTTTGTAAACGGTGGTACAGGTAAAAGGCAAATTGGCAGCCATGTTTCGTATTACACTGAAGGTGATTTGATTTTAATTGGCAGCAATTTACCCCATTGTGGCTTTACTGACACCAATACCGGCAATAAAAACGAAACCGTAATCCAGATGAAACCTGATTTTTTGGGCACCGGTTTTTTAAGCCTGCAGGAGACCAGAGGCATACAGGAATTATTTGATAAAGCAAAGAGCGGCATAGCATTTGGTAACGAGACCAAGGCCATTGTAGGCGATAAAATAGAAATGATGGATGACGAATCTCCTTTTGAGCGTTTGCTGTCCTTACTATATGTGCTGAAGGTTCTTGAAAACGCGAAGGATTATAAAATTTTAAACGCCCGGGGATTTTCAATGGAAATGCAGGTGCAGGATAACGACCGCATTAACATGATCTTTAACTTTGTGAAAGACCATTTCCAGGAACCGATTAGTTTGCATGATATTGCAGAGATGTCGAGCATGACCGTGCCGTCGTTTTGCAGGTATTTTAAAAAGATTACCAAAAAAACTTTTACACACTTCGTAAACGAATACCGTGTAGTACATGCTTCAAAACTACTGGCCGAAAAACCGGTTAGTATTGCCAATATTGCCTACGAAAGCGGTTTCAATAATTTTAGCCACTTCAATAAGTTGTTTAAAGAGTTTACCGGCAAAAGTGCATCGGAGTACAGGCACGAGCTGAAAGCGATTATGAAATAAACTTCCCGGTTAATATTGCTTCACCTTTACTCTAAATTTACCCTTATAATATTCTTTCATCTTAATTACTTCTTTTGATTTTTCGGTTAGCCAAAAAGTTGCATAACTATCATTAGTATAATTAATTTTTAATAACCAGCAGTTTATTTTCACATCCTTATTTAGTGATAATGCTTCTTTTCCTATTACAACATACCTGTGGTAGCTTGCTGCTTTTTCATTCGGATCAAAAAATGAGATATCGAACTGCTGTCCGACCTTTGTAATCGGCAGTAAGCTGTATGTTTCCAAATCCTGTTCCCAACTAATAACAGGAATATCTAGTCTAATTGCTCCCCGTTTTATAGCTAAATTATCTTTTACCGTATCGCTTGGCACCATTACACCTTCCTTAAAGTTATAGGCCATCACGCCTTTGTTCTTGTAGGATCCATATCGGTAAATAGGCGCCAGTGTTTTTCTGTCACATACGTTCATAATTGTGGCATAAAGGGAATCGTTATGTAACCATTTCCAGTCGAATACGACCACATCTTGCTGATTTTGTTTCCTGAATGTTATTGTCCTTTCCCAAATGTCTCCAATGGTCCGTTTCGTTTCAAGAGAATCGGTCATATAAACCAGGTAGCTATTTTTAACTGGTTTAAGATTAGCCATTACTAACTTATTATTTTTGGCATTAATCGTATCTATCTGGCCGCAAACCAGTGTTGTTGTACCAAATACCAAGGCTAAAGAAAGGAGTATTCTCATCATTTATAACAATTTATTTCATTTGTTTAGATGCAGCAGAGGCTGATATGTTACCTGATAAAAAAATAGAAAGTATATTGCAGTATGAAAAAGCGCTTGCTATTCTTATTGGTTAATTTGATCAGCATCACCACCTTTGCTCAATATGTGGAAATTAATACAGTAAACTGTAAAATAAGCGATACTGAGCAGAAGAAAATCGAAAAGTTAATTGCTTATGAGCGCATGTTTTGTAATGAAATTTTCGAAACCAGTAACAACATTACCGCTCCTGTCAAAATCAATCTTTATGGGAAATCAAAAGATTACCGCATAGAAAAAAATAAATACAATGCCACATCATCAACCGGATTTTATATTCCGGCAATAAATGAGGCTTTTATCATGAAAGGAAGTGATTTTATACCTGTGGCATTACACGAAGCCAGTCATAGCATATTCCAATTCAATTATCAAAAAGCGCCAAAATGGTTAAATGAGGGCTTAGCCGAATTTTTTGAAACATTGGATTTTGATAGCGAAGGAAATTTATACTCCTATCCTCAAAGCAACAGGATTAAAAGCATTAAGGCAGGTTTAGACTTTAAAGATACCGATAGGTTAAAGAATTTCTTTAAAATATACGATGGCACTTTTTACGGCCATGGTGTAGACGACAATTATAATACCGCATACAGTGTGATTTATTTTTTCATCAAAAGTAAAAGTACCAAAGGATTAAAAAACATTATTAAATTGTCTGCGCAAGGTTACGATACTGAAAAAGCTATTGGGCTTACCTATGGCAGTTTTGACGCTTTTGAAAAAAGTTATAAACGGTTTTATAATTTCCATCCGTAAAGTTAATCAAAGCGTGAATTTTGAATGATTGAGTGATTAAATACATCCATAACCTTCAGCCTTTCATCTCTCAACCTTAAACTCTCCCCTTCCCCCGTCCAACTTTTCCACATTCCATCTTTTCAACCTTACAACATCTAAATTTTTCCTATTTTCGTGCCGATGGAAAATTTTATTGTTTCTGCCCGTAAATATCGCCCAGCCACGTTCGAAACCGTAGTTGGTCAGCAGCATATTACGGGAACTTTAAAAAATGCCATCAAAAACAACCAGCTTGCACAGGCCTTTTTGTTTTGTGGTCCGCGAGGTGTGGGTAAAACTACCTGTGCGCGTATCCTGGCCAAAACCATTAACTGTACCAACCCTACAGCAGATATGGAAGCCTGTGGCACCTGCGATAATTGCCTTTCGTTCCAGAACGGGCATTCTTTTAACGTACACGAGCTAGATGCGGCATCAAACAACTCGGTTGATGATATCCGTAGTTTAATTGAGCAGGTTCGCATACCGCCACAAGCCGGAAAATACAAGATCTATATCATTGATGAGGTTCACATGTTATCGCAAAGTGCATTTAATGCCTTTCTGAAAACCCTGGAGGAACCGCCTTCATACGCTATTTTTATCCTGGCCACCACTGAGAAACACAAAATCCTGCCAACTATTTTATCGCGTTGCCAGATTTTTGATTTCAACAGGATCCAGGTGGAAGATATCGCCAATCACCTCTCAACCATTGCCAGCCGTGAAAACATTGCTTTTGAAAGTGATGGTTTGCATATTATTGCGCAAAAGGCTGATGGTGGTTTACGTGATGCCCTTTCGATGTTCGATCAGATTGCCAGTTATGCCAATAAGAACATTACTTATAAAGCGGTAATTGATAACCTTAACATTTTAGATTATGATTACTTTTTTAAACTTACCGCTTTTTTAACCGCTGCCGAAGTTAGCCAAACCCTGCTCCTGTTCGATGAAATATTAAACAATGGTTTCGACGGTAACAACTTTATCAACGGTTTGGCCAGCCACTTCCGTAATTTGCTGGTAGGTAAAGACGCCGCTACCATTAAACTTTTAGAGGTTAGCGAAAACATTAAACAAAAGTATTTAGATCAGTGCAGGCAAACAGAATTATCTTTCCTGTTGACGGCTTTAAATTTGGCCAACACCTGTGATTTAAACTATAAAAACTCAAAGAACCAACGTTTACAGGTAGAGCTGGCACTGATTAAAATGTGCCATATCCGGTCCGTCGTCAACTTAGCACAACAGCCTTTAAGCCCTAATAACACAGCAACTGACGGAGATCAGGATAAAAAAAAAACTAATGTCGTAGCCGAGAAGGCGGTTCCACCTGAAAGCGTAAAGCCGAAAGCTGGAAGTGAAAACGCTGCTTCTGCAACAGTAAATATCACAAAGGCTGAGGTTCCAGCGAGCATCCCTTTAAATAAGCCGAGCGAAACACCAAGGCCTATCAGTATGCCAACGGCTACTTCAATAAGCATTAATATTCCCAAACCCAATGCTGCCACTACCCTAATTCCATCTTTAAATGATTTTGAGCGTAATGCAGCTGGCGAGGATGACGGTAAGCCAAAAGCAATAACCGGCGAAGCACGCGAAGTATTTAGTTATGACCGCTTACTTGAAGTGTGGAACAATTATATACAAATTCTTAAAGCTGCCGATAAAATTAACCTGTTTACCATCCTGAATAACTTTGCCCCGGTACTTTTAAAGCCCGAGCTGATTGAAATTTCAGTCGAAAGTAAAACCCAGGAACACCTCATTCAGCAGGAATCGGTTGAACTTTTAAATTACTTAAGAAACGAGCTTAAAAATTTCGGGATTTTGGTTACTTATAAGCAGGTAGAACGTAAACTGGAAAACAGGCTATACGGTAACCGCGAAAAATACGATTACCTGGTAAATAAAAATCCGAAACTCGATGAGTTGCGCAGGAGATTTAACCTGGATATCAATCCATAAAATAGCAATTAAAATTAAGTATAAAACAAAAGCAGGGCTACACTGAATGTAACCCTGCTTTTCCATTTATGATTGTTTCGTCAAATCACCATTTTCCTAACGGTGTGCTATTGACTATTTTTGGGGCATATCGTTAACCGGATAACCTTCTTCATCTAAATCATCGCGGCTGTCTTCCGGGGTGCGGCCAAGAATTTTATCTTCCAGGCTTAGCTTCACACTTTGTCCTTCGTCTACATGCATCCCCAGTTCTTCTAAATCATCATTAGCGATTTCTTCGTCTCGGGCATATTCATCGCCTACGTAGGGATTGGCCTCATCGTAAGTAGAATCATCATCACGCGCACCTGCCGCTACTGTCTCATAGCCCATCGGGTGATCGTAGTCCTCATCGGTACCTTTTACATCAAGTTCGTAACTCTGCTTATTTTCGTTGTACGATAAATTCTCCCTGTTAATTCCACCGTCTTCGGTAGTACTGTGTAGTTTATCGTGTGAAGGTTTATTATTTGCCATATGATGAATCTCCTATAATTTAATATGAATATAACAAAATGACAGGACTTTGGTTTGTGAATGCCTTCACAATATTGAAATTATTTGAGCAATATCAGAGCACCTTTTAAAACAAAAGCGCCTCAATAATACTATCGAGGCGCTTGTTATAAATATTGATAATTCTTATAGCGATGCTAAAGCAGCATTTAATGTTTCGCTAGGGCGCATGGCTTTGCTCGCCAGTTCGTCATCAGGGTTATAGTAACCGCCAATGTTTTGTGGCTTACCTTGCGAACCAATTAACTCTTCATTGATTTTAGCTTCGTTTTCAGTTAAAGCTTTTGCTAGTGGTGCAAATCTGGCCTGCAATTCAGCATCTTTAGTTTGTGCAGCCAAAGCCTCAGCCCAGTATAAAGCCAGGTAGAAGTGCGAACCACGGTTATCAATGGTGCCTAATTTTCTACCAGGTGATTTATCGGTAGCCAGGAATTTAGCATTTGCCTCGTCTAAAGCATCAGCCAAAATTTGCGCTTTAGTATTGTTTTGTGTTTGAGCTAAATGTTCTAAAGAAGCCTGAAGGGCTAAAAACTCACCTAGCGAATCCCAACGCAGGTAACCTTCTTCAATAAACTGCTCAATGTGTTTAGGGGCTGAACCACCAGCACCAGTTTCGAATAAACCGCCACCATTCATTAAAGGAACGATAGAAAGCATTTTAGCCGAAGTACCCAGTTCTAAGATCGGGAAAAGGTCGGTTAGATAATCACGCAATACGTTTCCGGTAACCGAAATGGTATCTTCACCTTTGCGGATACGCTCTAAAGTAAACTTAGTAGCCTCAACCGGTGCTAAAATACGGATGTCTAAACCAGTAGTATCGTAGTTTTTTAAATAGGTATTTACCTTAGCAATAATCTCTCTGTCGTGCGCTCTTTTCTCGTCCAACCAGAAAACAGCTGGTGTTCCAGATAAACGGGCTCTAGTTACTGCCAGTTTAACCCAGTCCTGGATTGGTGCATCTTTAGTCTGACACATGCGGAAAATATCGCCTTTTTCAACTTTTTGGTCGAAAAATACTTTACCATCAGCATCAGTTACACGGATTGTGCCGCTTGCAGTAGCCTGGAAAGTTTTATCGTGCGATCCGTATTCTTCTGCTTTTTGCGCCATTAAGCCTACGTTAGGTACCGAACCCATGGTAGTTACATCAAAAGCACCGTGTGCTTTACAGTCATCAATTGTTGCAGTGTATACACCAGCATAACAACGATCAGGAATTAAAGCAATAGTATCTTGCGCTTTACCTTCTTTATTCCACATCTGGCCCGAAGTACGGATCATGGCTGGCATAGAAGCATCTACAATTACATCGCTCGGTACGTGCAGATTGGTGATCCCTTTATCAGAGTTTACCATAGCCAGCGCCGGACCATTTTCAATGGCTTGTGCTAATGCCGCTTCTACTTCTGCCTGTTTAGGGTTGCCTGCAATTTTAGCATATACATCGCCTAAACCATTGCGGGTATCAATGTTAAGTTCTTTAAATAAATCGGCATATTTTGCAAAAACATCGGCAAAATAAACCTCTACAATGGCACCAAAAATAATCGGGTCAGAAACCTTCATCATGGTTGCTTTTAGGTGTGCTGATAATAACACGCCAGCTGCTTTAGCTTCAGCAATTTCTTTGGCTACAAAAGCTTTCAATGCCGATAAACTCAACGCAGAGCTATCAATCACCTCACCAGCTTTTAATGGTGATAAACCTTTTAATTCAGTTACTGTTCCATCAGCAGCTACAAATTCAATTTTAAACTGGCTCGCAGTTTCGACCGTTACCGATTTTTCTGAACCATAAAAATCTCCCTCAGTCATGCTGGCCACTCTGGTTTGCGAATCGGCAGACCATTTGCCCATTGAATGCGGGTTTTGTTTTGCATAGTTTTTAACGGCTTTAGGTGCCCTGCGGTCAGAGTTACCTTCGCGTAATACCGGGTTTACCGCCGAACCTAAAACTTTTGCATATTTCGCTTTAATTGCTTTTTCTTCTTCGCTTTGCGCATTATCCGGATAATTTGGCAAAGCAAAACCTTGTGCCTGTAACTCGGTAATAGCGCCCACCAATTGTGGGATAGAAGCTGAAATATTCGGTAATTTAATAATGTTTGCCTCTGGAGTGGTTGCCAATGCACCAAGCTCAGCCAAAGCATCACCAATTTTTTGGTCGTCTTTTAAATACTCAGGAAAGTTGGCCAAAATTCTTCCTGCTAAAGAAATATCTCTGGTTTCTACATCAATACCTGCTGATGCGGTAAAAGCTTGTACAATAGGTAAAAGTGAATAAGTTGCCAACATTGGCGCCTCATCGGTTTTGGTGTAGATAATTTTTGATGTATTTGACATGTTTATATTGATTTTGCTTATTAAGGTTAACTATTTGACCGGTTTTAAGGTTTATAAACCGATCTTCTTAAAATCGCCTAAAGATAAAATAAACAACGGAATTAAGGAACATCGTAATGTTATTTATGGTGTGAAATGCATTACAAATCACTTAAAATACAGTAACATTATTTTTATCTCCCTTTATTACCTCTTAAAACTAAATTACCCAATATTGAAACGTTCTGCTATAAAATTACCAGGCCCAAGGCGGGTTTTAGAAAGTATCAGGGATGCCTCACCAAGCAAGATATCCAATCAAACTTTATTGGAGGGTTAGCAAAAGCTACATAAATTAAAGCTCTTGACATTTGGCGAAGGTTATTTCACCAGGGAAGAGTTTATATTTACCCAACAGTAATTATTTATATTTAGCAGGAATTAATGAAGGGAAAGCTAAATGTAAAAATTTCATGGAGATAGCAAGTGCTTAACGTTTTAGTTATAAATTTAGGCTACCGGGAATTCCACAGTAATACACTGAAATTTCAGATTAACACTCACACAAATGAATAAGTTCCAAAAATTTAACGCTTTGTTATTTACATTGATTCCCCTGTTTATTTACAGCTGCTCTCCAAAGCTATATGTAGACGAGAGTAAACGTTACGAAGCGGGATCATTAACTGAGGCCCAGGTAGATTCCCTGCACCTTTACCTTAAAGAGAACCAACGTGTTGCCCTTAAAGATACCATTATTATCAAGTACGATTTTAATAATGATGGCTGTTGGAGGGATTTGAACTATCAGAATGCCGAGTTTTTAAACAATGTAAGGTGGACTTTTCAAAAAAACATTCTTGAAAAAGCTCAGGCCAGGCCTAAAGTTGCCATATACCAGTACCGCCAGATTGGAGAGAATTTTAGTCAGGTAAAATCGAAAGGTCTGGAAATAGAAACTGATTCAGGCTTTCTTAGAAAGATGTTTTTTAAAGAGGTAACCACTTGCGGTACCTCAGCCATCATTCTTCCCACAGGGAAATTCCTGCTCGTAAAATCAGACCCTCAGTTTTCGGCCTTACTACTCAACGATAGGGATATAGAAAAAAAACTGCTTGAAAATCTGGTGAAATAACCATAGTCTTCATGAATTTAAACCCAAATCAAAGTTTTAACATTTCGTTAACTAAATATTTGGTTTATAAGGCATAATTTAGTTTTAACTAATCGTTTACGCACCAAAATAGCCAATCAATTAAGCCATTTTGACTTGTATGCCCCCTAGACAGTTTAGTTAATCGGTACAAACCATATCTAATAATTATAAATACGCTCTCAGAGGAAGGTATCTCACGATGCTTTCCTTTTTTTGCTTATACAGGATCAGTAAAAACTTCTTTCCGTTTTTTGATGTTATATTTTTTCTTAAAGGATTTGCTTTACTAAAAACCCGTTAACATGAAAAATAAATTTTTCTACTCTGCTGCACTTTCCGCCCTTGTTTTTTTAGGCTGTCAGTCTAACTCATCAAAAAAGCAGCAGCTGGCAGCAGACAGTACAGTGACAACCCAAAATGCAATAGAACTGCCAGCGCCGGATACTACAGCTTCTAAAACTAAATTTAGCAAGGTAATTGATTGGCCCGAAGGTAAAACTCCAACGGCGCCAGCTGGATTTGTAGTCACCAGATTTGCCGCTAATATTAAAAGTCCCCGCAATACCTACATCGCCCCAAATGGCGACGTGCTCGTGGCACTTTCTAATTCAGAAAGAAGCACAGTAGAAGCTGTTGCAAATGCATTAACCGGTAAAGCCAAGTCGGAAGTACCCGGAAAAAGTGCCAATACCATTTTACTGTACCGCGATGCAGATCATGATGGCAAACCCGAAAGCGTTACTACTTTTTTAAACGGGCTCAATCAACCATACGGCATGCTCATTATTGGCCAGTCGTTTTATGTGGCAAATACTGATGGTTTGTGGCAATACCCTTACCAAACAGGTGATACCAAAATAACAGTAACGGGTAAGAAAATATTAAGCTTGCCGGCAGGAGGCTATAATAACCACTGGACGAGAAACCTGACGACCAATAGCGATAAAAGCAAAATTTACATTACTGTTGGTTCAGGTAGTAATGTTGGCGAAAATGGGCTGGAGAATGAAGTGCGCAGGGCTAACATTTTAGAGGTTAATTTAGACGGAACAGGCGAAAAAATTTATGCCAGTGGCTTACGTAATCCAGTAGGTATAGATTGGGAACCCACTACTAACATTTTATGGACAGCAGTTAACGAACGTGATGGCTTGGGCGATGATTTAGTGCCCGATTACATTACCAGTGTAAAACAAGGTGCCTTTTATGGCTGGCCTTTTTCATACTTCGGCCAAAATGAAGATCCACGTTTAAAAGGAAAAAATCCCGAAATGGTGAAAAAAGCAATTGCTCCCGATGTAGCAGTTGGTGCGCATACTGCCTCGCTGGGACTGGCCTTTTACAAAGCCAATAAGTTCCCAGATAAATACCAGGGTGGTGCATTTATCGGGCAGCATGGTTCGTGGAACAGATCGGCAATTTCGGGTTATAAAGTTATTTTTGTACCATTTAAAGCAGGTAAACCAGCCGGTAAACCAGAAGATTTTTTAACAGGTTTTGTCGCTAATGCAGATAAGGCTGAAGTTTATGGCCGTCCGGTTGGGGTTACGCTTACGCCTGATGGGGCCCTACTCGTAGCCGACGATGTAAGCGGAATCATCTGGAGAGTTGCAGCAAAATAGTTTGTAAAATAGCCACAGGTTAGCAGAATATGCTGTAAATTTATCTGCCAGTCTGTGGCTAAACCTTCAAAGCAACGATCCCATTGAAACTGAACCTTACCTTATTGCTGAGCTTAATTTCTTTTACCAGCCTGGCACAAACCCTAAAGCCCGATTCAATCCAAAAGCTCCAAGAGGTAACCGTTAAAGGCTATTACAATCGCCAGTCTTTATTAAGATCGGTATCAGCGGTGAGCCTGGTCGACAGTAACCTGATTAAAAATCAATCTGCAAATTCGCTGGTAAGCACCTTAAATACCCTTACGGGGGTACGTATGGAAGAGCGCTCGCCCGGCAGTTACCGTTTATCTCTCCGCGGTAGTTTACTCCGCTCACCATTTGGTATCCGAAACGTCAAAATTTATGTAGATGATTTTCCACTAACAGATGCTGGTGGGAATACTTATTTAAATGTGCTTGATCTAGCTGCAGTGGGCAACATGGAGATTTACAAAGGTCCGGAGGCCAGTATATTTGGGGCAAATACAGGTGGTGCCTTACTCATTACTCCTGCGGATATTAATGGCAATGAAATCAATGCCGCTGTTCAGGCAGGCTCCTATGGCCTTTTTCATCAAACAGCTACCATTCAGCACCAGTTTAAAAATTACAGCTTTAGTATGAGCGAAGGATTTCAGAAAAGTACAGGTTTTCGTCAGAATAGTGCCTTAAACCGCAAGTATATCCAAACGCAGCAGCGGTGGAATTACACCCCTTCTGGCAGTTTAGAAGCTTTTATCTTTTACAGTGATTTGAGCTACAAAACACCTGGAGGTTTAACCGCTGCGCAAGTGGAACAGGATCCACAACTGGCCCGACCGGCAACCCCTGCCCTGCCTGGCGCCATTATACAACAGGCGGCCATTTATAATAAAACTATTTTTGGAGGGCTAGCTAACAGCTATCAGATCACCTCCGGATTAAAACACGTAATTGCATTGTTTACTACCTATACCGACTTTAGAAACCCTTTTATTACCAATTACGAACAACGTTACGAAAACACCTTTGGACTCAGAACCTTTCTAGCTTACGATAAGATACAAGAACATTTCAAATTCGGTGCTCAGATCGGTTTAGAAAGTTCGGGCACAAAAAGTCAGATTAAAAATTTTAATAATAATGCCGGTGAACCAGCAGCCATGCAGGCGTCCGACAGGTTAAAAGCGAACCAGGACTTTGCTTACCTCCGCTTAAATTTCGACCTTAATAATAAATTATTGATTGAACTTGCTTCAAGTATAAATTTCTTCAGTTACAATTACGAAAGTCATTTCCCTAAGACCATTGCAAGTAAAAGCCGGAAATTTGATCCTCAGTTTATGCCTAAACTAGCCTTATCATACTTAATTAGCGAAAACCTTGCTGCCCGGGCTACGGTTAGCAAGGGTTATTCGCCACCAACAATTGCTGAGGTACGCTCATCAGACAACAACATCAATAACGACTTGCAGGCTGAAAGGGGCTGGAATTATGAGCTTGGCCTACGCTATAAAACAAAAAACAACCGCTTTTATGCCAATGGTAATATATTCAGTTATCGATTACAAGATGCAATTGTACGAAGACTGAATCAGAACGATGCAGAATATTTTATTAATGCTGGCGGTACTAAACAACAAGGGATTGAATTGGAAACTGCAATCTGGATTATCAAAAATCAGGCTTCTTTCTTAACTGGTTTACAGCTAAGAAGCAATTATACCTTCAGTCATTTCAGGTTTGAAAATTTCATCAGCGGCGCATCAGATTACAGCAATAATAAACTCACAGGTGTACCTGAGCACGTTCTAGTAAACAGTCTCGAATTTAACTTTCCAAAAGCGTTTTATCTTTTTGTGCAACACAACTATACTTCAGGCGTTCCTTTAAACGATGCCAATACAGTATTTGCAAAAAGGTATCACCTGGTTGAAGCCAAGGCAGGCATCAGAAATTTAAAGCTTGGCAAAACCCATTTTGAATTATTTGGAGGAGTAAATAACCTGTTAAATGTAAATTACAGCCTGGGTAATGATTTAAATGCTGCAGGCGGAAGGTATTTTAATCCGGCAGCAGGTATTAATTTTTATAGTGGCTTTTCCGTAAGACTCTAATAAAATAGCATCATGCATTACCTACATGATCCTACGTGTACAGCCAAATTAGCTATAGCTAATTTTGATTGCGAGATGTTTTCGCCTCGACATAGCCAGTCAATACAACTTTGTTAATTAGGTTTTCCATGAGTTTCTAATCTTTTAACCTACAGCTGCCACTGCTGCAACCAACAAAAAAACTTTGGCTTGCCTGAGCTGCTGAATATTTCTTTATTGCCCAAGAGATGACTAGTTTTATAACTTATGATAAACTACCACAATAAAATCTTCAAACCGGTTAGCAATACAGAGAATGGCGAAACATCGGATAAAACTATTTTTACATACCAACAAGAAGGCAATTTGCTTACTTCAGAATATAGTGGCGGAAAAATTAAATATGGACATTTAATTGGCCTGGTTGATGAGTATGGAAATATTGATATGCGATATCACCAAGTCAACGAGGCTGGTATTTTAATGACTGGTATTTGCTGTTCGAAACCAGAGTACCTGCCTAACGGTAAAATCAGGCTTCATGAAACCTGGCAATGGACTTCGGGAGATCAATCCAAAGGTGAATCAATTGTTGAAGAACAATAAAAATCTTAGTTTACTAATTTATTATGCCAATCAACGAAAATTCAACTAGCCTCCCGCCTATATTGTTAGCTGCAATAAAAAAGGTATATGATCCGTTAGGTTACCAAATCAAAAACTACCACCAGCAAGCCGAGAGTACAGCATATTGCGCCGCTACTTTCGAGATCAACCAGCTACAGGTTAACTACCGGGAAGCTAAAATTACCCCCACAAAAACTGGACAGTTTGTAAGTATCTGGAAACGGAACGAGGAAGGAATTACAGCACCATTTGATGCTTTAGATGATTTCGATCTGTTTATAATCTCCGTCGAAAAAGAAGATCTCCGCGGGCAGTTTATTTTCCCAAAAGCGGCCTTAATACTACAAAAAATAGTAAGCCATAATCAGACAACGGGCAAAAGAGGTATCCGGGTTTATCCTCCCTGGGACATGGTGACCAATAAGCAGGCTGCAAAAACACAAGAATGGCAAAACAAATATTTTTTGTTTATATCAGATCAATCAACAGCTGTTTCATTGACAACAAAGTTATTATCCCCATAAATTTCATTGACAAGGCAATTAATGTGATTAAAAAGAAAGCCCCATCTTTGTTGCGGGCATTGTATTAAACTTAGCAAGTTTCGGGTAGTTTAGGGTTTTATTCCAGACTACTTTTGGGTATAAATTATTGAACACCATGAAAGCACAAGAAGAAATCAATTTCAACCGGATCGCAGAAGCCATAGCTTATATTAAGGCCAACTATAAAAAGCAGCCGGGCTTAGAAGAAATTGCTGAAAATGTAAATTTAAGCGCTTTCCATTTTCAGCGCTTATTTAGTGATTGGGCAGGCACGACCCCGAAACGTTTTTTACAATACATTAGCATTGGCCACGCCAAGGAAATGCTGAAAGCTAATCAGAGTTTATTTAATACGGCGCTGGAAACGGGCCTATCAGGAACGAGCCGCCTACACGATTTATTTGTAAATATTGAAGGAATGACGCCCGGCGAATACAAAAACGGGGGTGAAAACCTGCAAATCAATTATAGCTTCGCAGAAAGCCCTTTTGGAAATATTATTGTAGCGGCCACACCAAAAGGAATCTGCCATATGGCTTTTTATGACGATCAGTCTGCTGCACTGGCCAAGCTGCAAGGCCAGTTCCCCCAGGCCAGTTACCAACAGATATTCGATATCCAACAGCAAAATGCTTTATATATTTTTAGCCACGATTGGAGCAAACTCAGCCAGATTAAACTGCATTTAAAAGGAACAGAATTTCAGTTAAAAGTATGGGAAGCTTTATTAAAAATCCCGATGGGAAAGCTGGCCACTTATGGCAATCTGGCCCAGGAATTACAAAACCCAAATGCAGCAAGGGCCGTTGGCACAGCCATAGGCGATAATCCGGTGGCTTTTCTCATTCCCTGTCATCGCGTGATCCAGTCAAGCGGCGCTTTGGGTGGCTACCATTGGGGCTTAAATAGAAAAACGGCCATGATTGGATGGGAAGCGGCAAAAACGGATATACAGTTTAAATAATCAAAAATGGACTTATTCAGCACCGAATTTAACGTTAACCAAAACCTGCTTCCCTACGATGGAACCGTAAATTATTATGGTAAATTATTTAGCCTGGAAGAAGCTGATCATTACTTCGAGGTACTAATGAATACTATTGAATGGAAAAATGACGAAGCCTTTATAATGGGTAAACACATCATAACCAAAAGAAAAGTGGCCTGGTATGGCGACGTAGCTTATTCCTACACCTATTCTAATCGATCTAAGCTAGCCCTTGCCTGGACGCCTGAGCTACTGGAGTTAAAACTATCGGCCGAAAAGCAAACAGGTCATACCTATAATTCCTGCTTGCTTAACCTTTATCATAGTGGCGAGGAAGGCATGGCCTATCACAGTGATGATGAAAAGGCTTTGGCAAAAGATTCGGCTATCGCATCATTAAGTTTTGGTGCAGAAAGGCGCTTTCTTTTTAAACACAAACAAAGCAAAGAAACCATAACCCTGTTTTTAGAACATGGCAGTTTACTGGTCATGAAAGATCAGACCCAAACGAACTGGCTTCACCGGCTCCCTCCGACAAAAAAAATAAACCGGCCACGGGTAAACTTAACTTTTAGAACGATGGACGTTTCTGCCCTTCCTGTTAAACCTTAACCGTGCAGCCTACTGCGTTCTGAACAAAAAAGCAGCTACAATAAAAATTATAGCTGCTTTGCAATCACATCACTGCATTTAATTACGATTAATGCTTAAATTCTTTAATATCCACAATGCGGTTATCATCCGCATTTTTCTTTAAGAAAAGTGTTCCTTTTTCATTGGGTACCCAACCATAATCTCTTTGTACATTACTAACCAATGTCTCAGGCTGACTGGTAAGCGATTCTGGCAAAGGTTGTGTAAAAGTTTCACCCGTAGACACATTTACCTCATATAAAGCACCCTTAACTAAAAATACAAGCGTTTTTTTATCTCTTGAATACATAAAAAATCTCCCCTGAATCCGTTCTGCTTCATTTTGTCTTTTAACCGGATAAACCTTCGAATTAACCGTATTGATAAAATAATCGTTATTGATTAAAATACTGGTCAGTTTAATCGCTTCAACGCCATTGGTATATTTTTTATCATCAGCGCCTTTCGAGGGTTTGTTTAAGCTGACCACTTCTGTATTACCATTATTTAAGTAGATGATATAAAAAGGAGCTTTTCTGCCTTTTTCGTTAGCTACCTGAACCAAAACAGCAGTTTTTTGGGTATTGATAAAAATGGCATCCAAAAATTTCTTTGTAGCAGGGTTCGGCGCATCATCAATGGTAATGGTGGTATCTCTATATTGAATGGCATAACGATCAGCGTAAGCTAAAGCACCCGAATCTGTTTTGACTATGCTGAGAATGCTTTTCTTTGATTCAGGAAAAACGTTAAAATCCTCGTTGGCAGTAATTGATCTTGCTTTGTAAGTTTTTTCTGGATTTCCGGTCTTACAACTAAATAGAACAAGGGAAAGAAAGAGTGCATAAAGCGTAATTTTCATAGATATAGCTATTTATTTTTTTGCGAATTTAAAACCTTTCAGACGTTTAATTTATCAAAGTCACCAGAAAATTACCACTTTAACTAAAAATTAACTATTAATTACATGGTTTCCAATACGCTCAACCTGGGCTACTCACTTCCGGCTAAATTCCTTATTTTTGATCTGAAGAATCATTCCATGCCAAACACGGTTAACTTTTTAGCGAAAAATAAAAGCACTATACTATATGGCGTTTTCCTGGCGGTATTACTTTTCGTGCTGAAATGGCTCGAACTTCGTTTCATCATCATTAATCATGCATTCGAAATTTATGCAGGAGCAATAGCAGTTCTTTTTACAGCCTTAGGGATTTGGCTGGCCTTAAAACTAAGCAAACCTAAAACCATACTGATCGAAAAAGAGGTTTTTACCGAAAAGCCCCAAAACTTTGTATTGAATGAAAAAGAGTTAAGCAAACTAAACATCAGCAAAAGGGAGCTGGAAGTTTTACAACTCATGTCGGAGGGACTGAGCAATCAGGAAATTGCAACAAAATTATTTGTTTCGTTAAACACGATAAAAACGCACAATGCCCGGCTTTTCGAAAAACTCGAAGTTAAACGCCGGACACAAGCCATAGAAACGGCAAAAAGATTAAGCCTTATCCCTTAATTGCCCTACAACTTTAGTATTAAAAAACGGCCTGATTTCAAAATCACCCTAAAGTATGAAGCGTAAAAAAAATAATCAAACCAAATTTGTGGGGTAAACCCTTAAACTAAAAAGATGAAAAAGAATGTAATTGTATTCGGATTAATTGCTGGCGTAATTGTATCCGTATTAATGGTAATTTCGATGGCCAGATGCAGTAGTGATGCCAATTTTGAGCACAGTATGCTGATTGGCTACGCCTCAATGGTACTGGCTTTCTCCTTTATTTTTGTTGGCATAAAAAACTACCGCGATAAGTACAACAATGGTTTTATCACATTTGGCAAAGCTTTTAAAACCGGACTTTACATCAGCTTAATTGCTTCGACCATGTACGTGGTGACCTGGTTGGTTGATTATTATGTCTTTATACCCGATTTTATGGATAAGTATGTCGCACATATGCTGAAAGAGGCTAAAGATAGTGGCGCATCGGCCGCAGCGCTTGCAAAACAAGCCAAAGAGCTGGCCTACAACCAGAAACTATACAAAAACCCGATCATGGTGGTGTTGTTTACTTATCTGGAAATTCTACCCGTAGGTATTTTAGTATCACTCATTGCGGCTTTCATTTTAAAAAGAAAACCACAGCAGCCAGTAGCTTCGCATGCGATATAGCGAGGATTTTAACCATTTATGGTTAAGAGCCACTGACTGGCAAACTCAGCGCGATCCATGGTAAATCAATGAGAGTGCAATCAATTAAAGCCCATTTTAAACTAACGGATAAATCCAACGATGAAAATTTTTGCCGAAACTGAGCGATTGATTTTAAGGGAATTGTTACCCACTGATGCTTCCGGCATGTTTGAAATGGATGGTGATCCTGATGTGCACCTTTATTTAGGCAATAAGCCATTCAGCTCTATCGAAGAGAGTAAGGCCAATATCGAGTTTATCCGCCGGCAATACATTGAAAACGGTATTGGCCGCTGGGCGGTGATTGAAAAAGCGACACAAAATTTTATAGGTTGGGCAGGCTTAAAACTGATTACTGAAACCACCAATAACCGGATTAACTATCACGATTTGGGTTATAGGTTGATTAAAAGATATTGGGGAAAAGGTTATGCAACCGAATCGGCCATTGCCGCAAGGGATTATGCTTTTAAAACCCTAAAGCTTTCAGAAATTATTGGAATTGCAGATACAAATAACCTGGGCTCGATACATGTTTTGGAAAAAGCAGGGCTGAAACATATTTCAAATTTCAACTATCAGGGCATAAAACACTATTGGATGGAAATGAAAAATCCTTTTTAAGGACATTGGTTTAGTTTTTGATATTAAAAAGCGAATCATTAAAACTAAAAACATGAAAAATTTCATCTTTATTGGCCTGTTCCTATTGATATTCAGTTCGTGCAGGGAAAAAATAGATCCTTCAAAATTTACAAATACCCAATGGGAACTGACCGAACTACCTGGTTTAGCACTTCCGGCCTCGGCTAAAGCAACGCTAAACTTCGCCGACAGTTTACAACTGAGCGGAAAGTCGTTTTGCAATAATTATGGCGGGCGCGCGGAAATTGCCGACAATAAAATCACCGTAAAGAATATTTTTGGCACTAAAATGTTTTGTCAGGAAACTGATGCAGCAGAACGGGCTTACCTGCATGCACTAAATCAGGTAAATAATGCAAAAGTAACTGATAACAAGCTTTATCTGTTAAATGGCGATAAAACACTACTTGTTTTTACCAAAACAAATTAGAAACTTTAACGATACAAAAGGCTACAACAAAGTATTTTTGTTAATTTCGCGCCTTTTAGTTTAACGCAGTAGCGATGCCATCGATAATAGAAGACCTGAAGTTTTTTTTCTCAACCATAAGAAAAGCATTTAGTTTATTTCAGCAAAATGATCCGCTACGCTTAGCCGGTGCTACTGCTTTTTTTACCAATTTTGCATTGCCTCCTATCCTTATTATCCTCATCAGGCTCTTTGGAATGTTTACCGACAGGAGGTTGTTTGTAACCCACCTGTTTGAGCGGCTGGCAAATATCCTGGATAACGACAGCATTATGCAAATCAGAACAACTTTAAGAAACATCAGGGGTATCGATCAGGCCTGGTATGTTACACTATTCAGTTTTGTATTTTTTCTGTTTGTAGCCACTACATTGTTTAACGTGATTAAAAACTCTTTAGAGCAAATCTGGAACATTGGTAAGAAAGATAAAAAGGGAATCGTTTACACCCTTAAATCGCGGGCCATATCAGTTATTATTATCCTGCTGGCCGGCATACTGTTTTTTATTGGTTTACTGGCTGATAGTGTGCAGGCATTCATTGGCGCGTATTTAAAAACAAATTCACCTTCTTTCGAACTGGTCTTAACCTCTGTTATCAACCAGTTGGTTTTTGTAATTATTGTAACCACCTGGTTTACCATGCTATTCAGGTTTTTAACCAATGGCAGGCCCACCTGGCGCGCTGCTATTTCTGGTGGCCTATTGACCGGATGTTTATTTACTGCCGGCAAGTATATTTTGAGGATTTTATTACCATTGAGCAATATCAGCAATATTTATGGTTCAGCTGGATCTATTATTGTAATTATGCTTTTTGTATTTTATTCATCGCTGATCTTTTATTTTGGGGCCTCATTTATTAAAGCACTCAGCATTGGCAGGGCAACACCTATTGTACCAAATAAAGGATCGTTTGCTTACGAGCTTACGGAAGTCGAATTAGAAAAAGAAAAATAAACAGCTCACCAGGTACAATTAGCATATCTGATGGAACCATCTGGCCACACTTATATAAAAAAAGAGACAGGTAATTACCTGTCTCTTTTCAATTTCTTACCAGTTTTACGTTCTGCTGAACTTGTTTAAGCATCACATTTAGTGAGCATCGAAATCAATTCAGAATGGGTGTTCGGTGAAACTTACAAAATCCTATATCCTAAGCCAACTGTAAATAAGTTTAGCTTAGTACCCGGGTAACCTGACTTGTTGATCTTAGATAAGCCAAGTTCGTAACGTGCATCGAAACTTAACTTTTTGAGGTCTAAACCTGCGCCAAACTGCCAGGCCACCGCCTGATTTTTAAAGTCGGCCCTGAAAACACTGCCTGCTGCCTGACTAAAGCTTTGGTTTTCATCTAAAATTAAAGAAAACATAGGTCCGGTATTTAAACGTAAACCGACACCCGCAGCACCAAACTTAGTTCCTACCAGTAGAGGCACGTCTAAGCTGGTAAAGGTTACTTTATTTACCTCTCCGGTATTGCTTACCAAACTTGTTTTCTTGCCAGAAACATACAGCTCTGGTTGAAAGTAAATACCGGCAGCCCCAAGCCTGGCCCATAGACCACCGTAAAAACCTGCACGGTTTTCACTGTTAAAAGTGTTTTCACTATCAAATTTCGAAAAATTTGCACCAGCTTTAATGCCAAGCTGGAATGAAGGTAATACTTGCGCACTAGCCAGAAGGCCAACAAGTAAAAAAGCAACGGTTAGAGATAAAAATTTCATATGTGATTAAATTTAGCTGGTGGCATTGTTTATGGCTTCCTGTTCTTTTAGAGCGTCAACATTGTTCTTGTCACCAAAGGTTTGTGTTTTACCTGCAAAGTAATCTAAAATTCCTGAAATAGTATCTAAGTTATCACCTAAATTTTGGTGAATATCGGGTAAATCCTTTTCCAAACGGCTGTCACCAAGTTCGATGTTATCTACTTCAATTTTACCAATTTTCTGAATAAGGGCCTGCTGAGAATTTTGTAGATCTTCCAATTCACGCACAATCTTTTCCATTAATTCAAACTTCTTTAAAGTGTTCATAGGTTCTTATTTTTAGTTAAACTATTCCTTATAAACCCATTGAGCTTTATTTTGTTTTTATTTAAGGTATTTCTGCAGCGCCTTAATTTATTGCAAATCCAAAAAACCAATCAGAATAACAAATAAATGCAATTATCTGAAAACAAATTTGGAATTGGCCGAAACAACTAATAAATTAGTTTTATAATTCACAATGATGAAAAAGCTGCTTATATTATTCATGTTATTCTGTTTGGCAAATCAGGCCTATAGTCAAAATGCTCCGGTTGATAAAGAAAAACTTTTCGATTTATACCAAACCCAGCGCTACGCTGATGCGGCACAGTACCTGAAAGAAGTCTATGGTGAAAATGTGGATGATATTAAAGTACTCAGCCAGATGGGCTATTGCTTTTTAATGGCTGGAAATAATGTAGATGCTGAAAAATTTTACAGTAAAGCTTATGTCCTGCAACCACATAGCCTGCCAATATTATTTAGCTTAGGCAGCATAAATACCAGACGAGGCAATACCGAGAAAGCCCGGTTGTATTATGGTGAAATTATAAAAATAGACAGTAATAATTTTAATGTGTATAAGCTCCTGGCCAATCTTTACAACCTTCCAACCGATTCGCTCAAATTGTTGTATTTGTTAAAAGCCAATAAAATTAACCCAACAGAAGGCGATGTTGCCTCAGATCTGGCCAGCATTTACGCGCTAAAACAAGCTTACGACAAAGCTTATGAAGTATTGGATATTGCCAGTAAAGCTGATACTGATAACCTGATTTTACAAAAAGAAAAACTGCCTGTAGCCAACCAGTTGAAAAAATATACAGAAGTAATTGCAGCAGGCGAAAAACTATTAAAAGATGGTGCAGACGCCGGTGTAATTAAAGATGTAGCTAAGGCTTACTACTACACCAAAAAATACCAGAAAGCGATTGATCTTTTTAAAATGCTGGAGAAAGTGGCCATGCAAAACGAGGCCACACTATATTATACGGCATTAGCTTACCGGGCTTTAAAAAATTATCAGCAGGCGGCTATTTATACCAAAAAAACAATTGATGAGGCCATTTCGCCCAATACGCCGAATTATTATTCGTTGCTTGGCCTGGTGTACGAAGAAAACAGGCAGTTTAGCCTGGCCGATGCGGCTTATAAAAAAGGCTTGCAATTTGACACCGTACCTGGCCTGTACTACCGGCTGGCCATACTTTACGATACCCGCCTAAAGCAAACCGGTAATGCCTTAAAATATTACAACCTCTATTTAAAAAGCAAGCCAAACGCAGCAGATGATAAGGAAGAAATCAAGTTTGCTAAAGATCGCATAGTACAGCTGAACCTGGCCGATTAAACCAGGCTTTCGAATACCGGTTTTACATTGTCCCAAAATTCATCGAGTGCAATGATACGGGGTTTAAAAAAAGAAATGAGCTCGGGCCAGTGCTGCTGATTGAAAATACTTACGCCGGTAATCGTAGTCGAAATCAGGCTCACGGTTTTACCAAAATCATCCGTTGCATCCTTCATCCAATCCCATTCTTCACCCATTTGATTGCTGAACATAGCTTTAAACTCTTCAAACTGCTCAAATATTAAATGACGTATGCCTGCATCAGGATGGGAAAGCTGAATACTGATAAAAGCTTTTCTTTTATCGACATCCATTTTAAAGAAGATATTTTTAACCCCGGTTTTATAGTTGGTCCAGTTTACTGTTGATCCGCTTGCCGATGGTACAGGTTTCATGTATTGTCCGAAACTGATCCAAAATTGTTGGCGTAACTTTACTGATTCTTCTTTACTGTACATTTATTGTTGGCTCTTCTGTTCGGGAACTGAATCATTTAATCAAACTTTTTATATCTGTCAGGTTGAGCCTGTCGAAATGTTTTAAGCATATACTATAGTCTTTCGACAGGCACAGGATGTAAAGCGATAAATGATACGGCCTCCTTTTTTTAACCGTGCTGCAATATTAAGCGATTAATACTTACTTTCAAAATGGTAACTGCCAGAGCCGATCTCTTCCTTTTTACCGCTGTTGGGCATTATAACGGTTGCTCTACTATTGGCCGGAACTACTACCTCCAGCTTAAAGATTCCATCAGCTAAAGTCCACGAAGATCTTACCGTTCCATAAACGGTTTCCAGCTCTGCCGATGCACTGTTTAACTGACCGCCGGGCCTAGGCGCAATCAAAATGGCTTTATAACCGGGCTGTTCAGCAAGCGGATTAATACCGGCAATGTTTTTATACATCCAGTCGCCAATAGCACCATAAGCGTAGTGGTTAAAAGAATTCATGTCTGCGGTTTGGAAAGAACCATCCTGTTTAATTCCATCCCAGCGCTCCCAAATGGTAGTGGCCCCCATTTTCACCGGGTAAAGCCATGAAGGATATTTTTCCTGCATTAGCAAATCGTAAGCTACGTTTTCATGGCCAAAACGGCTTAATACATGACATAGGTATGGCGTACCCAGGAAACCTGTGGTAAGATGGTTACCGTAATCTCTTACATTATCTACCAGACGTTGCGCGGCCTGGGCGCGCAGGTTTTCAGGCAGCATATCAAATTGTAAAGCCAATACATAAGCTGTTTGTGTATTCGAGATCAGCTTACCATTTGCGGTCACATTTTCAGCCAGATAAGCCGCTTTTATTTTAAAAAGCAGGTCACTGTATTTAGTTACATCATCTGATTTGCCTAAAACTTTTGCCGCATTGATGAGTAATTGTGTAGAATGGGCATAAAAAGTTTGTGCAATCATGTATTTGTCGGTCACAGCAGCACGGCCGTCGTTGTCATCGTTAGGGCGGTAAAACAACCAGTCGCCGAAATGGAAACCACTGTTCCACAAATTATTTTTAGCGACCGATGAAATATAGTCAACCCATTTCTTCATGCTTCCATATTGGCTTTCAAGTAAACCTTTATCTGCATAAACCACGTAAAGATCCCATGGAATAATTGTGGCTACATCAGCCCAACCCGCCGAACCAGCATCATTGCTACCCAGTACATTGGGCACTACGAAAGGAATGCTGCCATTCGGTAACTGATCGGCTGCTACATCTTTTAACCATTTGGTAAAAAAACCCGAAACATCCATATTGTAGGCGGCAGTATTGGCAAAAGCTTGCGCATCGCCGGTCCAACCCAGACGTTCGTCGCGTTGCGGGCAATCGGTTGGTACATCTACAAAGTTTCCTTTTTGTCCCCAGGCAATGTTATGCTGCAGCTGATTCAACAACGGATTAGAGGTAGTGAATTTTCCATTGGTCTGCATGTCTGAGTAAACTGCAACAGCAGTCAGGTCATCCAGCTTCAGTTCGCCAGGATAGCCTTCTATTTTAGCATACCTAAAACCCTGAAATGTAAAATGCGGTTCGAAAACCTGTTCCACATCTCCATTTAAAATATAGTTGTTTTGCTGTTTCGCAGTTCGCAGGTTGGTGGTGTAAAAATTGCCAGCTTTGGTTAAAACCTCAGCATGGCTGATGGTAATTTTTGTACCGGCAGGACCTTTTGCTCTTAACATCACCCAACCTACCAGGTTCTGCCCAAAATCGACAACAGTTTCGCCCAGGGGCGTTTTAAAAATCTTTAAAGCTTTAAATTCTTCATGTTTGGTTACCTGTGGCCCGCTCATACCCACCAGTTTTTCCGGTCCGTTTTCGAGCGTGCGCACAGGCTTCCAGTCTGCCGTTTCTTTAAAACCAATATTGTTCCAGCCTGCAATCTCTAATCGGGCATCGTAATTTTCGCCATCGTAAATATTTGCTGCCCGTATTGGTCCGTAATTGCTTTTCCAGCTGTTATCAGTAATGAAAGTTTCTTTACTTCCGTCAGTATAGACCACTTCTAACTGCAACAACAGTGCACGGGTATCCCCATAAAATTGCTTCTGCCAGCCAAAACCAATACGGCCCTTATACCAGCCATCACCGAGCGATACACCGATTACGTTGGCACCTTTTTTAAGTGATGGCCCCAGTTCATATGCCTGATACTGGATGTGATCTTTATAGCTCGTCCACCCGGGTGCAAAATAAGCATTGCTGATGCGCTTACCATTCAACTCGGCCTGATATAGTCCTTTTGCAGTTATATAGGCCATTGCCGAACGAACTTCTTTCTTCAGGTTGATTTCTTTTCTGAACATTGGGCTGGCCAATGCCGTGTCTTTTCCATCCACTGCTATCCATTTTGCGCTCCAGTCTCCGGGTTTTAGACCAGTTTGGAAATACTGAACCGGCGACCAGCCCGAAGTATTGCCATGATTATCCTTTACCCTAACCTGCCAGTAGTACCTGGTTTTGGATGAGAGTTGCGGGCCATTGTAGGTAACCAGTACGGATTGATCATCATTTACATTCGCTTTCCAGAAAGCTTTATTCTCTATTTTGGCCGCAGTGCCAAGCCTGATTTCGTAATTGCTTTGCCGGGTATTTTTAAGGGTCGAAACCAGTTTCCAGCTAAATCTGGGTTTTGGGTTATCGATACTAAAAGGATTTACCAAATGCTCAACTGTTAAATCTTTTACCGAAATTTTCTGTGCAAAAGCAAGATTGACAATTGAAAATAGTAGCACAAGGGTACATAATGCACCTGGTATGCGGGAGATTTTGTTCATAAATGGTTAGTGTTAGGTTTTTTGTGTTTCACAGTAATAATCAGAAATATTATCCGCCCAACTATCCTGTACTGTTATGAAAAATTAAGCGTTACAGCAACGCCTAAAATCAAACAAAAAACTCACCGACAAGCACTTAAAACAATATCCAAACCCTGAAATAATTTTATTTGTTCATTAAGCGGGCAACGTATTTGCCAATAATATCAAACTCCAGGTTTACCGTGTCACCAACATTTACTTCCTGCAAATTGGTATGTTCGAAAGTATAAGGGATAATAAATACCGAAAATTCGTCGGCTGCAGAGTTTACAACGGTTAAACTGATTCCGTTTACACAAGCAGAGCCTTTTTCTACGGTTACATTACCGGCTGATGCATCGTATTTAAAGCGGTATTCCCAGCTACCATCCAGTTCTTCACGCTTAATACAAACTGCAGTTTGGTCTACATGGCCTTGCACAATGTGACCATCCAGGCGGGCATTCATTTGCATACAGCGTTCCAGATTTACCTTGCTGCCCACTTTTAGCGCATCCAGATTGGTTTTATTCAATGTTTCATCTATAGCGGTAACGGTATGTGTACCGTCATTTAAAGCTACAACTGTTAAACATACACCATTATGTGCAACGCTTTGGTCTATTTTTAATTCATGACTGATGGCCGATGAAATGGTGAAATGGATGTTGGTATGATCGTTTTTGATGGCAGTAACTTCGCCAAGGGTTTCTATAATTCCTGTAAACATTTGGTGTTATTTTTTCTATAAACCGTCATTCCCATCCGATAGCTATCGGATGGGAATGACGATCCACGCAATAGTAAAATGTGTTAATATTTCAATCTGTTTTTTCTCCAGTAAGACGTATTTTCTATTGGAGTATTACTTACCTGTACATCCTTTTTCTCAAACAGTTTGGCAGCCATTACCGCAGCAATTAAAGCTTCAGTTTCGTCTTGCATCTTTAAACTTTCGGGTTTAAAATATTTTGAAACAAAATGTGTATCAAAATGGCCGGTTTTAAAAGCTTCGTGCTGCATTACAAACTTACCAAAACCTAAAGTAGTTTCTATCCCGGTAATATCATATTCTTCAATTGCCCGCACCATGCGCGCTGTAGCCTCCTGCCTGTTTTTACCATAAGTAATCAGTTTAGCTATCATGGGATCGTAATAAATGGGTATTTCCATTCCCTGTTCAAAGCCATCATCCACCCTGACGCCATTTCCCTGTGGAGGTACATAGGTTTGAAGTGTACCAATATCCGGCAGGAAATTATTGGCCGGATCTTCTGCATAAACCCTAAGCTCGATGGCATGGCCGTTAATTTTTAAATCGTCCTGACTAAAGCTGAGCTTTTCACCCGAAGCTATTTTAATCTGTTCTTTTACTAAATCAACACCCGTAATCAACTCAGTCACAGGATGCTCTACCTGCAAACGGGTATTCATTTCCAGAAAGAAAAAATCGAGGTTTTCATCCAGGATAAATTCGACCGTTCCAGCGCCCGTATAATTAACCGATCGGGCTACATCAACCGCACATTTGCCCATGCGCTCCCTGATTTCTGCTGTCAATACCGATGAAGGTGCTTCTTCTATCACTTTCTGGTGACGGCGCTGCACTGAACATTCGCGTTCAAAAAGATGAACAATATTGCCGTGGGTATCGCCCAACACCTGTATTTCAATGTGACGGGGGGAGCTAACATAACGTTCGATAAAAACCGCACCGTCACCGAAGGCCGAGGTTGCCTCACTAACAGCCAGCTGCATTTGCTCCTCAAAATCGCTTGCCTGTTCTACAATACGCATCCCTTTACCGCCACCACCAGCCGCGGCTTTGATCAAAATCGGAAAACCAACTTCAATGGCACGTTGTTTGGCTTCTTCCACATCAGTAATGGCCTCTTCAGTGCCGGGCACCATGGGGATATTGTATTTTAAAGCTGCTGCTTTCGCCGATAATTTGTTACCCATAATTTCCATGGCACGCGGCGATGGACCTATTAAAATCAATCCTGCATCAGCAACCAGCTGTGCAAAACCTGCATTCTCGGATAAAAAACCATATCCGGGATGAATCGCTTCAGCACCCGTTAATTTACAGGCTTCGACAATTTTCTCTCCTACCAGATAGCTCTGGCTGGAAGGCGCGGGTCCAATACATACTGCTTCATCGGCATAGCGCACATGCAATGCGTTGCGATCGGCCTCAGAAAAAACGGCAACCGTTTGGATACCCATTTCTTTTGCTGAACGCATAATACGTAAAGCAATTTCACCGCGGTTAGCCACCAGGATTTTGGATATGATTTTATCAGCCATTTTGGTTAGATTTTAGGTAAGCATATTAAATGAGCCCCGGAGTATAAGATCAGCTGTTAAACTATCGACTTCAGACCTTCGGCGACCTTCACAAATGTAATATTATTTCAATAGCCTGATCAATCATCGCCGGAGTTAGGTCTAAGTGGGTAACTAAACGGATGGTACGATCGCTGGTCGTATTGCAATGCAACCCTTTTTCCTTTAACTGGTGTACAATTTTCCCCGCAGTACCTTTTTCGACCTCAAAAACCACAATATTGGTTTCAACGGGCATGATCGATTTTACATATGGCGTACGGGCCAGGGCAATAGCCAGAGCTTTAGCATGTGCATGATCTTCCTTTAGCCTGGTGACATGATGGTCGAGTGCATAAATACCTGCTGCTGCTAAAAAACCTGCCTGACGCATGCCCCCACCAAATGCTTTTCTGATTTTGCGTGCTTTGGCAATCATTTGTTTAGTTCCCAGCAATACAGAACCCACCGGAGCGCCCAAACCTTTGGACAGGCATACCGAGATACCGTCAAAGTATTTGCCGTACTCGTGAGCCTGATCGCCCGTTGCCTGCAGCGCATTAAAAATGCGGGCACCATCTAAATGCAGCTTTAAACCTTTTATATTGCACAAATGGTGGATGGGGGCAATTTGCGATAACGCATAACAGCTACCGCCACCTTTATTAACGGTATTTTCTAAAACCACTAAACTCGAATTGGGATAATGAATATTATCTTCATTAATTTCAGGCTCTATCAACTCAGGAGTTAAAATGCCGCGCTCACCATGCAACAGCCTTACCGATGCACCAGAGTGGAAGGCAATGCCACCGATTTCGTAGCGATAAACATGTGCCGTCTGATCACAGATTACCTCATCCATAGGTTGGGTAAAACACTTGATGGCAATCTGGTTGGTCATGGTCCCTGAAGGACAAAACAATCCGGCTTCCATGTTAAATGTCGAAGCCAGTTTTGTCTCCAAAGCATGCACCGTTTCATCTTCACCAAAAACGTCGTCCCCTACTTTTGCAGTCATCATCGCTTCCAACATTCCGGCTGTTGGTTTGGTTACGGTATCGCTTCTGAAATCTAAAAATCTGCTGTTCATTTCGCTATTCGATTGTAAAAAAAATCTTGATGTTTAAAAAAAAGACCAATGCCTTTTCTGGTATAATTTTAAGGTTTTTCGGCCATTAAGCGCTTTATATAGTGTATTTTTTACACACTTAATTTTCAGCAACAACAAATTGTTAAAAAATTATTAAAAAAAAGAATACAAAATATAAGACTTTTTATACTTTTATCGTGCTAAAACCAAAAATAAATAAAAATGATAGTAATTGCAGACGGCGGATCGACCAAAACAAATTGGTGTCTGATTAACGAGGCCGGCAGAAAAA
>Ga0308157_10002521_pt1 | contig 29796 bp, 28 predicted proteins | sample PhyBR1_FD_201035 | JGI IMG/M metagenome (GOLD analysis project Ga0308157, IMG submission 201035) | Phyllosphere microbial communities from UC Gill Tract Community Farm, Albany, California, United States - DLSLB.R1 | ecosystem: Host-associated > Plants > Phyllosphere > Unclassified | place: USA...
CGGTCTTTGGATGTGTCGGATGCGCTCACTGTCGCTAAGCGCTAATTTGCTTGCTGCGGTTTCTGTTAGATGTGCCGCCATCACAGAGACTCCTCAATGTCATCGAAAGGCTGGATCACCTGCACCCATAGATCGGACTTCGAATTCGTCGCAACAGGCTCCTTAAGCGTTACAGCCCCTTTTTTCCATCCAACCTTGCGTTGACCGATTCTTCGCAGCGCTCGCGTCTTTTCTTCGGCATCCTTTTGGATCTGTGCCATTTGGGCAAGCCCATCGAAAATTGTGTCTTCATCAGCCTGTAGTTCTGGCTGTTCGCTAATCCGTTTGAGGATGGCGCTCAGTTCCCACAAACTCATGCGTGGCCTTGTGAGATCGCGATAAGGTATGGGAAAGTACGTTTTGGTGTCTGGATCAAGGAAATAGACCTCACCAATATCCCGCGGGTCACGCACAAACACAAACTTGCGTTTTAGCTTAGCGTTCGCAGAATCACGCGCATGAATCCATGGTCGTAGCACGTCGGCGTAGTAATGAATGTTGTCGATCAACACGCCGTATTCTTGGATCGTCCGTTCCACGAAGGGCATAAAGTCCAACCGCAACTTGTAAGCGTCCTTGATCGGCTCTGGAAGACCTATACCTCGCAAGGTATCTGTGCCAAGAATGTATTGCTCGTAGAGTTTGGCTGGAGGCATACGACCAATGCCTTTATGGGGACGCTGGTGATAGACCTTTGTCACGAATGTGGCGAACCAACGCGTGTACTCACCCAGTGTCATCACTGCACGAGCGTCAGGCTTGTAATCACCTAAATCTTCAACATTCGAGAAAGTGCTGCCGCGCAAGCTTTGTGTGCGTTTCATAAAAGTCCGAAACATACGCTCGACATGACCGCCATAGTTAGGCTGCCCTTTCGGTCTGTTCTCCATGACAATACCGTACTCACGGCACGCACGCAGAAGCATGGTGCCTCGAAATTCTGCGGCGTTGTCGGCGTAGACTTTGGCGGGGATACCATGAATTGGCCAACTGCCATCCAGATCGTGATCCGCTAGCCAAGCAGTCTTGGGCAGAATCGCATGCGACAACGCCAAGCCAGTGGCCAGAGCACCAGGTGGATCAAGAGAGACACAAAAGCCTGCCAGCATGCGCGTGCAGCTGTCCATGACAATCGTCAGATACCCTCGACCGATTGGCTTGCGGAATTTGTCGTCAACTAGGCTAATGTCGATTGGCGTATGGTCAATCTGGTAGACGGCCAACGGTACGTCGGCGCCAGGAAACGAGCCGTGCTGAGGCTCATAGGTCTCGCGTGCCAGTTTGGGCCCCATGCGTTTAGCCATGGCCAACCTATCGGGCAGCATGTCAACTCGGCGCCTGACTGTTGAGAGGTTCGGCACTTTTAGGTTGAGCTCTCGGCAACTCAGGTTGATTCGTTCCCAGAGCTCAACGACGGTTGGCCGCTCCTTCGTCAGATAGAAAGCTTGTATTTCGTGGACGATGATGCGCTCGACCTCATGGTTCAGGCGAGACCCTCCTGCATCACTGCGGCCACTGCGCAGTAAGGCCGTGAGGGTCTTGGTCTTGTCCCAGCGGGAAATCCAGCGATAGATCGTCGTTCGATCCTTTCCGATCAATTGTGCGACCTCATCCACCTCTTTATGTGTTCGGTTTCGCTTGCTTCGTTCCAGCAAAGGCCTGATGGCCTGGAACCTGCGCCAAGCTTCTTCCCACTCAGCAGCAGCAATTGTCATCAGGCCTTGTCTGTTTGACGCTTGCACGATATCTGCATGAATTTCATCAGCGGGCACCAATTCAACGTGACCACTGGTGGGATTGCGTAGCAGTACACGGTTGATATCTGGAATATCCAAAAGGATCCACTTGCGGTTTTCCCATGCGACCACAGTGCCTGGTAGAAGTCTTGCCATCTCTTACCCCCGCCTTGCGGACCAAATTGATGTTTCCATATTCAAAGGTTCCTCAAACGAAAAACCAATGCGCCTCTGAGCCAAGAGCTTCCACACAACAGGCAGGATCGTGGCTTGGTTCCACTTATCTCGGTACAGCAGCGCTATCAACGTGGCAGGCGTACTTTCGACGAGTTCATCAAGGAGGTTGAGGATCCACTCCTCGGTTTCAGGGGTGCTGAAACGCTTTTTATAAGGCTGTAGGAATCGCACGTTTTCAAGGAACGGCGTTCTGATCTCCTGTTCGGTAAAGATGGCGAAGCGCCAGCCGCGATGTTCAGCAAAGTTCACTAAGGCCCGAGTCAGACACCTCCATCGCCGCCAGTCGCCCTTGAAGGCTTCTCGATACTTGATCTCAACAAGCGTTGGTCGAGCATCGCCGATCACCAGCTCAGAGCGCCATTCGATCAATCCATCCGGCGTATAGCGGTGCATATTTCCATCATTGCCTCTATAGGGGACTGTCAACGGCTGTGGCGTGTAGACATCCACTGTGGGATCGAACTGGAGCAGCAGCATGAAATCCCGCTCCAAGGAAGATTCATACCTATTCCCATCAGGCATGGTGCCAGTAATGCTTCGGCTCTGAACTCCGATCTGGCGCACTGGCCCAGTGGGGGCCCAGTCGTCAGTTGCAGCGAATTTGGTCATATGTTTCTATCGTTGCAAAAAATTTGCGTTTTGACAGCCGCTGTACTCCAGACCAGGTGGCGCGCTACCAAGGCAAGCTCAGCGGACCGCTGCTGGACCGGATTGATTTGCACATTGAAGTCGCTGCATTACCTGCGCAGGAGCTGCTGTCCGCCAGCAACGAAGAAAGCAGCACCACCATCCGCAGCCGCATTGTGCAAGCACGTGAGCGCGCCATGGCACGCCAGGCCTGCAGCAACCAGCAATTGCAAGGCGACGCTTTGGATCGATTTTTGCACCTGCAAGACAGTGCACATCAACTGGTGCGCAAGGCAGCAGAGCGCCTGGGCTGGTCTGCCCGCGCCACCCACCGTGCCTTGCGTGTGGCGCGCACCATTGCAGACTTGGCCCACAGCGACACCATTGCCAGCACGCATGTGGCTGAGGCCATGCAATACCGCCGAGCACTGCTGCACACCGCAAAGTAGGCTGCTGCGCAACCCTCATCTTGCGCTGGCAAGCAAGCTGCCCTCCGCCTGACTGGCGCTATGCCTGGGCACGCCCCCCCAGTGGGGAGAGCTTGCCAACCAATGCCCGCAACTGTGGTGACCAGCCCTGTTGCTCAGGGGCCACCAGCCACGTATCGACCACGCCGATCTGGCTGCGCAAAGGCTCAGGCAAGCGCACACAATGAGTGCCAAATCGGCTCTGCTGGGTCTGCATCAGTGCCAGCGGCATCAACGCAAAGCCCATGCCTGCAGCCACACAGCCCAAGATCGCATCCAGCGTGCCCAGCTCCATGATGCGTGTGGACGTGATGCCTTGGCTGGCCAGCAACAATTCAATGCGCTGACGGTAGCTGCAACCCTGCCTGAATGCCAGAAATGGCGTGTGCAGCAGCACTTCTGGCGCGGGCAATGTCTGCATGGGCGCTGGCCCCACCAGCACCAGCTCCTCCTGAAACACGGGTTGCGCCCACCAGCGCGGGTTGGGTGGCTGGCCCGCCACAAAGGCGCAGTCGAGCGCTCCGCGCACCAGATCGTCCAGCAATGCCGCCGTGGGCCCAGTGCGCAACTGCAGGTCAATGTGGGGGTGGGCCTGGTACACCTTGGCCAGCACGCTGGGCAGGCGCAAGGCCGCCGTGCTTTCCATCGCACCTATGCGCAAGCTGCCCGCAGGCGGTACCTCACCCGCAAACAGCGCACAAGTGTCATCGTGGGTCTGCAAAAGGCGCTGCGCCTGAGGCAGCAAGGTATGACCAGCGGGGGTCAGGCGCACCGGGCCATTGCTGCGCTCCATCAGCTGCACCTTCAGCTCTTCTTCCAGCTTCTTGATGTGTGCTGTCACGTTCGACTGCACGGTGTGCAACCGCTGTGCGGCGGCACCAAAGCTGCCAGTGCTGCAAACGGCATCAAAAATACGCAGAGATTTAAGTTGCATGGGGCATCAATCACAAAAAAAGATGATGGCATTCATTTTGAATCATTGGACATGATCATGACAAACGCCTAATCTGCCCCATCACTTCAAGGTTCCATGTGATTCGACGCTCTGAATTTCCGCTTTTCTTGACCGGCTTTCTGGCCACACTCAGCGGTGTGGGACTGGCACGCTTTGCCTACACAGCCTTGATGCCAGAGATGGTGCTGGCAGGCTGGTTCACCGGCGAACAGGTGGCCTATCTGGGGGCAGCCAACCTCTTGGGTTATTTGATTGGCGCGCTGGCTGCTGCGCCGATGGCCGAGCGTTGGGGGGCCGTGCGCGTTCTGGTTGGGTGCTGGTTTGCGGTGGCACTGAGCTTTGCGGCTTGCAGTTTTGATCAACCCATGACCGTGTTCTTTGTCTGGCGCCTGCTGTCAGGCATTGCAGGTGCCACCTTGATGGTGCTGGGCCCCTCGGTCGCCATGTCTGCCACCCCCGTAGAGCGCCGTGCCGCACTGGGCCCACTGATGTTTTGCGGCATTGGAGTGGGCGCCTTGCTGTCGGCCACGCTGGTGCCAGCATTGGCCCAGCAAAGCCTTGGCGCCGTGTGGTGGGGCCTGACGCTGGTGTGCGTGGCCGCGCTGTGGTGGGGCTGGCGCAATGCACGCCAGCTGCCCGCCCCCATTCCCATGGTGGTTACGCCGGGTGCGGCCCCTGCTTTGCCAGCCACCGCTGTGTGGAGCCTGCCCGTCATCTTGGTGTTTGCAGCCTACACCACCGATGCCTTTGGCTTTGTGCCGCACACGGTGTTTTGGGTGGACTATCTGGCACGCGAATTGAATTTGGGCTCCACCTATGCCTCTACACAGTGGGCGTTTTTTGGTTTGGGAGCCGTGGCCGGGCCACTGTGCGCATCGCTGTGCGCTACGCGCTGGGGCTGGTGGCGCACCACAGCAGGGGCCTATGCCTTGAAAGCGATGGCCATTGGCATGCCCCTGATCTGGGTGGGCTTTGCCGGGCATGCGGTCTCTGGCTTTATCGTTGGCGCGCTGTCGCCCGGCATGGCGGCCATTACATCGGGCTACCTGATGCAGCTGATTGGTCCGGCACGTCACAAGCGCATGTGGGGCTACGCCACTGCCGCCTTTGCGCTGCTGCAAGCCACCGCAGGCTATCTCATGGCCTATATCTACGCCCACACGGGCAGCTACCGCAGTCTGTTTTTCATGGGCTGCAGCGCCTTGATGCTGGGTGCCGTTCTGATTCTTTTCTCCAAGCAAAAACAGCCTCTAACGTCCCGCTAACGGGCGCTGGAAGCGTTCCTTTTTACAAGACCCAGCATGCAACTTTTTTTAAATACCACCTCACCTTTTGCACGCGTGGCACGTGTGATTGTTCTAGAAAGAGGGTTGGCCGATCGTGTCGATCTGGTCTGGAGCGACCCATGGGGCAACGACCCCGCCCTGCTCGCCACGCACCCCCAGCTGCGCATTCCAGTCCTGGTGACCAACGATGGCCATGCGATTGCGGAATCGCTGTTGATTGCGCAGTATTTAGACCAGTGTGGCTCTGGCACACCTTTGGTGCCTGCAGAGCACGCGGCCAGTGTGCTCGCACGCACCAGCGTCGCTTATGGCCTGATGGAAAGCGCATTTAATCTGGTGATTGCGCGCAAGTACGAAGGCGCGCAGGCTGCTGACTCCAGCGTCATGGGGCAACGCCGCTTGGCAGCCCTGGTGCGTGCGCTGCATCACATCGAAACTTCACTGCCTGCACTGCCCGGCACAGCGCTTTCGCTGGACCAGATCACCACGGCTGTTGCACTGGAATATGTCATGTTCCGGCTGCCCGACATGCTGCCTGCAGGAACCTCTGCGCGGACACAGCAATGGCTTGCGCAGATTCAGCAGCGCCCCAGTTTGATGACTACGGCATTTCATTAATCACGAACACTTCACGCTTGTGGCAGCTTGTTATCCTTCAGAGGTTCACGCTGGCTTACAGCCAGCGCTCTTTGACCCACACCTCTACTGGCTATGAATATTTCTCGACGCACCTGGCTTGCAATGGGCATGTCTCTGGGCCTGACCGCCTGCTTGGGTGGCAGCGCGCCCATTGACGTCATCCGCGACTTCTACATGGCTGTGGCCGCAGGCAACGCTGACAAAGCCACCCAGTACCTGGCGCTCCAGCAGGTCTCTGCCGATGAAATGCGCCTGGTCAAAGCCAAGGTTGAGATGATGGTTGCGCAGGGAAAATCCGTGGTGGATGCCAACAACGGTCTTGCAAAGATTGACATGCTGCAAGAGGACATGGCTGCAGACGGCAACAGCGCCAAAGTCAAAGTGCAAGTGACGTTCAAGAATGACAAAACCAAGAACGAAAGCTTTACGCTGCTCAAGGAAGATGGCCACTGGAAAATCCGCCTTTGATGCTGCGGACTGCGCACAGCACCGTCACTTTAGTGGCGGTTTTTTTCTGCACGGCCAGCGTAGCGCAGTTGCCCACCCTGCCGCCACAGGCACAGGCGGGTGATCTGATTTTTCGCACGGGCACTGAAGGTGTCAGCCATGCGGTCATGGCCATCGATCAAGGGCTGTACAGCCATGTCGGCGTCTTGATTGGCAATGCTGCGCGGTGGCAGGTACTGCACGCCACACCTGCAGAGCGCCCATCCAGCCCAGATGCGGTGGTGCTCGATGAGCTGTCCTTTTACCTGCACCCACAGCGAGCCAGTGCCTTTCAAGTCTTTCATGTGCGTGCCGCCAGCGCACAGCAACGCCAGCGTGCGGTAGATTGGGCACTGGCACAAAAAGGCCGGCGCTTTCACATGCTGGACCCTAGCCAGGGCACCTACTGCACCACCTTGGCGTGGGATGCTTGGGCCCACGCAGGCATCACGCTGCCAGTGCAGCGCACGCAGCTTGCACTCCCGCTGCTCAGTGGCACCTACCTGCTGCCCAGTGCGCTGGCAGCATCACCACGACTGCAAGCCCTGCCTGCACAGCCAGTTACCTCAAAGCCCTAAATACTGCTGGCGCACCTGCGCATGGCCCGCCAGTTCGGCCATGGGCCCACTGTGCACAATCTGGCCTTTTTCCAGCACATAAACACGGTCGGCCACTACCTGTGCAAAAGGCAGGTTTTGCTCACTGAGCAAGATGCCAATGCCCTGCGCCTTCAGCGCCAAAATAGTGCGGGCCATTTGCTCCACGATCAATGGCGCAACACCTTCTGAGGGCTCATCCAGCAGCACCACATACGGCTGCCCCATCAGCGTGCGCGCCACGCTGAGCATTTGCTGCTCGCCTCCGCTCATTTGCCCGCCCGGGCGTTGCGGCATTTCACCCAGATTGGGGAAAAGTGCAAAAAGCTTTTCAGGCGTCCAGTGCGGCACGGGGCTGCCGTCGGGCCACAGCCGTGCTTTTTGGCGGCCTACTTCGAGGTTCTCCATCACGGTCAGCTCGGTGAAGATGCGTCGATCTTCAGGCTCATACCCCAGGCCCGCGCGGGCAATCTGGTGCGATGCCTTGCCCTGTATTGCATTGCCCATGAAAAGAACTTTTCCTTTGCGCCGCTCCAGCAGTCCGGCAATGCTCTTGAGCGTGGTGGATTTTCCTGCGCCGTTGCGCCCCATCAGCGCCACCACTTCACCGCGCCCGACCTGCAGCGACACGCCGTGCAAGATGTGTGCGGCACCGTACCAGGCGTTCAGGCCTTCAACTTGCAGCAAAGGGCTGGAAGGGGTTGTTTGCACTTCACTCATAACTGCTTCTCCAGCACCAGGCCGCTGCCCAGATACGCTTGCTGCACGCGGGCGTCATCACGGATGGCTTGCGGTGTGCCCTCAGCCAGCAATTGCCCGCGCACCAGCACGGCCACACGGTCAGCCTGCCCGAACACCACGTCCATGCTGTGCTCAGTAAACAGCACACCCATCTGGCGTGCTTTGGCAAGCTGACGCGTCAGCTGCATCAGCGCCACGCGCTCACCCGGAGCCATGCCAGCCGTAGGCTCGTCCATCAGCAGCAGTTGGGGGTCGTGCGCCAGTGCAATCGCCAGCTCCACACGCTTGACATCCCCGTAAGCCAATTCGCTGCAAGGCCGATCCGCCTGTGCCGCCATGTCCACCTGCGCCAGCAGCGCCAGCGCATCCGGCCGACGGTGCGCATTCGCTCGTTGCCACCACGAAAAAATTCGCTGATCGCGTGACAGCAGTGCCATTTGCACGTTCTCCACCACGGTCAGCGAAGCGAAGGTTTGTGCGATCTGAAAAGTACGCCCTACCCCTTTGCGCCAGATGGCCCGCGGAGCCAGGCCCACCAGGTTTTCTGCGTTCAGCAGCACGCGCCCATGATCTGGCTGCAGTTGCCCGCCCACCATGTTGAAAGTGGTACTTTTGCCCGCCCCATTGGGACCAATCAAGGCCAGCAGTTCCCCTGCCTGCAGCGTGAACGACACCTCATGCACCGCCTGAACGCCACCAAATGTTTTGCAAAGTGATTGCACTTGCAGCAGTGTCATGGGTGGATCCGTTCTTTCTTTTGGGAAACCCACAGGGCTTGCAACTGCTGCGCGAATCCGGAAATACCTTGCGGAAACAGCAACACCAAAACCAGCATGATGGCCCCCATCAATGCCCGCCAGTAATCCGTGTTGCGCGCCACGGTGTCATGCAGCCAGGTGAAGGCCGCAGAACCCACCACGGGGCCAGCCAGGGTCTGAATGCCGCCCAGCAGCACCATGACCAGCGCATCCACACTCTTGCTTACGCCCAGGCTGTCTGGCGCTACGCTGCCTTTGGAAAAAGCAAACAACGCCCCGGCCAGACCCGCAAACGCACCGGCAATCACAAACGCGGTCCATTGAATACGGCGCACATCCAGCCCAATGGCGTCGGCACGCATGGCGGAATCTCGCGCAGCGCGCAACGCATAGCCCAAGGGGGAAAACAGCATCCGGCGCAAGCCATACACAGCCAGCACGCACAGCGCCCAGGCCAGCCAGTAAAAGTGCTCGGTCTGTGATGCCCAGTCAGACGGCCACACCCCCGTCAGTCCATTGCTGCCACCCGTAACACCATCCCACTGAAACACAATCGCCCATGTGATTTGCGCAAACGCCAGGGTGAGCATGGTCAGGTACACCCCAGACAGGCGTACGCAAAACCAGCCGTAGAGCAAAGCCCCAGCAGCGGCCATCAGCGGGCCCAGCACCAGCGCCACCTCCATCGGTACATGCAGCAGGCGCACGGCCAGCGCAGCGCCGTAGGCACCCAGTCCAAAGTAGGCCGCATGTCCAAACGAATGCATGCCGCCGGGGCCCAGAATGCAGTGCAGACTGGCAGCAAACAGCGCAGCAATCAGCATGTCCGTCATTAGCACTGTGGCGTAGCTGCCTTCGCCCACCAGCAGTGGCAGCACCAGCAAGCCCAGCACCAGCACACCCCATGCCGCCGTGCTGCTACGATCGGCAAGACGTAAGGGCTGCTCAGGCACCCCCGCATGGCGTGCAGGGGCCTGTGGCTTGCCCATCAACCCCCATGGTCTCCAGACCAGCACCGAGGCCATCACCAAAAACTCCACCACCAGCGTGAGCTTGGAAAAAGACACCTCCACGCCTGCAACCTCTTGCACGCCCAGCCAGATGCACACGGCCTTGATTTCAGCAATCAACAGTGCCGCCACAAAAGCCCCGGGAATGCTGCCCATGCCACCCACCACCACCACCACAAAGGCGGCGCCAATGGTGGTCATGTCCATCTCCAGGCTGGCGGGTTCACGCGGCAATTGCAGCGCCCCTGCCAGCCCGGCCAGCAATGTGCCCAGTGCAAAGACAGCAGTGAACAGCCACGCCTGGTTCACGCCCAGTGCGCCCACCATTTCACGGTCTTGCGTGGCAGCACGCACCAAAGTGCCAAACCGGGTTTGGGTGAGCAGCACATGCAGGCCCAGCAGCACCAGTGGCCCAGCGGCAATCAGCAACAAGTCATAGGTGGGAAACTGGCGACCCAATATCTCGATCGAGCCTTCCAGCCCCGCTGCACGCGGGCCAAACAACTCCTCCGGCCCCCATAGCCACAGGGCCGTATCTTTGATGACCAGCACCAGTGCAAACGTGGCCAGCAACTGAAACAGTTCTGGCGCTTTATAGATGCGGCGCAGCAGCCCTATCTCCGTCAGCGCGCCCAGTGCCGCACATGCCAGTGGTGCCAGCAGCAAGGCGGGCCAAAAGCCGATGGTGGGCGCGAGTGTTTCCACGCTGGTAAATGCCATGTAGGCACCCAGCATGAAAAAAGAACCGTGCGCAAAATTAATGGTGCGCGTCACTCCGAAGATCAACGACAGCCCGACAGACACCAGAAACAGCGACGACGCGCTGGCAAGGCCATTGAGCAATTGGGCCAGCAGGCCAGATGCACTCATGCGATGGCGCTCCTCAAACTCACAAACTTCTCCCCAAAGGGTGCGAAAAAGCCACCCGGTGCAACAGCTTGCAGGCTGCGCATCCGCGTGGCTATCAGCAAAAGGCAATTATTGCGCGCTGGCAGGGCGCAGTTGCTTGACCTGCGCATCGGTCGGCTGGTAATCCTTGCCATCGGCATAGTAGAAGTCAGTCATCACGCCGCGCTTCATATCTTTGCTGTAGGTGGTCTTGCCCACAAACGCCCCCATGGTGGACTGGTTGTCTTGCGCACGGTACGTAATTACACCCCATGGAGTCTGCACATCCAGCCCCTTGAATGCCTTGATCAGCGCCTCTGTATCGGTGCTGCCCGCTTTTTTGATACCTGCAGCCAGTGACTGAATGGCGTTGTAGCCCACGATGGTGCCCAGACGCGGGTAGTCCTTGAACTTGCCTTGGTAGGCCTTCAAGAAGGCATCGTGCTCAGGTGTCTTGATGCTGTACCAGGGGTAGCCAGTGACGATCCAGCCCTCAGGTGCTTCGCTACGCAGGGCATCCAGGTACTCGGGCTCACCCGAGAGCAGGCCCACCACCGTACGGCCCTTGAACAGGCCCCGCGTATTGCCTTCACGTACAAACTTGCCCAGATCCACCGAGAACAGCACATTGAAAATCGCATCGGGCTTGGCATCGGCCAGTGCCTGCACCACAGAGCCCGCATCAATCTTGCCCAGCGCAGGGGCTTGCTCCGCCACAAACTCGATATCAGGCTGGGCTTGTTTCATCAGCGTTTTGAAGGTAGCCACCGCCGACTGCCCGTACTCGTAGTTGGGATACACGATGGCCCAGCGCTTCTTGTTCAGCTTCTTGGCTTCTTGCACCAGCATGGCCGTTTGCATGTAGGTGGAGCCACGCAGGCGGTAGGTGTAGCGATTACCGTTTTGCCAGACCACCTTGTCAGTCAGTGTTTCCGATGCCAGAAAGAAACGCTGCTTTTGCTGCGCATAGTCGGTCAGCGCCATGCCCACGTGCGAGAGAAAAGAGCCAGTCAGCACGTCAATTTTTTCACGCGCATATAGCTCCTCGGCAGCTCGCACGGCATCACCGGGGCTGGCGTTGTCATCGCGCGTAATCAGCACGACTTTTTTACCCAGCAAACCTCCATCGGCATTGATCTGCTCGACTGCCAGCTCCATGCCTTTCTTATAGGGTTCGAGAAAAGCAGGCATAGCTTTGTAGCTATTAATTTCGCCAATCTTGAGCACGCCTTGTGCCCATGCCGGTGCCGCAGCCACCGCCAGCCAGGCCATCGTCCAACGTATCTGCATTTGTCATCCTCCTTGGCGCTGTTGCGACGTCGGCCTCAAGACGCCGTGCACAGCTTTTATTAATGCTCAAAATGAGCATTAATTAGTTAAAAAAACGTGCCGCCAGCCGCAGCACATACCAATCTTTTTCTCAAACAATGATTATTGTCAAGCAACCCACCCCGCATGGCAAGCACGTGCTTATAACTAATCCATATCAAACCAAAGACCGCAATCCTGCCTTAAAGCCGTCATTTCTCGGACAATAGCGGATTCATCCGCATGAACGCCAGCCCGCCATACCCCGCACCTCCAGCGCCAAACGCGCAGTCTCGTTGGGTTCGCCACCTGGCTATTGACGCCCGGGCATGCATTGCCCATTTTTGCATCCTCTGCCATCAGTTCCACCATGAGTGCTTTTCTCGAAGAACGCGTCCTTTCTGTTCACCACTGGACCGACCGCCTTTTCTCTTTCACCACAACCCGTGACACTGCGCTGCGTTTTTCCAACGGCCACTTCACCATGATTGGTCTGAAGGTCGACGGCAAGAACCTGCTGCGCGCCTACTCCATTGCCAGCCCGAACTACGAAGAGCACCTGGAATTTCTGTCCATCAAGGTGGAAGACGGCCCACTGACTTCACGCCTGCAGCACATTCAGGTGGGTGACACCATCATCGTCGGCAAGAAGCCTACGGGCACACTGCTGATCGACTATCTGCTGCCCGGCAAGAACCTGTACCTCATCGGCACCGGCACGGGTCTGGCACCTTGGCTGGCCGTGGCGCGCGACCCCGAAACTTACGAGCGCTTTGACAACGTAGTCGTTGTGCACGGTGTGCGTGAGGTCAAGGAGCTGGCTTATATGGAAATGTTCGAGCAACTGCCCGAGCACGAATTCCTGGGCGACATCGTCAAGGGCAAGCTGCATTACTACCCCACCGTGACGCGCGAGCCTTTCCGCAATCAGGGCCGCATCACCGACCTGATCAACAACGGCACCTTCCCGCAAAACTTGGGCTTGCCTGCGCTGAACCCCGAAACCGACCGCGTCATGCTGTGCGGCAGCCCCGCCATGCTGGCCGACCTGAAGAAGATGATGGAAGAGCGCGGTTTCAAGGAAGGCAACACCACCACGCCCGGTGACTTCGTGATTGAACGCGCTTTCGTCGAAAAGTAAGCCCTGCTTTGCTGCGACACCCTGCCTGCCCATGCACTGCATCGGCAGGTTTTTTATTGCGCATCCTCTCAAGGCACGTGGGCAGGCATCGGGGCCGCTTTTGTCAGCAAAAGCCCTGTAGCGCGACAAGTGCGCTGTTTCCATAATGCGCAGCATGCCTGTTTCTCTCGCCCCTGCTGCTGCCCAAGACCAGTCCGACCGCAACTATGTCACCGCCCTGGCGCGAGGGCTGGATGTGCTGTCTTGTTTTCGCTCCGGTGAAAAACTGCTGGGCAACCAAGACATTGCCAAACGCTGTGGCCTGCCCAAATCTACGGTCTCGCGCCTGACACACACGCTCACGTTGCTAGGCTATTTGATCCATGTGCCCGATGAAGGCAAATACCGTCTGGGCACATCCACGCTGGCGCTGGGCAGCGCCATGCTGTCGGGGATGGATGTGCGCAAGCTGGCACGGCCGTTGATGCACAAGCTCAGCGATCTGACACAGACAGAGGTGGCCCTGGCCACACGGGACCGGCACAACATGCTCTACATCGAGCACAGCCCCAGCCCGCTGCCCATGGATTCAGATTTGGACATTGGTACACGACTGCCTCTGGGCACCACCGCTATTGGCCGCGCCTGGCTGGCGGCCTGCCCACTGGGGGAACGCCAGCAAGCTCTGGCCTACCTGCAAGCCCATGCCCCAGACCAGTGGGCCGCCGTCGAGCAGCAGCAGCACCAGTGGCCGCAGCACCAGGACAGCCCGCACCCGTGGATGACCACTTCGTTTGGCGACTGGCTGCCGCACGTCAATGCAATTGCGCTGGCATTCTCACCTGGCAGAGGGCTGCCGCTGATGGCCATCAGCTGCGGTGGACCCTCGCGCCTGATTTCTTCAGACATGCTGCTGCACCGTGCCAAACCCGAGCTGGAGCGCATGGTGCGCCGCTTGCAGCAGGCCATTTACCGAGCGTAATCCCGCACGTTTCCAGTAGCCAAGAAGACAGCTTTTTTGCCGCCCAAATCCTAGGATGTTCTCTAGAGCGTTCCGCCCAGCGGATCGACTTTTCCACCTTCAAGGAGACACAAGCATGAGCGTCAAACAACTGTTCGATCTGTCTGGAAAAACAGCCCTGATCACCGGAGGATCACGCGGTCTGGGCCTGCAAATGGCCGAAGCTCTGGGCGAGATGGGCGCCAGACTGGCAATCACCGCCCGCAAGGCCGACGAACTGGCGCAAGCCAAGGCACACCTGGAAGGTCTGGGTATCGAAGTGTTCACCTTCGCCAATGATCTGCAAAAGTTCGACGCGATTCCAGGCTTGATCGACGATGTACTGGCTCAGCTGGGCACCATCGACATTCTGGTCAACAACGCAGGGGCGACCTGGGGTGCCAAGGCCGAGGATTACCCGGACGAGGCGTGGAACAAGGTGATGAACCTCAACGTCTCAGCGCCTTTCTTCTTGTCACGCGAAGTGGCACGCCGCGTGATGATTCCCAGGGGCCAGGGCAACATCATCATCACCGCCTCGGTGGCTGCGTTCAAAGGCACACCACCGGGCATGAACACCGTGGCCTACAACACCTCCAAAGCCGCCGCCGTGCATCTGGCGCGCACGCTGGCATCGGAATGGGGTCCGTACGGCATCCGCGTCAATTCCATTTGCCCGGGCTTTTTCCCCAGCAAGCTGGCAAGCGGCCTGATCGACAAGCTGGGTGACCAGCTCATCGCACGTGCTCCGCTGCGCCGCATTGGTGGCGAAGAAGATCTGAAAGGTGCGGTGGTTTATCTGGCGTCTGACGCTTCCCGCCACATGACAGGTCAGGCGCTGGTGCTCGATGGTGGCTCCAGCCTGATTTAAGAAGCACCAAAAATAAGAGCTGTCAGCGCTTACCCATCAAGCACTTCAAATACAAAACTATCTGAAGTGCTTGATTTCATTGCGTTAGCAGCTCATTTTTTCTACGCACCAGTAGATAAAGTCAAATAAAAAAAGCGCAGCCCGTAGCTGCGCTTTTCACATATACCGACTGGTCGGGTTAGAAATTACTTGGCGGTATTGACCACCGTGATCTTGCCGTCTTTCACAGCGCCACCACGCTCCCTGGTCAGCGTGCCGCCCGCCGCATCGACGCCCAGCACACCACCCGGGTTAACTTCGGCAGACAGCCCTTTGTACGCAGCGTCCAATTTGGCATGAATAGCTGTGGCATCGCTGGCCGAGCCAGCCAACTGCATGGCCTTGGCCGTGGCATGTACTGCGCTGTAGTTCCACAGCGCTTCAGAGCCCGGCACACGCGCATTGAACTTTTTGCCAAAGCGCTCAATGAAGGCCTTGTTCACCGGTGATGGATCGGCCGAGACGGGCAACACGCCAATCGCACCTTCCAAAATGCCCGTGCCACCCACCACACGCGCCATCTCATCGAGCTTGGCCTGGTCCATCACCATAAAGCCGCCCTTGAAACCCAGTTCACGCGCTTGCTTGACCACCAGCGCGGTGGGCTCGGAAGCACCGCCTACAAACAGCACATCGGGCTTGGCGGCCAGCGCCTTGCTCACACCGCTGTAAAAATCGGTGGCGCGGTTGTAGCTCATCGGGTTTTCGGCCACCACCGTGCCCCCCAGCTTTTCCCAGCCCGGCTTGAATGCCGCAGCCCACGCCTTGGCGTAGTCATGGTCTGCGCCCACCAGCGCCACCTTCTTGCCGTATTGCTCCATCAGGTATTTGGAAAACGGCTCGATGTAGGTGGTGAATTCAGGCGGAATGCGCAGCGTCAGCTTGTTGCCGCGGTTGGTGATTTGGGGCACCGAGCTGTAGGCCAGCACGATGAAGTTATTGCGCTCATTGGTCGTCTGCGCGGCAAAAATACCGCCCGAGTGCGGCACCAAGATTGCCGCCGTCTTGTGCTGCTGCACCAGACGCTGCGCGTTGATGGCTGTCTCGGAAGGGTTGTATTTATCGTCCAGCGCAACGATCTCGAACTTCACCTTCTTGCCACCCACTTCCAGGTTGGCTGCGTTCAGCTCATCGGCCGCAAGCAGCATGCCATCCAGGGCATTTTTCCCGTACTGCGCAGCACCGCCGGACAGCGGGCCAGAGTAGCCAATTTTGATCACGTCCTGCGCCATGGCCGGACCTGCAAACACGGCGGCACAAGCCAGTGCCAAAGTGCCCAGCTGGCGACGATTCAATCGAGAAATTGCACGCATGGTTGTCTCCTTTTATATGGGTGGTATTGCGTTGCCTAAATCAGAAAAACCGGTACTCCAAAGGTCCCGCAGCGGTGATACAGCTGCCGTGATGGAAGGCGCTCACTGCCACAAAAGATGCCTGCGTTAAGCACCTATGTATGCCTTGCGAATCGAGTCATCGGCCAGCAATTGTTCGGGCTTGCCTTCACGCACAATGCGCCCGCTTTCCATCACGTAGGCACGGTGTGCAATCTTCAAAGCTGCAAAGGCGTTTTGCTCTGCCAGCAGCACCGTGGTGCCACTTTGGTTGATGCGCTGGATCACCTCAAACATCTGCTTGATCACCAGCGGGGCCAGGCCCAGCGACGGCTCATCGAGCAGCAGTACTTTGGGCCGGCCCATCATGGCGCGGCCAATCGCCACCATCTGCTGCTGGCCACCCGACAGAGAGCCGGCAGCGTCATCTTTCTTTTCACGCAAGATGGGAAAGAGCGCGTACACCTCTTCCAGAATTCGCTTGCTGGGGCCTGTATCTCCACGGTGCACGTAGGCTCCGAGCTCCAGGTTCTTTTGCACACTCATGTGTGCAAACAGCTTGCGCCCCTCGGGGCACTGCACCACACCCGCTTCAACAATGGTGGAGGGCTTGCTGCCCACCAGTTCCTGTGCTCCCCAGGTGATGGAGCCGCCCGCAGCTTTGTGGATGCCACTGGCTGTCAAAAACAGCGAACTCTTGCCTGCGCCGTTGGCACCCAGCAGTACCACCAGCTCGCCTTTGTCTGCATGCAGGCACACCTTGTCGAGCGCTAAAAAGCTGCCGTACTTCAGCGAGACGTTGTCAAATTTCAGCATGCTCGCTCCCCAGATACGCATCAATCACCGCAGGGTTGCGGCGGATTTGTGCGGGTGTGCCTTCGGCAATTTTTTCACCGTAACTGAGCACCAAAATTTTGTCGGCCAGACTCATGATCATGTTCATCTTGTGCTCAATCAGCGCCACCGTCATGCCGTGTTGAACAAACTTGCGGATCAGCTCCGCCAGGCCCTCGGTTTCTTCTGGATTCACGCCCCCGGCGGGTTCATCCAGCAGCAGCAGCTTGGGGTCGGTGGCCAGCGCCAGCGCAAAGGCCACGCGCTTGCGCTCTTCTTGTGTGATGTCGCCCGCCAAGCGGTGGGCAATGTGGGACAGGCCCACAAAATCCAGTGCCCCACGCGCTTTTTCGCGGCAAACACGCTCTTCTTCGCGCAGCCGGCTGGAGCCGCGCAGCACGTCCCACAGACCGGATTGCGTGCGCAAACGGTGACCGACAATAAGGTTGTCCAGCACCGACGCTTTATCAAACAGCGAGGTGGTCTGAAAGGTGCGTGCCACGCCCAGCTTGGCCACCTGATCGGGGCGCAGTGACGTCACGTCCTGCCCGTTGAAGGTGATGGTGCCGCTGGTGGGCTTGTGCATGGAGCTGATCAGGTTGAAGAACGTCGTCTTGCCTGCGCCGTTGGGCCCGATGATGGCGTTGATCTTGCCAACCTCAATCACGGTGCTGACGTCGTTGACCGCTGCCAGCCCGCCAAACTTCTTGGTGAGTTTTTCAATCTTGAGCATGGGGCTTGCCCTCCTTTGCATCGCGACGCGCACGCCACGCCAGAAAACTACCCACAATGCCGTAGGGCAGAAAGATGACCAGCGCCACCAAAATGGGGCCAAACACAATAAAACGGTACTCCTGCAGGAACTGCAGCGACTGCGTCAGCCACGGCATGCCAATGGCTCCCAGCAGCGGGCCCAGCACGGTTCCAAGGCCACCCACCATGGCAAAAATCATCATGTCAAAGGTGTGATGCACACCGGCCATGTCCGGCCCGATAAAGCGCACAAAACCCGCATACAAACCGCCGGAAATGCCTGCGTAGAACACGCTCAGCATGAAGGCCAGCATTTTGTTGCGCATGAGGTTGATGCCCAGCGCTTCGGCCAGCTCGTCACTGTTGCGGATCGCAATGAATGTGCGTCCCAGCAGCGATTTGACGATGCGCCGCATCACCCACACCAGCACCACCAATATGAAGAGCACCAGGTAATACAGACGCAAAGGTGTGTCGAATGTCAGTCCACCAATGGCTTCTGGCTCCGGAATGCCCATGATGCCCACCGTGCCGTGGGTCAGGCCGTCCCACTTTTCGATCACGAGAAACATGATGTAGCCCACGCACAGCGTGAAGATGGAGAAGTAGTGCCCCTTCAAGCGCAGTGACACCAGACCAATGAAGTAACCCAGCACTACGCAGATGACCCCCGACATCAGCAGCGAAGCCCAGAAGGTCCAGCCGTGGTCCACCGTCAAGATGCCTACGGTGTAGGCACCGACCGCCATGAAGCCAGCGTGCGCCAGATTCAGCTGGCCGGTGTAGCCCGTAATCAGATTCAAGCCCAGTGTGGCAATGGCAAAAATATAGGCCGTGCTCATCACGGTGAGGTGGTAGTCATTGCCCGCAAGCCACGGGAAAGCCAAGCTGGCGGCCAGCAACAGCCCCCAGGCCCATTTGCTATCGATAAAGCCTTTCATCTCAGCGCCCCTTCTTTGCAAACAGGCCCTGTGGGCGCATCGACAAAATGACCACCAGCAGAACAAAAGCAATGATGTCCTTGTAGTCGGTGGAGATGTAGTAGGCACCGAAGCTCTCGGCAAAACCAATGATCAGCCCACCCAGCACCGCGCCAGGAATGCTGCCCATGCCACCCAAGATAATGATCACGAAGGCCTTGGTGATCACCAGATGACCCATCGCCGGATACACCAAGTTGATGGGGGCATACAGCGTTGCAGCCAAGGCCGCCAGTACGCCAGAGATGGCAAACGTCATCATGGCAACACGGTTGGCATCAATACCCACCAGCGATGCACCCTCGCGGTTTTGCGCCATGGCAACAATGGTGGAACCGATGACCGTCCGCGTCAGAAACAGATGCAATGCCACCATCAGCGCAAAGGCTGCACCAATGATCAGCAGACGCTGCGCAGGCACGGTCAGCTCCCCCATGGAGACGATACTGGTGTAAGGCGTTGGCATGCGCTGAAAGTCAGCACCCCACAGCACTTGCGCGCCGGCTTCCAAAAACAGCAGCAGACCAATGGAAGCAATCTTGGGGTGCAGGGGCGAAGCGTTGCGCAGCGGGTTAAATACCAACCGCTCGCTCAAGATACCGAGCACGGCCACCGTCACCGCGGCCATCAGCATGGCTGCCCAGTAGCCCCAGCTCCATGCGACCATGGCGTGTAAAGCAACAAACGCACCGATCATGTAAAAACCGCCGTGCGCAAAGTTAGGCACATGCAAGATGCCGTACACCAGCGTCAGGCCCAGCGCCACCAGCCCATAGATTCCGCCCAATGTCAGGCCATTGAGCACTTGCTGCAAAAAAGCGTCCATCACACTCTCCCGCTGCATTGGCCGCACTGCATTACTGCGGTGAGCACCTTGGTGTTGTCATGCATCCCTGTCTCCTTGTCTGTTTTGGCAGACCCGTGTTTCCACCGGCTGTAAGTTCAGCGTAGGGCGACAATTTGCAAATAACCAGCGGAAAATTCCGCTGTGCGGAACTTGTCGGGCAAACCCCGAGAGATTTGATAAGCGGTGAGTAACGCAGTTGACGCGCGCTGCGGGAAAACCTTATGAGGGTATTGACGGTGGCGTGTCAGGACTTGAGGGAAAGCGCAAAATCATGGCCTATGAGCGATACACCCACCACCTTGCGCCAACAGCTGCAACAACTGGAAGTCGAACTGCGCGCGGCTTCGTTGTGGAGCGCACAGCCCCCCTCCCAAGAGGCCATGGCGTCCACCATGCCCTTCATGTACGACACCTTGCGCATTGAAGAATGGCTGCAATGGGTCTTTGTGCCGCGCCTGCATGCCTTGCTGGATGCTGACGCAAGCCTGCCCGGCAACTGCAGCGTGCACCCTCTGGCCGAACACGAGTGGACCAACCGGCTGCCCAGCGGCACCCATGCCCAGGCCTTGAAACTGCTGGCCGACATTGATGCCACGCTGAGCAAAGATTGATCTTGCCGCGAGCGCGCGCATTCGCTTGCAGCCCAGCCACCAAGCGCGGGCACTGGCCGCATGAGTTTTGTGTCCTGCTAAGCCTGATTAAGACTGCTCTGCCGCGTTTCGCCGGGACTGCAGGTCCAAGGCCTTGGCACAGCTGGCGGCCAGCAGCAAGATGGCTGAGGTGACATAAATCCACATCAGCACCACCACCAGCGAACCTGCTGCGCCGTAGGCAGAGACCACCGCCGCCGTGGACAGGTACCACGCCAGCGCCTGCTTGCTGATGGTGAACAAGATCGCGCCCACCATGGCACCCAGCACCAGATGCCGCAGCCGGGGTTTGCGCCCCGAACCAATGCGCATCAGCCCGACAAACAGCAGCGTGATCACCACAAATGAAACGCCTTCATTGACCAGACTGATCAAGGCTCCCGGTGGCTCCATATCCAGCCATGTGCCTGCCAGCTGCGTGAACATCTGAATGGCCGTAGACAACAGCATGGCCACCAGCATCAAAAAACCCACCACCAGCACATAAGCCAGCCCGCGCAAGCGCAAGGTGGCCAGTTTCCACCAGACCTTCTGTGGCGGTGCAGGCTCTGTACTGCCCAGTTGCCACAGCTTGTCGAGCGCGTTTTGCAACTCAACAAACACCCCGGTCGCCCCAGACAACAGCAGTACAAAGGCGATGAGCGAAGCCAGCCGTCCCTGTGCAGGGGCCTGTGCACTGGTCATGGCAGCTTGCACCACGCTGGCACCGCGCTCACCCATCACATCACGCACTTGATCAAGTACCGTGTTTTCCACCACGCTGCGGTCCATCCACCAGCCCAGCAAGCCCACGATCAGCAGCACCAGAGGGGACAGGCTGAGCAGGCCATAAAACGTCATGGCTGCGCTCATTCGCATGCCATCGGCCTGCAGCCACAACTGCACCGCATCAATCAGCGGCTGAACAGGTTGAAGCAGGGACTTGCTGCGCTGCAGCCAGGAAGAAGAGCTTGTAGCCATCCCCGATTGTGTCGCCAACTGCGGCGTGCACGCTGTCAGCCCATGCCGATCGCTGAGAAGTCACCTGCGCTTCTCGCGCATTTGCGACCTGTGGTGCCACGCTGCTCATTCAGGGCCGCTCTGGTTTTAAAGAAGCAGCGGTCACCCTCACGGGCCTGGGAAATAGCGCTGCTTTGGCGCACAGAGCGGGTTTGGGCCGCCCAAGGTCCGCCACTCGGTACGCTTGAACGCGGCGTAGCGGCAAGGGCTTATTCCATCAGCATCAAAGACTTATGGGATGCCCCGCTTGGCACATGCATGTGCGCAGGTCGGGCGCAATCTTGCATATGCGAAAAACAAGTAACTAACTGCGGAAAACTTCTTTTACTTCACCAGCCGCAACAGCTCCAATCCCTCTCTTTGTAGAGAGGCCCGCGGCGATGGCACAGATGTTGCACCAGCTGCCGGACCTCAACGTGTGGAGAGATGAAATGTCGGTTGCATGGAAAAGGCGTCAATTTTTAGGGGCCATAGGCGCGACCATGGCCTGCACAGCGGGCACCAACTGGGCGGCCACAACTAACTGGCCCACCAAGCCCATCAAGCTGGTTGTGACATTTCCCCCGGGCGGCTCCAGCGACATTGTGGCCCGCCTGCTGGCACCCAAGCTGGGCCAAGTGCTGGGACAACCCATTGTCATTGAAAACAAACCCGGCGCGGGCTCTTCCATCGGAGCCAGTTTGGTTGCGCACAGCGCAGCCGATGGCTATACCCTGCTGGTGTCCAACTCTGCAGCGCTCTCGATTGCGCCGCACCTGATCACCCCTGCGCCCTACCACCCCGTCAATAGTTTTCAGCACCTGGGCTATATCGGTGCGGTGCCTACCGTGTTTGTGGTGCACCCCTCGGTGCCGGCCAATACTTTCGCCGAACTGGTGCAATGGATTCGTGCGCAAAAGCAGCCCGTAGCATTTGGCAGTGGTGGTGCCGCATCTGTGGGCCACCTGGTGGGCGAGCAATTTGCCCAAACCCTGGGTCTGCCCATGATGCACGTGCCGTACCGCGGGGCTGGCCCCATGCGCTCGGACCTGATCAGCGGGCAAATCCTGCTGGCGATTGATGCGCTGCCCCAGAACATTCCTCTGGTGCAAAGCGGCAGGCTCAAGGTGCTGGCGGTGACTTCGTCCCAAAGAACTGCCTCTGCGCCTGACGTGCCGTCTATTGCGGAGCTGGGCTACCCGGAACTGGCGGGCGATAATTTTGTCGGTATCTCTGCACCCGCAGGGCTGTCTGGCGCCATCTCCACACGCATCACCGATGCTGTGCGCCAAGCGTGCAGCGACCCGCAAGTGCACCAGGCTTTGCTGCAACAAGGCTTTGCCTTGCAAAACCTGGATGCGCAGCGCTTTACCCAGATGGTGCAAACCCAGTTTCAGACCTGGGGGCCGATTGCACGCCGCACCGGCGCTGTCATCTGATCTTTTCTGACCAACCCTTGCATGCCACGCATGGCGCTCGCGTCCTGCGCGGCATGCCTTTGAGAGACTGGCATGACTGCTTCTTTCCGCACCGCTGTGGTGCTGTTCGGCCCCAAGGGGCAAGGCAGCTTTAATGAATCAGGCCTGCGTGGCGCCAGCCAGGCGCGCGCGGCAGGGTTCGATGTCGATGTGCACTGGATTGCGCCCTTGTCTGCGCAGGAGCGCGCCCACGACATGCTGCACCTGTGCGACAAAGCCTACGATCTGATCGTGGCCCATGGGGGCCAGGGCGATGGCCCCGTGGCACTGCTGGCTGCGCAGTATCCAGGCCAAGCGTTTGTGGTCACCCAGGGCAGCCATCAGGCCGCCAACGTGGCCCGCTATGAAGTCCTGCAGGAGCAGTCCGCTTTTCTGGCCGGGGTGCTGGCAGCCCACACCACGCAAACGGGTGCTGTCGGCCATTTCTCCGGGGAGAAAGTGCCCCCGGGATTGCGCGGCCGTGCCGCCTTTGCCAACGGCCTGCATGCCGCTGGCTTTGCCGGTCATTTCGCGACGCAGTTTTGCGGCCACCAGCACCGCCCCGACTGGGCACGCCAGTGTGTCAGCGACATGGCACAGCAGACCCAGATCGACACCTTGTTCGCCATGATCGATGGCGGCCGCCCCGGCGTAACGGCAGCCTGCCGCCAGCATGGCATTCAGCAAATTGGCAACGTTCTGGACTGGGTAGAGCGCGACCCGCAAGTGTTCATCGCATCGGCCATCTGCGACTCTGGCGCAGCCATTCATGCGGCCATCAAAGACTTTGCACAATCGAGCCTGCCGCTGGGCGGTTACCGGGCCTTTGGTCTGGAGTCCCCCGACCTGGTGCGACTGGTTTACAGCCCGCGTGTGCCTTCCAGCGCCAAAGCGGCGGTCGATGGTTTTGCAGCGCGTATTTTGCGCGGGGAAATCGATACGCTGCAGCCCTACGATGGCCCAGAACACCCGCTGCCCGAGGTGAATGCCACACACGACGCGGCCACGCCCACGTCCTGAATCCGCAGCCGCAGCCGCAGCCGCAGCCGCAGGATATTCAAACAAAGCTGCCAGCGCCTACCTGATAAGCGCTGGCAGCTTTTTGCTGAAACCTTTGCAGCCTTTACAGAGACTGCCCCAGCTTGCGCAAGAAGTGTTCGCAATGCTCCAGCTGCGCGATGTCCACATATTCATTGGCCTTGTGGGCCTCGGAAATCGCCCCCGGCCCGCAAACCACCGTAGGCACCCCAGCTTGCTGAAACAGGCCTGCCTCGGTGGCATACGCCACTTTGCGCTGCGCACGGTCACCCGTCAGCGCACGCACCAGTTCGCTGATGGCTTCGCCTTCCGCAGCATCAAACGATGGCGCACCGGCCAGCGATTCAAATTCAATCCGTGCATCGGCAAATTCCTGGCGCATGCGAGGCAGCAACTCTTGCTGCACATACGCCTCGACCTGCTGCTGAATGCCCTCGGGCGCAATGCCCGGCAGGTTGCGAAACTCATACGCAAACTCGCACAGCTCGGGCAGCGTATTCACTGCAATGCCGCCGTGGATCTGGTTGGTCGTCATGGTGGTGTAGGGCACGTCGAAAAAGCGGTCATACGGCCCATTTGCCTTGAATGCATCTGCCAGATCGCGGATGCGGCAAATCAGGCGGGCCGCATATTCAATGGCATTGCTGCCACGCGGTGTCAGCGAGGAATGCGCCGCCTTGCCATGCACCCTGCAACGCCACACGTTAATGCCTTTGTGGGCCACCACGGGCTGCATGCTGGTGGGCTCGCCCACAATGCAGCCATCCAGGTGCTGGCCTTGCAGCTTGAGCTGCGCCAGCATGATGGGGGCGCCGACACAGCCCACCTCTTCGTCATACGACAGCGCAAAGTGCAAGGGCTTGCTGCGGGGCATGGCCAGGAACTCTGGCACCAGGGCGAGCCCAGCAGCAATAAAGCCTTTCATGTCGCAGGTGCCACGGCCATACAACTTGCCATCGCGCTCGGTCAAGGCAAACGGGTTCGTGTCCCACTGCTGCCCATCCACGGGCACCACATCCGTGTGGCCGGACAAGACAATGCCGCCTTGGGTGCTGCCGTCTTGGGCTGGCAACGTGGCAAACAGGTTGGATTTGGCTCCATCCGGTGATTTGAACAATTGCACCTGCACGCCCTGCGCCATCAACGCATCGCGCACGTGTTCAATCAAATTCAAGTTGGAGTTGCGACTGGTAGTGTCAAAGGCCACCAGAGTTTGCAGCCAGCTGCGGGTATTGGGTGTAGACATGAACGATGCTTTGCAATGCGCTTGGCGGCACAGTGCCAAGCTGTTCAATGAGTGTACGTGCCCGTCACCAGCCCTCGCCGCGACAGCGGCTTTGCAAGCGCAGACCGCTTCTGCCGCCGGGCGAAACCACCACTTCCCGGGAATATCCCTACTGCTCTGGATTACTTTCCACCTGCCACGGCTTCCACACTTGTTTACAGCCTGATAAGCTGGCGTCCGTTTTCTGCCCATGGAGTGATGGCAGAAAACCTTCTGGAATGGCTCCTTGCACTGAGGCAGCACTTCCAAGCAGCATCGCTCCGATTCTTTTACAGGCCCAACATAACAAGCCAGCAGTCCGCGCACGTGGGCTCGGTTTGGAAAGTCCTTCATGACAAACATTCACATGCTGAACTGCGTGGATGGGCCGCTGCTTCGGCTGCGCACCTAAGCCTGCAGGTCAGCGATTTCTTTCGCTCACCCCTCTGAACCACTCACTTTTTCTACATCTGCTGATGCATCGCTGCGGCGGTACATTGCGTCGTGGCTGCTTGCGCGTTGTCGCTGCTGGCAACGGGTGTATCCAATTACCACTGAACCCAAGGAGGGTCGCGTATGCGCGTCCTCACACAGTCTGATTTTCATCCCGCTGAAAAAGCCTTTACCTGCCAGCAAGCGTATGTTTTGCGCACCCGCCACTGGACAGGCAATAACCTGTGGAGCCCCCACCCCGTGCTGGAGGCCCAGTTGCTCGACATGGACGACAGCCAGTGGCCGCAGCTGGAAGAAATGCTGCACGCCCTGCTTCAAGCCGTCGCCTTGCCTGATCGCGTCTGCCAGTGCCTGCCGCTCATTAACGGCCGTGGCACAGTGGTGCTGGAGGCCAGCGAAGCGCCCTTAGGCCGCTGCGTACTGCAACAGGCACTGGAATTGCTGGCACTGACATCGATTGAGCGTGCCCAGCAATGGACGGGTGCCTTGGGCCGTATTCGCCACGTGGTCGATGAGGAGTGCCTGGGCCCCAGCACGGCCTGCATTGCCAATGCCGCCATACAGCGCAACCTGCCCGCATATCGCATGTTTCCCAAAGGCAATCTGGTGCATCTGGGCATGGGTGCCGCACAACAGCGCATCTGGACTGCGGAGAGCGATTTGACCGGTGCCATCGCGCAAGACATCGCTGCAGACAAGGCCCTCACCAAACGCCTGCTGTCCAATGCGGGCATTCCTACCCCGCAAGGTGACATTGCCAGCTCGCCTGCACAGGCCTGGCATCTGGCACAACGCCTGGGTGTGCCCGTGGTGGTCAAGCCGCTGGACGGCAACCGTGCGCGCGGCGTGAGCCTTGATCTGATGGACCAGGCTTCCGTCGAAACCGCCTGGCAGCTGGCCAAACGCGAAGGCACTCAGGTGCTGGTGGAACGCTGCATCCGCGGCCATGAGCACCGTGTGCTGGTCGTTGGCGAGCAGGTGGTTGCAGCCACACGCGGCCAAACCCTGGCTGTAGAGGGCGATGGCCTGTCCACCATCATCGAACTGGTCGAAGTGCAGATCAATCAGCACCCACGCTGCCTGATCGATATGACGCTGGAACGCATTGAGCTGTCCAGCAACGCCAAAATTCAGGTCGAACTGCAACGCCAGCAGCTGCATGACCAATCCATTCCTGCTGCGGGCCAGGAAGTGGTCTTGCTGCGCACCGGCAACCTCACCGTGGATTGCACCGACGAAGTGCACCCTGATATTGCGCACCACGCCATCATGGCGGCCCGCACCATCGGGCTGGACATTGCAGGCATTGACATGGTGGTGCAAGACATTCGCCAGCCCCTGCTGGCGCAAGGTGGCGCTATTGTGGAAGTGAATGCAGGCCCAAGCCTGCTCATGCATCTGTACCCCGTGCACGGCAAAGCCCGGGCTGTGGGTGAAGCCATTTGCAGCCACCTGTTCCCGCAGCCAGAAGATGGCCGCATTCCCCTGACCGGCATCCTGGCCAGCAATGCGGCGGGCCTGCGTATCGGCCAGACACTGGCCGCCTGGCAGCAGGCTCAGGGCCACCATGTCGGCATGGCCAGCGGCGACACCATGTATCTGCAAGGCCAGCGCCTGCTGCAGCCTTCCAGCCAGTCACCCTCTGCGGGCGAGCGTGTACTGATGCACCGCGCCGTCACTGCGGCGGTGGTTGCACAAGACATGCTCACCGCCATGCAAGCTGGCTGGGCCTACGCCCAGTGCGATATGGCCATCATCTGTCCTGAGGAATCGACTCTGGAAGCCAGCATGCAGCAACGCATTTTGGCCACACAGCTGCGTACAGTGCGCCCCGGAGGCATCGCCGTCTTAAGCACCGGCAGTGCACAGCTGGAAAGCTTGGCGCTGACGTGTCCGGGCAAGATCATCTGGGTCAATGCAGATGAGCAGCACCCGCTGCTGCAGTCACACCGCCGCGTGAATGGCTGCGTGGCTTTCCTGCGCAATGGCCGTGTGGTGTGTGCCCAGGGCACAGAGGAAGCCTATATGCCCATGCCGCAAAGCATTGGTGACTGGAGCTTGCCTGAATGGCTGGCCGTCGCGGCAGCTGGCTGGGCCATGCACTGGCCATTGGCCGTGCTGGAAGTGATTGCCCAGCAAGCCAGCGACTCCAAACATTGAAGCTGCAAAACGCTTTTCAGTTCTTGATCGCTACCAGCACAGCCTCCGCCTCCCTCAAAGTCCTTGTGGCTTGAAGGCGGGCGCTGGCTTGCAAAGTTCTTTTCAGGCCTGCGCCTTCAAGCTTTCCATATCGATCACAAAGCGATATTTCACATCGCTCTTGAGCATGCGCTCATAGGCTTCGTTGATGTCCTGCATGGCAATCATCTCGACATCGGCGGTAATGCCATGTTTGCCACAAAAATTCAGCATCTCCTGTGTCTCGGCAATCCCGCCAATCACAGAGCCGGCAATGGCTTTGCGCCCCAGCACCAGAGTGACCGTGTTGATGGCCGGTTCTTGCTGACCCAGAAAACCTACCAGCACCAGCGTACCGCCGGTGGCCAGCGTGGCGGTGTAGGCGTTCAAGTCATGGGCATACGGCACCGTGTCAATGATCAGATCAAATTGCCCGCTCACTGCCTTCATTTGCGACCTGTCGGTGCTGATCACCACACGGTCTGCGCCCAGACGCTTGGCGTCCTCTTCTTTTCCAGCAGAGCGGCTGAACAAGGTCACATGCGCCCCGAGCGCCTTGGCCAGTTTCAAGGCCATATGCCCCAGGCCACCCAGGCCCACCACCGCAACGCTGCTGCCCGCGCCCACATTCCAGTGGCGCAGTGGTGACCAGGTCGTGATACCCGCACACAGCAAAGGCGCTGCTCCCTTTAAATCCATGTTCTGAGGCAGCTTCAGCACAAACTCCTGACGCACCACGATGCGCTCGGAATACCCACCTAGGGTGGGGCTGCCGTCGATACGGTCTGTGCTGTTGTAGGTGCCAGTCATGCCGTTTTCACAGTATTGCTCCCACCCCTTGGCGCATGCCCCGCAACTGTGGCAGCTGTCTACCATGCACCCGACGCCCACAGCATCACCCACTTTGAACTGGGTGACTGCACTGCCTACAGCAACCACACGCCCGACAATTTCATGGCCCGGCACGGTGGGGTAGACCGTGCCACCCCAATCATTGCGCGCGGTGTGCAAATCAGAGTGGCACACGCCGCTGTAGAGGATGTCGATCACCACATCGTTGGCACGCGGATCGCGGCGCACAAAGTGGAACAAACCCAGGGCACTGGTGGGAGAGTGTGCGGCGTAACCGCGCGTGGCTTGAGACATGGTGGGACAGCTTTCAAACAAAAATTGTGAGATGTGACCTACAAGTATTCGCTGCTCTGTGTGATTGGTACGCTACACATTCTCTTTAGCATTGGGCATCAATGGTTTAACACGAATGCCCATCCGATATTTATGCAGCAACGCCTTCCTACACGCCACGCCCTTGGTCTAGTTTTTCTGTCACTCGGAGTGCTGTGGCTGACCGCATGCGCGAGCAAGCCCGTAACCGAAAATGTCCCCCCGCCGCGCATTGACCAGCTGATGCAGCAGCCCGTAGGTGATGCCCCCCAGAACATGCTGGACTGGAGTGGCACCTACCAGGCCGTCCTGCCTTGCAACGCTTGCCCCGGAATTGCCATGAGTGTGCAATTGCGTGAAGACCACACCGCCGTGGTGCGCGAGCGTAAGCTGGGCAGCGACATTGAAAAAGCCCCCGACCAAACCTACAAAGGTGCCTTTTACTTTGACACTCCCCATGGCAGCCTCATCACCCTGAGCACCTCTGCACAAGAGGCACCTGCTTACAAATTCTGGGTTTCCGAAGGCTGGATTGAGCTGCGTGAGCGCAGCACCGGCAATGCCCTGCCCCAAAGCAGCATGTACCGCCTGCGCAAAACCAGCCAGCCGTCCAATTAGCGGCGGCGACAAGGTAGCAGTAAATACTCAGCTGCTACCGGATTTCAATTGGTAACAATTGCTACACTTCGAATTCTCTGCGTGCCAAGGCGCGCTCCACCGGGTTGACAACCAGCGCAGGCCTACTGGCCACCGCGCTTGCCGAGAGAAGAAGTTCATGCGATTTGCACCATTGACGGCCATGGCCGCTACCCTTGTTTTGGCCGGCTGTTTTGAGGAAGCGTCACTGCCCGAAACCCTCATGTTCCCGCCAGGGCTGGATATCACTTACCGAGGCAAACCCGCCAAGCTGTATGGCACCTCGCAATGTGCACAAGGTCAGCTGACGGGCAATTCCTGTCTGATTTTTCCACCGCACCAACCTTCTGCCACCGGCGTCATCCTCAGCGACCAGCGTGTTTATCAGGTACAGCTCACCGCCCGCCAGGACCCCAAGAACCCCGTGCTG
>Ga0308157_10002522_pt1 | contig 29774 bp, 30 predicted proteins | sample PhyBR1_FD_201035 | JGI IMG/M metagenome (GOLD analysis project Ga0308157, IMG submission 201035) | Phyllosphere microbial communities from UC Gill Tract Community Farm, Albany, California, United States - DLSLB.R1 | ecosystem: Host-associated > Plants > Phyllosphere > Unclassified | place: USA...
AAACCAGAAGTCCGATACAAAAAATTCTTCAGGAAAATCATGAGATATTATTGCGTGTACAGCAACATTATATCGCTTCCTATTTAGGCATTACATCTGTTTCATTAAGCAGAATACGAAACAGGTGATAAGTTCATTTCTTAACAATTGTTATCGTCCAACTATTTGCTACTTCTCAACTTTGCAGTATAAAATTAAGCAAAGTAAAAATGAAAGTAATAATAGTATTTAATCATCCCTATGAAGGAAGCTTTGGAAACGCAATTTTAAATGCTGTAACCAAAGGGCTTAAAGAAGCAAATCACGAGATAGACCTTATGCATCTTGATAATGATCGATTTAATCCCGTAATGTCAAAGGCAGATTTGAAAGCATTTGTGGATCACAAACCTGTAGATTCACAAGTAATAGACTATAATGAACGTCTGGAAAAAGCAGACCACCTGATTTTTATTTTCCCGATTTGGTGGGATTTAATGCCTGCAATGACCAAAGGATTTGTTGATAGAGTTCTTAGTCCAGGAGTTGTGTACGACCACCATCCAAGGGGTTTTGGTTTAGTACCACTTTTAAAAAACTTAAAAGGTGTGACAGTAATAACAACCATGAATAAACCCAAGATAATGTATTCCCTGCTTATTGGCAACTTAATCAAGAGAGCAATGATAAAAAGTGTTTTCAAAACTATGGGTTACAAAAATCTTAAGTGGATTAGCTATAATATGGTAAAGTCAGTCAGTCAGGAAAAAAGGGTAAAATGGTTAACTGATATTGAAAAGAGGTTTTCAAAATTTAACTAAACAAAACTTGGTATTATGAAATTGAACAGAAACTATATTACACCCTTTATTTCCTTGGTTTTTATTGTCGTGGGACTATCGGGCTTATTGATGCTTTTTCATTTGTTTGACGGCTATACAGAAGTTGTACACGAAATTTTAGGTATGTTTTTCATTATATGTGCCATTTTCCATATTATACTCAATTGGAAAGCATTAAGAATACATTTCAAAAAAGGTGTCTTTATTCCTGCTTTATTAGGTGTATTAGTCCTATCTGTTATACTAATTATCTCAGAAAGAATGTCCCCTCCCGTGGACTTAATCATTTTCCATAAAATGGTAAAAGCACCTATCAATGATGCTTTTAGGGCGTTAGATATCAACTATGAAAAAGCATCTGAAAAACTGAAAGAAAATGGATTAACAATTGAAGAAGCTACCACAATAGAAGACATTTGGATTAACAACAATTCTAACCCAGAAAAAGTAATTGATTTGATTATGGAGTGAATGGATTTGTTGTCGTTTTACTTTCCAAATACCCACACAACAAAAAAAACAGATAATATTTATTAAACGACTAAGACCCGGTACCATAACTGAGCATTTTAATAATGAAATATTTAGTAATAGAAAATAAAGAACGAGAAGTAGATGAATGTCTTTACGACATTGCAGACTTCTTCTGGAATAATGGAAACGAAGTATATATCAGCAACAATTATAATAATAAAATTGATTATCAAGAATTTGTGAAATGCTGTGATTGGATAGTTTTATTGATATATGGAGATTGTTCGCCAGCATCATTTTTCGAAAGTGAACAAGAGAAGTTTCAGAAAGATTTTAAGGTAGAGAAAAGCAACAAATTAATGCTTGTTTTTTCAATAAATGGTGTTTATTCTAATACTATTCCATTTCCTCATAAAATTTTTCATTTTGAGAAGTTAGATGTTGGCGTTTATTGAAGCCCATTTTCCTCTATCCAGATTGCGATGGTTCCTGTTATTTCGGTATAGAGCAGGTCAAACTCAGGACCGTTTGCGAAGTCATCGTTTAGTTCATAGCTGGAGAAAACAGGCTCACAAACAGTAAGCATTTTAAGGGCGAATGGTCGCAGTTCCTCGTCTGCCATTATGGTGTCAAACTCATTGCATACCACCTGAAAAATGGTGTCGAACCTGGAGAAGTGTAAGCCTTCAAACAGGATGTAGTTAGCGATCTCATCGCACTGGTCGATAGAATTTCCTGAGCGAAAAGCACCTTCGTAGGCGTCGGCCGCCCACGATGAACGTTGTTCTATAAACTTGTTGTCGTATGCCTTTTCGGGAAAGCTGGTATGTAGTAGTTCCTGTAATCGTAATCTGAAATACGATAAGTCTTTTTGCTGTGTATCCATATAGAATTTTTATTTAGAATTTTTGCCTGAACCATAAATTTAGAGCAGGTTGCATAAGTATTTATGGAAGTGGAATGGTTTGGCTTTGAATGGCGGGATTTGGCTCAAAGAGAATTAATAATGAGGGATTTAATTTGTATTTTTGTTGATCACAATACATTTACTAATGTCTTTAATATTTCAGCAACATATAGAAAAGTTTGTTCAAATTTCCAGTGATGAATATGAAGAAATCAAAAAATACTTTGACACGAAAGAGGTTGCCAAAAAAGAAAATCTATTAGAGGAAGGGCAGATTTGCAGGTATCATTATTTTGTACTGACTGGCTTACTAAGAAAATTTTACATCAATGAGAAAGGAATAGAACAGACCACCGAATTTGCCATTGAAACTTGGTGGCTTACCGACAACTTTGCCTATGAACGCAATGTTCCAACAGAATTCTATATTCAAGCAGTAGAAAACTCTGTAGTTCTTTATATCACGCAAGAGAAACAAGAAAAGCTGCTAGAGAAATTTCCGGTGATGGAGCGGTATTTCCGTTTTGTTTACCAGCGTGCCTTTGCAGCAGCTCAAAAACGCATTAAATTTCTTTTTTCATTTTCGAAAGAAGAATTTTATTTCCAGGCGGTCAAAAATCATCCCGATTTTGTACAGCGTGTTCCTCAATATTTAATCGCTTCCTATTTGGGTTTCACTCCCGAATATTTAAGCGAAATTCGCAAGAGGCTTCGTTCTTAAACCAGTTTAAGTTTTTTCATTTTCTTATTATCCAAATTTGCATTGTACAATTTTAAAAAAATAATACAATGCAAAAACGATTTAACATTAAAGAAGTTGCTCCAAATGCACTAAAAGCGATGGTTGGATTAGAAATCTATACTTCTCAGTCATCTATATCCAAGACAAACAAAGAACTCATAAAAATACGTGCTTCACAAATCAATGGCTGTGCTTATTGTATCAACATTCATACTCAAGATGCCATTAAAAATGGCGAAACCAATCAGCGTATTTTTCTACTCAATGCATGGAGAGAGGCTGAGGGTATTTTTACAGAAGAAGAAAAAATAGTTTTGGCAATAACGGAAGAAATAACATTAATCCATCAAAATGGATTGTCAGATGAAACCTATTCCAATGCTTTACAATTTTTTAGCGAAGCACAAATTGCAGATATTATAACTGCCATAATTACCATTAATCTTTGGAACAGGGTTGTATTAAGCACACATCTGCTTATAGGACAAAGTCTAGCATAAGAGTATTGTAAAAAATCACAGGTTCTGAGCTACCGTAATTTTTTCGGTGCTATTTTCCGATTTCGCCAACGTCACCATGATTTCCTATATCGGACTACGTTTAAAGATGTAAAGTCAGTAAGCCAAAAATATTTGAGAATAATAAATAAAATTCGCTTCACAAAAATATTATTATCAACAAAACGAAAGGATTGTTTGGGATTAATGCAAAAATCGAATTAACAACATTAAATAATACAACAATTCTGTAAAATGCAAAAGATGTTATTGATATTTTGTAAATTTGCATTGAGATAGAAGGAGAAAACAGCTGAAAGTGAGTGCAGTTAGCACCATTACTAAATCGTTACCTACAACAAAGTGCCCTAACGTAATATACTCTATATATGCTCGCTTAGAGTTTTCTAATGTTTTTTTTTAAATTTATTTTTTAAAAATATTAGACGAAAGCAAAAATAAGCAAAACGGTTAAGACCGTTCATATACAGTGGTTTATAAAACGTGAGGCAAAATTTGGAAGTAGGTATCCGACAAGTTTTGGGCTTAAAATGACAAGGTTAGGTTACTAAATCGTTCAGGCAAATCGGTTTCTTACACCAATGCCGACCCAACAGAGTTCACCGAAAAACTAAAGCAGTTTGGCGTTCCCGAATTTGCCATTTTACTAACCGCCGGTTTTGCCGAAGATCAGAAAAACCACCAGTTTGAAGAGGTAACAAACGATCTGGAAAACCTTTTGGGAAGAAAACCTTTGGCATTGAAAGAAGAATTAAAAGAAATCTATAAGTTGTAACAGCCCATACGACCTCATTAATGATAAAATCTTACACCACCACACTCAGCATTTGCCGGGTGTGGTGGTGTATTTTAGACTGTTTTTTTTTGTTAGTTTTGCATATATAATTCATCTGACAGATTGATTAAGATTATCCAATATTTCTTCCCAGGTCAGATGCACATAAAAACGATGCAAGATTTTGAGTACATAAAAATTGTTCCTGACAAACGGCTCTCCGGTTTTGTGGAGAGTTTCCTGCTATGTGCCAATCATACCGATGAAGATAAAGAAGTCATTATTTTTCCCGATGGAAGAGTGGACATTATGTTTAGCTGTACAGATCAGGAACCATTGGTAGCCGAATTATTTAATCTGGATAAAAAAGCAAGGCGGTATATTTTCAAAAAGCAAACAAAGCTTTTTATGGTATGTCTTACCTTGCTCGGTGCCGAATACCGGCTCGGATACAACGGGACAGATTTTGGAAAAGATGAGATTCGGCTTCCCGCAGGTTTTTGGGATATTTCTAAAGAAGACCTTACAAGCTTAGATAGCTTTGCAGAAAAGGTTTCGGAAAAACTTTTGGAAATATTCCCGAAAAAGATGGATGAAAGAAAGCAACAGCTTTTTGAGCTTATCTATTCGTCAGGTGGTAAGGCGTTGTCAAGTACCCTCCTTACAGCAAGAAAAACTCAAATGGCTAAAATCGCTTTTGGAACGAATTTTTTAATGACACAACCAAAGAACACTCCGTAAAAAATCAATTTAATTTTGACGATGGACATTACAAACCTTCCCGAAGATCTATGGGAACATAACGAAACTCATACTTCGGATTTGCAAATTTTCAATTACGAAGTGTATAAGAACGGTTCTAGAAACAAGATTGTCCTGAATAAAAATGTATTCAGTTTCTTATTGGATGGTCAAAAAAACATTCACTTTTCTAATGATATCATTTCAATCAATGAAACACAATCGCTACTTATCACATCTAATAATGTTTTGGTTACCGAACTGGTAGGTGTAAGTTCATACCGTTGTTTACTCTTCTTCTTTTCTCACAAAAACATCACCGATTTTTTATTGAAACATTCCCATTCTTTCAGTCAGAATGCCTCAGATAAAAAGATAACGGATATATCTTATTTCCTCTTAGAGAAAGACAATTTTATCATCCATTATATTCATTCGCTCCAACAGATTTTTGGTTTGCAACAATCTACCTCTCAAAAGATTTTGGAACTGAAATTTGAAGAAATAATGCTTTATCTGGCGGATAAATATGGGACGGTATTTTTAGATTACTTACATTATTTACTAATCAATGAAAGAGAATTATCATTTAAAATGGTAATTGAAAAGAACCTTTATACGAACTTGAATATTGACGAAATAGCCTTTCTGTGCAATATGAGTACCTCTACTTTTAAGAGAAAATTTATAAGTATATACCAGAAATCTCCAGGGAAATGGTTTCAGCAAAAACGGCTTAACAAGGCCAAAGAGTTGTTACATAATAACCAAGTCACACCTTCCGAAATTTTTATGGACTTTGGCTATGGCAGCTTGTCAAATTTTAGTGCAGCCTTTAAAAATGAATTTGGGTATAGCCCCAACCACATCCACTCAAATTGACCTCTTTTCATAACTTATTGAACCAAACTAATAAACGAAGCAACGCTGGTTTTTTCTAGTTTTGTCTGATTAAAGAATTGTTTAACTAAAAAATAAAAACAATGAAAAAATTAGGATTGTTAGTTCGGTTGGAAGCAAAGGCCGGCCAAGAGAAAAACGTTGAAGATTTTATTACAGGAGCATTACCGCTTGCTCTTGAAGAAGCCGGTACCGTTACGTGGTATGCATTCCGTATTGATGCTTCTACCTTCGGTATTTACGATACTTTTTCAAACGAAGAAGGCAGAGAGGCACACCTTGGCGGTAAGATCGCAAAAGCATTAATGGAAAATGCACCAGACCTATTGGCAACACCTCCGTCTATTGAAAAATTGGACATTTTAGCTGCCAAATAGCCTAAGATAATACCATTATATTTAAGGTAGGATTTTGCAAAACCTCAGCAAAATCCTCCCTTAATTGTTCAAAAAAATATCTTCTCTTCCTCATTTTTTTAGATATCTAAAAAATCAACCCAAAAAAGCTTACGTCCTTTGCATTATCAAATTTTAAAGAGATGCAAAAGGTAAAAGAAACCACGGATAAACACCTTGTCCTCGTTGCCGACAGCGATGGGATCAATACCGTTTTCCTGATGCTGGTGGAGCGGCTCAAAGATGACCGTTTGTATGGGGAGCATTTAACGCTGCTCTATGTTTCCGACAATTATGGGTTTGTCTTCAAAGAAGAACTGGATATCCTGACCAAACGTTTTCCAACTCGTTTTTTGACCTGCTACGAAAGTTCCCACCGACAGGAAACACTGGAAGCTATTATCAATACCAACACCAAAAAACAAATGGAGTTCCATCTTGATCTGGCAGAGGAAGAAAGATAGAGTATATGTTCCGAACTCCACTTTCTCGGCATTGACAACCGCAACATTCATATCATTACCCATCAATTATATCAAAATCATTAAAAAAAATAAAAATGAAAGCAAGATAAAGCAAGATTAGGTTATATCTCCTTGATCGTAGGTTCTATACTGACATTAGGTTCATGTAAGAACAAAGAAGGAGACACAAAAGAGGAAACGAGACCCTTTTCGGTAGTTGCCCAGAAAATAGAGGAAAATTCATATGCCTCCAATATCTCTGTAAGCGGTAACATCGAAGGAAACAAGACGGTACGACTGGGCTTTATGGTTGCCGGGAAGATTGACAGGATCAACGTGAACGAAGGACAGAACGTCGGACAGGGACAACTCATCGCAACACTCGATCCTTCCAACTACAGCATTGCCAAAGAGATTACCGATGTACAGGTGAACCAGGCAAGCGATGAGCACAACAGGCTTAAACTCATGCACGACCGAAACAGCCTTAGCGAAAGCAATTTTAAAAAAATCGACTTTACCCTGCAAGGTGCCAAAGCACAACAAAAATTACAGGGAAAAAATCTTTCCGATACCTGTCTATATTCTCCAATCAGCGGAATATTATTACGCAAACTGGCAGAGCCTGGGGAAATTGTTTCAACCGGAACGCCTGTATTGGTTGTATCCGATATCAACAGGGTAAAGGTAAATGCCTATATACCCGAAAACCAGCTCAGCCAGATCCGTATCAGGCAGGAAGCTCAGGTTCTGGTGGGTGCACTGGGTGAAACCTTTACCGGAAAGGTTACGGAGGTTGGCGGTTCTGCCGATGTTACGACACGGGCTTTCACGGTGAAAATTGAGGTTCCCAACCCAAAACACAACATTCGTCCGGGAATGATCGCAGAAGTACAACTGGCTTTTCTACTTCACACGATTTTAAAGTGGCAAAAATTCTTGCAAATGATTTAATTCAAGTTTATATAGAGAATCAGTTATCGAATTTAAACAAACATATAGGAATTGCGAACAGCGATATTGGAAAGATGAGATTACAATGGACGGAAAGTAAAACAGCCTTAATAGAATTGATCTATGCGTTACAATCTTATGCTGTTTTTGATATTGGAAAGTCTGACATTAAAGCTATCGCTACATATTTTGAAAATGTTTTTGAAATTGATTTGGGTGATTTTTACCATACGTACCTTGAAATAAGAAACAGAAAAATAAACAGAACCAAGTTTATTGATTAGCTTAAAGATGCTATCAGATGAAAAATGGATGAGCAGGAAAAAAATAGGATTGGAGTTTAATCCAATCCTATTTTTTTTGTAATTCAGCATCTGATTTACAAGGAAATTAGAAGAAAAGAAATGTTGTAAGCACCATTACTAAATCGTTACCTACTCCGATAAAGTCTTTTACAAACCACTATTGATGAGCTACTTTAGCTTTTTCTAACGTTTTTCTTTAAAAAAGAGGTTAGATAAGTAAAGATCATATAATCACGACTAAGGCTAGGTGGCTCCTGAAGAATGACCCTTATTCCTTTTTCGATAGTCTTTAAGTCGGATTTTTCACCTGATTTTTGTTCCACGGGTCTCAGGGACTGCGTGGCCCAATCCGTATTCATACCTAAATAATAAGGATACATCATGGACATAAAATTGCTGTCATTCCCGTTATCAAAAAAAGCATCCTTAAAAAGCTGGATCCGCTCTTGCTTCGATGATGGAGATTTGTCTCCTTGATCAACATAATCTGAAATCCAATTAGCAATTTTATATCGGATATCCCGTTTCATGAAATCAAGGATAACGGGGTCCAACTGCTGCTTGCTGGAATAATTCATAAGAGCTCCTAGATACCTATTATAATCCGTCTTGACAGTAAGAAGGATATCATCGCTCGACATGGAATAGTCATAGTGATGATTAGGCAATGTATTGATATACCGGTGAACGAGGTTTAACTGTCTACTCCTTTCAGCATGATCACCCGTTATTTTTAACCATTTAAATTCAGGCTCTTTTAATCGGGATCCATCAATCTCAAGGTGAACAGAGTCTCCTGGGACTACATATAAATTGATATACTTGTCATTATATGCCAGGGTCATGTTTTGGGTGAATACCATATTTTGATAAACAAAGAAATCGCTGTTTTCCGATAATTTCACACTCTATCTCGTTTTTTCAAAAGGATTCAAGAAATTAACGAGCATTACTCTTGGGGTAGAATCATTACCGTTCACTAATCTTCCAGTGATCGTGACCGGTTTTAAAGGTTGTTATGCATATCCGGAATATGAAAAAAAGATAAACAGGAGAACTTTAAAGATCCTTAGCATATAAATTTGGTTAATTGACTTCTAAAAATAAATCAAAAGTTAATGATTACCAAAAAAGTAAAACCATCAACTGTATAACAGTTAATTTTAAAGGATGTTAAATCGGAAAAATCATCCCAAGTAAAAAGTGTCATCATTAAAATCTACACAAAAAAGATGATACGTTAGATTGATAAATTTTCAATGGACCTAGCCATATAATGATATATAAAAGAAAGCATTTAACATATTAGGTAATAAGAATATTCAAAAAAATTTTATGTTAGCTCCTTTGTAAATTGAATACCGTTCCTGCCGGATCCCTAATCCAATGCATGCCCTGAGAGAGCTCTTCGAGTTCGTCACAGGTGCCAACACCTCTGGACAGTAAATAACTCGTTGCTTCCTCTACATTATCGGTAGTAAGCTGTAGCCAAGTTTCAGAATGAGTATAATTGTCCACGCAGTCCAGCCAAATAATGTTCTGACCGAATTCAACTTGGTGTGTCCTTGAGACCGTCGGATTGTCTATAGGCATTTCTCGAACATCAAACTTCAAAATATCCTTGTAAAAGGTAACTGTTTCTTCATATTTAATTTTAGGGATCTTTATGGCTATATTGATCCCTGCCGCAAATCTAGTGTCCATATCTATGTTTATTTATTGAATGAGCGATCTTTATCTCGCATCGAGGCATTTCAAGCCTAATGCTATACCGAAAGAAATTCTAAATTCCGCTTTATTCGCTAATATACAAGGTAGTGAACTTCTTGAACTTGCCATATGACAAGAAGTGAATTTACTATTTGTCTTGGGATAGGCTAGGACATCTTTTTAATAAAAAAACTGTAGATGGCAGTTTCATAGCCGTTTCCTTTTACCAAATAGATAACGATGTGTTCCATCAAAGGCATAACCCAGCTCATTGACGGCCCTGACATGAAACCCATCGACATTTTTAGTATTTTAATTTAAAGACACAAGAATTTAGCACAGATCAACAACCTGCAACTTCCATAAATATTTAAGAGATGTCAGGATCATGTTAAACGTAACTGTTTTAGCGTATCAGTCCCTCTGAAGGAACTCTCTTTTCAATTTCGTTGACGGTTTGTTCAATAGACATATTTGATGTATCTAACCAAAGCCCTATTTTAGGAGTTTCTTCCAGAAATTTTTTGTGCAGGTTATTAACTGTAAATCCAATGTAGCCTTTTTTACTTCTACTGTGTTCCCTTTCTTTGATAGTTTCTGCAGTAGGGTCCAATACGATTAGATAAGTCGGATATGGATCAAGTAATGCTGAAAAAAAGGAAAGCTTTTCACCTAGAAAATTATCTTGCACCACAACCGTAAAACCATTATTGTAGTATTCAATAGCTGCTTTAGCAGTAAGCGAGTGTCGCATATCAAGCTGATAAAGAGCTTCGGGGCTTGGGTTTTCGCTCATATCTTTTCTTCCATTTACTATCATTTTCCTAAAAAGATCACCTCGCAGATGTACACTCTTCTCTAGTCGTAGAGCTAAAGCTTGCGCAACCGAAGATTTGCCTGATGCCATTAGGCCAGAAATTATATAAATAGCTTTTTTCATAATAATCTTTTCAAAATTTTATCCGAGAATGCATGAATTAGAAGCAACAATATCGAGATTTTTAGTTTTTAACCAAAATGGCATAACCTATTGATAACTCTTGCTATTATGTTAGACAGAAAAAATAAATCACATTCACGGTGATGCTCCCTGATAGTTATTTTAATGAGATAATTATAGAGTATTTTTCTGATCGACTACTGCACGCTCGTGAAACCAAATTATATGCTGTTCCCATAAGATTTGCCTCGGAATGTTAGCGACTAAATGACACAGTAGTACAGCATAGAAAAGAACTGTGAATATTAAAGCGCTTTATGGCTGGCTAATTTTTTGCAGCTCTGAAAAAGGAATTAATATTTGACTACAACAGAACAAATATTTCAGCAGAAGTCCTTCAATGCTAAAATAAAAGCTTTCAGAAGTCAGGTTAGAAAAGTCAGTAATATCGATTTCTTCCTATTCAGATTAACTAAATTATTTGCTTAGTCCACAGGTTTTGTTTTTGACCTGTGATAAAGTAGATGAACCGTTTGGAAGTTTGTTTTCTACACCTCCCCAAGCCCTCTAAGTTAAATCAAAAAAATAATATATCAGCTGAGCTGAATCCAGACTATGATGATAGTCTTTTCGATTTAAAGATAAGGTATGAACTTACTATTCCAACATTATTTACCATGCCGAGAGCCTAACCATATTCAAGGTCAAATGGATAGAATAAAGACCATAAGTCTTCATCAAAGATTAAATATAGAAGAATTATGATAACATAAACTACTATAACAAGCCATGCACCGTATCTACCAATTTTTAAATCTTGGTCGTCCATAATAATGAAGATACGAAAAATTATAAAATCCATTTAAAGAGACAATATCTCTAATAGAGACCAGAGCTTTCTCCGTGCACATTCTCAATTTCTTCTACCTGAGATTCCAGGGGAGTTATTTTTTAAGATACGCCAAAGGAAGTCCAATTGCTATAATCAGTATCACAGCCCCCTTTATTGCACCAGACCATGTATATTCAAAGGAGGGAACTAGGCTTAATGGTAAAATAACCACATTCATCACCAACCATACAAAAATTCCAAACATTATACCAACCACAATTTTCTGTTTGCTAAGCCACTTAAATTTTGTATACGCCCAGAAAAAAACAACTGTCCAGAAAAGAGCGATAAAATAATGTATGACAATACCTATAGGAATAGCCAAAAAAAACTCTGAGCAGAAAGCTTTTTCACCTATCAGTCCGCTTGCCACATATCTCACTACACCCTCGGGCGATGTTCCAGAGCTCCACCAGGAACTAAGAAATGCAAATAAAAGATCAAGGCTTCCAACAATCAGCGCTGAGGTTAGCACAAATTTGAGATGGTTAGTTTTCATGTTTGTAGGTCATTAATTCAAAATACGCCACAATTTCTAAACCAAAAAGAGTTTGTTTATATCACAACTAGAAATCTTTCTTACTCTCTAATAAGTTAATTCTATTTTACCAAACCGTTAACAATTGCTACACCGCTTGGAAGCTTATCTGCCAATAGCTAGATTAGCGTATAATTTGTTTCATAATAATCTCCCCCTAGCACATTTAGTTTATGACATCCTGCCCTCACCTTAGGCTAGGGGGTTATTAAAAATCAAATAATTAAGCCAACTTTTTTAAGATTTAACATCCTAGCTCAGTAAAAGCAAAACATTTTACGATCAAACATTTAATCTTATAAGAATAGCTTATTTCAGTTTATTTAAAAACAGAGAAACGAATAGTCAAATAATAAGGGTTGGTGAATACCTTCATAAACCCGTTTTTAATGAATGATGCTCTAGTGCTAGTATAATAAGCTCATTTTCATTCACCTGTTTCTCAAGATAGGTCAGCTTTAGCTTTCCTTCTCTGTCACGGTTTGCTGATCATTATTCTGTAAGAGAAATTTATAAATAACTCCAGCAACGATCGCACCAGCAATCGGAGCTACCCAAAAAAGCCATAGCTGAGATAATGCCTCTCCTTCTACGAACAGGGCCTGAGAGGTAGAGCGTGCGGGATTTACCGACGTATTTCTAATGGGTATAGAGATAAAATGTATTAAAGTAAGAGCTAGACCAATGGCTATACCGGCAAATTTTCCGTTTGTAAATTTATCGGTTGCCCCAGGAATCACGATCAAAAAAAACGCAGTCAGCACGAACTCAGCCAGAAACGCTGCACCCATACTAAAACTTCTTTCAGCATATCCAGGCATCTCATAAAAATTAGTTGCAAAGGCCCCAGGGGGCCTTCTGTAGAAAATGCTCCAGCACCATTCAGAATCACATAAAGGGTACTAGCTGCAGCTATTGCTCCGATAAGATGTTAAATAATATATGGGATAATCTCTTTAGCTGAAAATCGGCCACTGGCAAATAAACCAAAAGATACAGCTGGGTTGAAATGTCCCCCAGAGATGTGTCCAACGGCGTAGGCCATTGTTAAAACTGTCAGTCCGAAGGCTAAGGAAACTCCAAGCAAGCCGATTCCTATTTCGGGAACGCCCGCGGCAAATACCGCACTTCCACAGCCTCCAAAAACTAGCCAATAAGTTCCAAAGAACTCTGCAAAATACTTTTTCATATATGTCTATCTTATTGATTAACACATCAAATATAAAATTATTTTTGATATTAAAAAAATATCATTACAGTTAAATATTGGTAACGGGGGCTAAAAATGAAATATTGCGCTATGGTATACACGATTCAGGTAAATCTCCTGTAAAAAAGAAACCAAGATTGCAATACATATCAAAGTTTTGCAAAAGTTAGAGCAAAAAATAGGTAGACTCATAAGGTTTCTTTACTTTATCGTAATTCAGGAGAATATCTATTATACTCACGTCAAATATATAATTTGCCTTCCGTAATCTTACTAGCTGGCATTAGGTAGGTTTATTACAGTTTTTTTATCTAAACTGAGACTTCCATCTGTTTTGAAACCAATCATCTGCCTGCCCAGAGTAAGGCATTTTATCTTCTGAGCTAAGTACAGCTAGCTATCTTAGATCTTATTATGGGCATGAACTAAAAATTTTTTGGTGAAACTTAAATTGTACTAACCATTTCCTGTTCAAACGGTAAGTGTTCCTTATGTGTGTGCACAAATAAAAAACACATTACAATGAGAGCCTTTTAGAAATATGTTCTTTCATCGTTTTTTTTAATTAACCGATAGAATTTATCCTTATGGGAATTCCTTAGGCACGACAAACATTGAATTTAACGATAAATATGGCTCATAAGTTGTTATAAATTCAATTTCTTTCCCGTTTTCCCAGACAAGATGTTTCAAGTTGTCACCGGTCTCCTCCCACCCCCAGACATATATATTATCCTTTACAATCTGCACAGAAAAGGCGTACGAATGACGATCGATGGTATGTTCAATAGGTAACAATTCGTTGTTTTTGAAAATTTTTGGAACATAATTACTACCAACCTGCTGATAACCGGCCACATACACATTCCCCTTATCTAGTGTTACCCCATAACCACGGGTAACAGTTTTGCTAGGTATAAGAGTTGTCGGCACTCCGTTCTTCCACAATTTAACGCTACGATCTCCAAGACCATCAGCATATCCTGCGACATAAACGTCCGAATTATCAACATATATACTTCTGGCATATGTTGTCGCCTCTTTTTTGGACAAAACTTTCTCTACACCGTTTCGCCAGTATTTTGAAACAATACCGCCTTGATGATTTTCGTAACCTGCTACGTAGACATCCTCCCCAACAACAAAGATATCCTCTAAGCGAGTGTGGATATTCTTCTTGCCAATATCGATGGGGATTCCATTTTTCCAAACCACACCTCTTTGGGTGGCCCCTTCTGTTTCTGGCATGTAATATCCTGCCACATACACATCATCTCCTTCTATAAAAACAGCCTTAGCAAATGTAATTTTCGAATTTGGAACCTTGAGTTCCTGAACCTGATCATTCTTCCATAGCAGTGCCTTGATTGGATTAAAATAATGATCTTTCTGCTCTGCTGCAGCTCCGACAACATAAACATCATTACCTGCAACTTGAATATCGATAGCGGTACCAGACATACCATCAATTGAGGGTAGTGAAACTTTCTGTTTGTTTTTAAGATATATCGCCTGAGAACTGTTCCCTTGGAGCTGAGTTCCTGCCCTATACACCCAGACCGATAATGGGTCTTCTTCTAGCTTGTGATTATCATCCTTATCACAAGAAACAAAGAGCCACGAGATGGTAGTGGCCAATAACAATATTTTTCTCATATTCAAATTCATCATTATCTATAACAATTTAATTTTCAATTAAAAAGTTTAACAAACAAACGGCAACAACTTAATTCCTTTACTTGAACCGTTAATAATCGAAATTATATCAGCGAGCAAAGCCATATTTTTTGAAAACAAGTTTCAAATTAGGAAAATATCCAAGCCAATATTGAATTATTAAGTCCCTTAACTTCTTTTCCGCCTACTCTCTAAAAAATATAACTTATCAAAGTTGCCTATATACAAATCATTACCCTTGCTATCCTATAATTATTTCGATTTTCTTTAAACGAAGATCACAAGAAATAACAGGATAAGGGTTATTTTTAGTTAGACAAAGCATCTACATCACTTATTATTGATATAAACAATGTGTCTACATTCAAGCATCGCTGTCTACCTTTTGGACAGCAAATAAGTAAAACTCTAACAACAAAGACACCTGTAAATCCAAAGACTTTGGTGAATATTCAAATAAGAGGGAAATTGAACTAAAGTTGTTCCAAAAGGATTAAGTAGCAATATATAATATTAACGAGGATTGCTGGATTAACAACATGGAAGATGCAAAAGACAGACGTTTGATTACATCAACCTAAAAATCTGGCATTTGCTATTTTAAAATTTCAGTTTTTAATAAAAAAAGCTGTTTAGATTATTTTATTAAGGTTTTCAGGTAACACATATTCTATTTATCAAGTCTTTTCTTGATAGGTTGAACGGAACTTTTTCCCATTGATTGTCTAACGGTAATATTATAAGGCCATGAAGTGTAAACATATTCTTTAATTGGCGATTTTTTATCAAGTAATTTTTTAAGAACAAAAAAAGGTCCTACTACTGTATCAAAAAAAATAATGTGATTTGGGATATTCTATTGTTATCTTTGAATAAACCGAATTAGCAGATTTATTTTGAGATTTTTCTTTTATAGCCTTGTCTGTTTGCTATTGAGTCCTTTTGTATCACTAGCTGGAAATAGAGATTCCTTAATTAGGGTATTGGACTCGCATATCCAGAATCGAGATATCTTTTTGTTAGAGAAGGAAAAACGGATAGATTCCATCCGAGGAAAATTACTACGAACGATCAGTTTGGAGGATTGCTATGAGATACAGTCCAATTTGATTTCGGAATATCAGTCATTCAATTGTGATTCTGCCTTGGCATTTATAGATTATAATATTCGGATAGCAAAGGAGCTAAAGGTTGAGGATTGGATTTTGGAAAGTAAGCTAAGGCAGGCGTTTGTACTTTCCATGTCGGGTTTCTTTACCCAAGCCTTGGAGGTGTTTCATCAAATTGATTACCAAAATCTACCCTCTCACCTGCAGGTACTATATTGTTGGAGTTCTATCCGTTACCATGAAAATCTAATAAAATATACGGATGATAAAAGATTTTCGGCCGAGCATAAAGGAGAGATCAAGAAATTTCGATTGCGTTTAATGGATTTATTGGATGTTCAATCCGATATGTTTAAAAAAGAGAAGTCCTTTTTTTTGTTTGCTCAGGGTGATTATAGGTCATCGGCCGTGATGCAACAAGCACTGTTCGCTAAGGAAAGGCCCAGAACACATGCCTATGGTATGTCGGCGATGGGGCTGGCCGCAGTTTCCAGGGAACTTGGACAGGAGGATGACTTTGAACGTTATCTGCTTTTGGCCGCCATCACGGATGTGAGACTGGCCATTAAGGAGAATGAATCACTGTTGACCCTAGCCATCTATCTGCACGAAAAGGGCGATGCTGATCGTGCCTATAATTATATTCATGCTGCTTTGGAAGATGCCAATTTCTATAATTCAAGGTTTCGCAATTCGGTTATAGCTCGAATTCAACCCATTATAGAAGCTACCTATTTGGCCAAAATTGGGGAGCAGGCCAAGAACCTACGTCTTTTTGCTACACTTATATCAATCGTGGTATTGGGATTGGTGATTACCTTGTATTTCCTTTTCAGGCAGAATAAAACCATTTCAAAATCAAGGAAGAAGTTGGACTCGATAAATAGCCAATTGGTACATGTAAACCACAAATTGGATGAGGCCAATCTGGTTCGCGAAAAATATATTGGTTATTATATCAACCAATGTGCCGTGTATCTGGATAAATTGGAAGATTATCGGAAAATCGTTCAACGCAAGATCAAAAGTGGACAGTTGGAAGACCTGCTTCAACTTACTACCTCGAACAAAACAATAGAAAAAGATGCGCAAGATTTATATACCGAATTCGATAAATCTTTCTTGGAAGTCTATCCTACTTTTGTCGAGGAATTCAATGCCCTTCTCAGTACCAATGAGCATTATGTTTTGGTCAAAGGGCAATTGAATACCGAATTAAGGATCTTTGCATTGATTCGATTGGGAATTACCGATGTAAACCAGATAGCCACCTTTCTGAGATATTCCATTCAGACCATCTACAACTATAAGTCCAAGGTACGTGGAAAAGCCGCCATGGAGGGTGATCATTTCGAAGAAAAGGTCAAAAAAATAGGTGCTACAAACCAAGATTTCCTCTAATCCATTTACTAAAGCTATATCCTGAAAATTTACAAAACATTTAAAAACAGATGTTTACAATTAATTTTCTTTATAATCGTTTACCAAGACCATTAAAATCTAGACTTTTGATCTTTTCTCTTCTACATTTGTGAGAGTGGCTATAGGAATGCAATTCCATGCCTTATAAACCTAGTATTAGAATTATATTTTTAGTCCAATCAAATTCAATCTTATGCGAAGATCGATTGTTACATTGTCCAAAATTGGACTCTTATGTCTGTCCGTTTTATTGGCCGGTTCAAACCTGCAGGCACAAAATATTACGCCATTTAAGGAGGGTGACCGGGTGGTATTCCTTGGAAACAGTATTACCGATGGAGGGCATTATCATTCCTACATTTGGTTGTACTATATGACCCGTTTTCCGGAAATGAACCTGACCATATTGAATGCCGGAATTGGAGGCGACCGTGTCATGGAAATGGTTCGTCGTTTGGATGGCGATGTATTTGCCAAGCGGCCTACCTTTTTGGTGACCACCTTTGGGATGAACGATACGGGTTATTTGGAATACAATGGTGATGAGCCAGATAAATTTGCGGACCAGAAGGTGAAAGAATCCTTTGAATCCTATCAAGAGATGGAAAAGCGATATCAAGGGTTGCAGAATACGAAAATTTTGATTTTGGGCAGTACGCCCTACGATGAGTATGCAGCCATCAAAGATAATACACCTTTCAAGAATAAGAATAAAGCCATGCAAAGGATCGTTGATTTCCAAAGGGAATCAGCGAAGAGAAATTCGTGGGAATTTTTTGATTTCAATCAGCCCATCAGCGAGCTCAACAAGAAATACCAGGAAAAAGACCCTGGATTTACCCTATCTGGAGCTGATCGTGTACATCCGGATAACAACGGGCATATGGTTATGGCTTACTTGTTTTTAAAGGCACAGGGCGTTGCTGGACGCAAGGTCGCTGAAATGGCTATCGATTCCAAGAATAAAAAAGCTCAAATCATGGAGAATTGCCAGGTCAGCAACATTCAATCCAGCGCTAAGAATCTATCTTTCGACTATCTGGCCAATTCATTACCCTACCCATTGGATACAACGGCAAGGGGTTGGGGAGCGAAATATTCACAGTACGAGGCCGTGAAGGTCGTTCCTTTTATGCAAGAGATGAACCAGGAGATCCTAAAGGTTTCCGGATTGAACGGTAAATACCTATTATACATCGATCAGGAGTCTATAGGTGAGTACGATGCCAAAGATTTAGCAGCAGGAATCAACTTAGCTGAACTATCACAGACACCCCAATACCAACAAGCCATAAAGGTGATGTTCCTGAATGAGGAACGTTGGGAAATCGAAAGAAGATTCCGGGATCTGGCTTGGGTACAGCACAATTTCTTCCAACCGAAAGGCCTGTTGAATGCGGATAACCGCAAGGCGATCGAAGTGATGGATCAGCATGTGGAAGCTGATGGTTGGCTTCGAGCCAAACGGGATCTATATGCAAAAGCAATGCATCCGGAAATCAGACAAGTCTGGAAACAGGAAATGGATGGCCTATTAGATCTTATAGGTCAAGTAAACAAACCTAAAGTTCGTCATTTTTCTTTGGTTCAGATTTCTAAATAAGCTCATCGATGAAATTCAAATCCTTCTTATTGGGATTGACCCTAGTTGGTTTATCGGCGTCTGCAATGGCGCAGAAGAACTACTTTGTGGACGGGTTTCATGGGGGAGTCTATGGGCATTACCCAATATGGGTAACGCAGTTTATGATTGACAAATTGCAGGCACATCCCGAATGGAGGATAGGTATGGAAATCGAACCAGAGACTTGGGACACGGTCAAGATTAAGGATCCTGCGGGGTATCGATTGATGCAAAGCTGGGCAGTTTCAGACCGTATGGATTTTACGAATCCAACCTATGCACAACCTTACCTCTACAATATTTCCGGGGAGAGCATCATCCGCCAGTTCAGTTATGGGCTGGCAAAGCATAGAACACATTTCCCAGACATACAGTTCAGCACCTATGCTGTGGAGGAGCCATGCTTTACCAGCAGTCTTCCACAGATTCTAAAACAGTTCGGATTTCAATATGCAGTCTTAAAATGTCCCAATACCCTTTGGGGAGGCTATACCAGAGCCCATGGAGGTGAGATACTGAACTGGATTGGCCCTGAGGGGACGTCTATTTTAACCGTTCCACGCTATGCAAGTGAAGCTCTGGAGGAGAATTCGACCTGGCAGACCACCGCTTGGAATAATTCCTTAAACTTTATTCAAAGTGCTCGAAATCAAGGGATTCAAAATCCAGTAGGCATGTGCTATCAAGATGCGGGTTGGAAGAACGGCCCTTGGTTGGGTACGGGGAATCAGATCAAGAACGGATCAACCTACCTGACCTGGACTGAGTACTTTAGAAAACATGCTCCTAAGGGTAGCAAAAATAACTGGAAACTATCACAGGAGGACCTTTTGGTGAACCTAATGTGGGGCTCTCAGGTACTACAAAAGATCGCTCAACAGGTACGAGAGGCTGAAAATGCCATGTCTATGTTGGAAAAAATCAGCAGCATGTCCAATATGGACCAAGGCTATCAGATTGATCAGCTTCGATTAGCAGAGGCTTGGCGAACACTGATGATGGCTCAACATCACGATTCCTGGATCGTACCTTATAACAAATTGAATGCGAATCAATCCTGGGCAGATGCCATTAAAGAGTGGACCGCATTTTCAGTGAGGGAATCAAAGGAAATGATTTTGGAGGCGTCGAAATCCAATCAGGTAGATCATAACCCGGCTGATGCATTTATGTATGTCCGGGTTTACAATACTTTATCTCAAAACAGGGAAGAGTTGGTCCAGGTGCAAGTTCCTTCAGAAATGGCCAATATCGCCGTTTATGATAGCCAAGGGGCAGGTGTCCAGAGCTTTAGCGAGACCTCCCCACAAGGCAATAAGCTCAGCTTTAAAGCCTCAGTTGCCGGAATGGGCTACTCAACTTATCGTATAGCAGTAGCGGATAACCGATCAAGCCTAGAAACATCCATAAAATACGATCAACATGGGAATTGTATCCTTGAGAACGATCAAATCCGATTGGTATTGGATAAAAAACGTGGCGGTACTATAAAGAGCCTAATCGCGAAATCACTTCACAACAGAGAATTTATCAAAGCAGATGCAGATTACGCCTTCAACGAGCTCTCTGGATATTTCTATCTGGAAAATAAATTTCATTCTTCCAAGGACCAGGAAGTTAGCTTTGAAGTCCTTCAGGATAATGCTTTAGAAAAGCGCTTGGCGATAAAAGGTCAGATCGCAGGAAATGATTTTACACAAATCATTAGCTTAAAGAGCGGACAAACAAAGATAGACCTAGACCTGAAGATCGATTGGAAACAGGATGTTCGAATTGGAGAATATGAACAAAAACATAAATGGACAGATAACAGACGGGCTTATACAGACGATCGCTATAAACTCAAAATTCTGTTTCCCACAAACTTAAAGCAACAACAAATCTTCAAGAATGCCCCTTTTGATGTGACCAGAAGCCAATTGGATAGTACTTATTTTGGTCGTTGGGACGATATCAAACATAACATCATCTTAAATTGGATAGATGTATATGATGAAAAAAGCCAAACTGGTCTAGCCATTTTAACTGACCATACCAGCAGCTATTTACATGGTCCGGATATCCCGGTAGGTTTGACAGCCCAATATTCAGGGGTAGGTCTATGGGGCATGGATTATAAAATCTCCGAACCCTTGCACATGAAGTACGCTTTGATTCCACATGAGTTCAACTGGAGTAAATCCGGTATATCTGAACAGAGCAATGCTTGGAATGAGCCCCTTTATGGCGTGTTTCTCCCTGATTTAAACTTGCAGGATAAGCAATTTATCGAGTTGGAAGAACAGGGCTTTGAAGTCTCTGCTTTGCAGGAGAAAGACCAGGAGTTACAGGTACGCCTCTACAACGCCAATGGTAGAAAAAACAAACAGAAAATCAAGATCAATATACCCATTAAATCCTTGACCGAAGTTCATTTGGATGGGCAGAAGGTTAAACAGGTAAAATTTAAGAACAAGGCAAATCAAATTGAATTTGATCTGGAGATTCCCCAATTTGGATTTAAGACCCTTAGTATAAAAAGATAATCAACCTATATCATGATTAATAAGAAACACTATATTTTATTATTTATTTCAACTTTATTTATCGTTACTGCCTGTCAGAGCATCAAGAAGACCACCGATAAAAGTCCGGCAGACTATGTCAATCCATTTATAGGAGCTAGTACAAGTGTAGGCGCTGCAGGAGCCTATCATGGATTGGGAAAGACATTTCCAGGGGCAACTACGCCTTTTGGTATGGTACAGGTCAGTCCTAACACCATTACCGGTGGTGATAATAGCCCCGGTTACAGTTACGAACATCAAACTATCGAGGGATTTGCCATGACCCAGATGAGCGGCGTGGGATGGTATGGCGATTTAGGAAACTTTCTGGTGATGCCAAGTACTGGTGATTTCCATACGATTGCAGGAAAAGAAGATGGTAGTATAACTGGATATCGTTCGGCTTATAAAAAGAATACAGAGGTCGCCCAAGCCGGTTATTATTCGGTTGATTTAGATCGTTATCAGATCAAAGTAGAAACTACCGCAGCTCAGCATAGTGGGATGATTAGGTTTACTTTCCCGGAGCATAAACAGTCTCGTATTCAGATAGATTTGGCACGTCGGGTCGGTGGCACATCGAGCGAGCAATACATTAAGGTACTAGATGAATATCATATTGAAGGTTGGATGAAATGTACTCCTGAAGGTGGAGGCTGGGGAAATGGAGAAGGAAAAGCAAACTATACCGTATTCTTTCATGCTAAATTCGACAAACCAATCAAGAACCATGGATTCTGGTCCGCAGATATTCCGGATGGATGGTCCCGCAAATTGGAAGATGTGGTTTCTGTCCCCTATTTAACCCGGGTATCCAAGGCTGGAATAATCAAAGATAAACAAGAATTACAGGGCAAGCACCTAGGTTTCTTCAGTGAATTTGAAACCAAAGCCGATGAGCAGGTCAACTTACAGGTTGGGATTTCCTTTGTGGACCTCGCTGGTGCGCTCAATAATTTCAAACAGGAAATGGAAGGCAGGCATTTCGAGGAGATCCGTAAAGAAGCAAAATCCGCGTGGAACCAAGCTCTATCTAGCGTTGAGGTGCAGGGTGGATCGGAGGATCAAAAAACCATTTTCTATACCTCATTATATCATACCATGATTGATCCAAGGATCTTCACCGATGTGGATGGTCGTTATCTTGGGGGAGATCAGAAAATATATCAAAGCAGGGATTTTCAGAAGCGTACTATCTTTAGTGGATGGGATGTCTTCCGCTCACAGTTCCCATTGCAGACAATCATTAATCCGGAGCTTGTAAATGATCAATTGAATTCCCTGATCAGTTTGGCAGAGGAATCGGGAAATGCCTACTTCGAACGATGGGAGTTCCTGAATGCATATTCAGGATGTATGATTGGAAATCCTGCCCTATCGATATTGGCGGACGCCTATGTTAAAGGAATTCGTGGTTACGATGCTGAAAAGGCGCTACAATACGCAATAAATACCTCCAGGAAATTCGGAAATGATGAATTGGGCTATTCCGCTCCCCAATTTACAATTTCCAACACCTTGGAATATGCCTATACCGATTGGTGTATTGCTCAACTGGCAAAAGGATTGGGAAAGCCTGATGTAGAAAAGGAGTACCTAAAAAAAGGTCAGGCCTACCGCAATGTATTTGACGCGGAAAAAGGTTGGTTCAGACCCAAGAAAGCAGACGGAACCTGGGAACCATGGCCTGAGAACGCACGCACCCAGGAATGGTATGGGACCATTGAATGTAATCCCTACCAACAGGGTTGGTTTGTGCCACATGATATTCCAGGGATGATCGAATTGATGGGTGGAAAGGAAAGTACCTTAGCAGATCTGACAGATTTCTTCAATAAAACTCCCGAACAGATGTTATGGAACGACTATTATAATCATGCCAATGAACCTGTACACTTAATTCCCTTTTTATTCAACCACCTGGATGCCCCTTGGTTAACCCAAAAATGGACTAGACATATTGCCGATAAGGCCTATAAGAATTCAGTGGAAGGTATTGTGGGCAATGAAGATGTAGGACAGATGTCGGCATGGTATGTTTTAGCAGCCTCTGGCATACACCCTTCCACGCCAGGAACCACACAATATGAAATTACCAGTCCTGTTTTTGATGAAATTACCTTCCGATTAGATCCGAAGTATTTCAAGGGGAAAACCTTTACAATCAAAGCACATGATAACTCTCCGGAAAATATCTACATCCAGAAAGCGGTATTGAACGGTAAACCTTACAGAGTGAGTCATATTGATTTTAAGGAGATGATCTCTGGAGGAATCTTGGAGCTGTATATGGGGAACGTACCGAATAAAGAATGGGGACTAAAAAATAAAATTATTTGATAATGAAAAGAACTTATATTTTTTGCTATTTGGCGTTATTCTGCTTTCAGATATTAAGCCTGCAGGCACAGGAAAAGGACCTGGTCAAGTATGTTAATACCCTGCAAGGGACAGATTCAGACTGGGCATTGTCCTACGGCAACACTTATCCGACTGTAGGTTTACCTTTTGGGGTACATTTCTTTTCGGCACAAACCGGAAAAAATGGGGATGGATGGAAATACCAGTACAAAGCAGAAAGTATTCGCGGGTTTCAACAGGTACATCAGTGTAGTCCATGGATGGGAGACTATGCCGTATTTTCTTTGATGCCCGCAATGGGAACTTTGAAGGTAAATGAAGAGGACAGAGCACTAGCTTTTAATCATATGAATGAGGTAGCCAAGCCACATTATTATTCGGTAACCTTTGATAATGGAATAAAAGCAGAAGTAAGTCCGGTCGAACGTTCTGGGCATATGCGCTTTACGTTTCCCAAAAAGGAAAAGGCATACCTAATCCTTGATGGTTTCGTAAAGGATGCCGAAGTAAAGATCCTACCCAAAGAACGTAAGATCATAGGTTATGTCAATAACGGTCGGTTTGTCCCAGAGAATTTCAGAAGCTATTTTGTGTTGGAATTCAACCAGGATTTCAAGAGTTATGGAACCTGGGAGAATGAAAAAGGAACTACCCAAGCAGGGAATACCTTTGATTCTGGAAAAGGCCGGGGTGCATATTTAGAATTTAAGCCCGGGACAAAGGTGGAGGTTAAAATGGCATCTTCTTACATTAGTCCGGCACAGGCCCAGCAAAATTTCAACCAGGAAGTAGGAAGCAATAAGAATTTTGAGGTCACCAAAGCAAAGGCTTACCAAGTGTGGAATAAGCTGTTAAATCGTATTCAGGTCGAAGGCGGAACAGAAGAAGAGAAAGCTACTTTCTATTCCTGTATGTTCCGCGCAAACCTATTCTCCCGGAAGTTTTACGAGATGAAGGAAAATGGAGAGCCTTATTATTATAGCCCATATGATGGTAAAGTCTATGATGGTTATATGTATACCGATAATGGTTTCTGGGACACTTTCCGCGGACAGTTCCCATTGAGTAATATCTTACATCCAACTATGCAGGGGCGATATATGCAATCTTTGTTGGATGCACAGGATCAAGCAGGGTTTTTTCCAACTTGGTCTAATCCGGGGATGTCGGGTGTGATGATTGGCAATCACGCCATATCCCTGCTAAGCGATGCTTGGGTAAAAGGAATTCGAACTTTTGATCCAGATAGCGCATTGGCGGCCTATTATCATGAGACGACCAATGTAGGTTTCTATAAAGGGTCCAACGGACGTCAGGGATGGCAGGATTACTATACCAAGGGTTATATCCCCTATTACGATGACCTTCATGAGAGTACAGCGAAAACCCTGGAGTATGCCTATGATGATTTTTGTGCCTACAACCTAGCCAAGATGACAGGCAACACCTTCTACCAGGAAATCTTCGCAAGACAGATGTACAATTACCGAAATGTATATGATCCGAAGGTCGGCTTTATGCGCGGCCGATTACCCAATGGAGCATGGATGGAACCTTTTGATCCTGTAGAATGGGGTGGCGCTTTTACCGAAGCAAATGCTTGGCAATACACCTGGTCGGTGATCCATGATATCAATGGTCTGATCAACCTGATTGGGAGTGAAGAAAAGTTTAATGCCAAGTTGGATTCCTTCTTTACGATGGACCAACGCGTGAACTACGGTTCCTACAAACAAGAGATTCATGAAATGCGTGAGATGTTATTGGCAAAGATGGGTCAATATGCCCATGGAAACCAGCCTACCATGCATGTGGCCTATCTATATAATTACAGCGGGGAACCTTGGAAGTCACAAAAACAGGTTCGCCAGGTCAGTTCCCGATTATACAACAGTACTGAAAAAGGCTATCCTGGAGATGAAGACCAAGGCCAAATGTCCTCTTGGTATGTGCTCAGTGCAATGGGCATCTACAGTGTCTGTCCGGGAGTAGATGAATATGTTTTGGGAAGTCCTGTCTTCCGTAAGATTACCATTACACATCAGGATGGTAAGAAATTCATCATCCATGCTGAGAATAACAATAGCGAGAATGTCTACATACAATCCGCACAATTGAACAACGAAAATTACGATAAGAACTTTATACGATACAGTGATATCATGAAAGGTGGGGAATTACATCTGCAAATGAGCACAACTCCAAATAAAGAGCGGGGCGTAGCCAGGGAATCCAGACCATTTTCACTGAGTCACATTAATAAATAATAACCATCGTTTGTTCCGCCCTCTAGGAGGGGTAACAAAACGTTCTGTTCCAATTAACCAATTAAAATCCAATGATTATGAAAACATTTTTTTTCATTGCGATCGTTATGGCCATACTGATCCAGAGCTCCTGTAGTAAACAGGGTTTCTTGGATCAAACCCAATCTACCGATTTGAACGAGCAAATGGTCTTTTCGGACAGTGCCTATACGATCAATTTCCTTTCCGGAATCTATTCCGAGATTGGATTTGTAACTTGGCCAAAGCGATTTGGTGGAGGAGGTTTGGATGCCAGTACAGATGAAGCTGAAGGTGCAGGTATAGGAAGTATCAATACCTTTATTCAATTTGCTACGGGTACCGTAAATTCCAACATCATTACCAAAGATGCCTGGGTTACCAGTTATACCAATATCAGAAGAGCGAATATCTTCCTGAAGAATGTCGGGCAGGCGCGATTCGGAGAAAACATCAAGATTCGCTCTAAGGCAGAGGCCCGTTTCCTACGTGCTTACTATTACTTTGTCCTTCTAGAGCATTATGCAGGAATTCCATTGATGGGAGATTCCATATTTCATGCTAACGATGCCATTCCTGCAAAGCGTAGCAGCTACGATGAATGTGTGAATTATATCGTCACCGAATTGGATGCTGCCGCTGATGACCTGCCATGGGAACAGGTGGGTGAGAATTATGGAAGAATTAATAAAGCCGCTTGCTATGGCTTGAAATCAAGAGTTTTGTTGTATGCTGCAAGTCCATTGTTCAATGGACAGACCTTAACGAGCGATGCGGAATTAGCTGATGTGGTGGGATATCCAACGGCAGATGCTTCCCGTTGGAAAGAGGCAGAAGATGCAGCGAATCAGATCATGGAATCAGGAATCTATCAGTTGCATGTCAACAACAGTCCGGAATTGGGTTACGGTTTCTACCAGGTATTTCAGATTCGTAAGAATGTGGAATACCTACTCGCCAAGATGCAAGATTCCAATCGAGACTTGGAGGGCATCTGGAATCCACCAACCTTTGGTGTAAGCAATCCTGGGGCCTATCCATATCTGGAAACAGTGAACATATTTGGAATGAACAATGGCCTATCAATCGATGATCCGAATTCAGGATATGATCCAAAACAACCTTATAAGAATAGAGATCCGAGATTGGCAAATACCATTACACGAGATCAATCCTTGGTCTATCACCGAGATGGGTTTGCCAGAAGGCCGGTGAACATCTACATCGACAAAACCAATCCCAGCAATGTGACTTCTGGCCAGGATGCTATCTACAAAGGAACCCCTACGGGATATTATTCCTACAAAATGGTGAACAGGGATGTGGCTGCCGATTGGTTCAATACTGTTACACCACGTTGCCTACCGATTATCCGTTATGCGGAAATTCTATTGAATTATGCTGAGGCTAGAAATGAGCGTTTAGCAACACCCGATGCCCAGGTTTACCAGGCAGTGGAAGCGATCCGCGAGCGAGCGGGCTTAGTGCCATTTGAGCTGAGAGCCGGGTTGAGCCAAGTAGAAATGCGTTTGATCATTCACAACGAAAGACAAAAAGAGCTGGCATTTGAGGGGCATCGTTTCTTTGATGTACGTCGATGGAAGAAAGCTGAAGTCGCCGAATCGGCTCAATTGCACGGTACCGAGCCTGTGAAAACGTCCGCAGGAACAACTTACAACACCATTAACGTACGCAAAAGGGTATTCAATAAACGCATGTATTTGTGGCCTATACCACAATCAGAAATTGCAAAATCAACTGAATTAGTTCAAAATCCGGGTTATTAATACAAACAAGATGAAAAGCCGAAAATTAACAAAGGCCATTATCGTATTGGGGATATGTCTAGCATCCTTACAATCCTGTAAAGATGAAGCGCTTGCCCTGATTAACGAGGAGCCAATAAAAGATATAGCTGGTACTTGGAGAGTAATCCAAATAACCAGAAATGGAGAAGACCTGAGCAAACGCATGCGTTTTGAGGATTTCCAGATTGAGTTTAAAAACGATGGAAGTTATTTAGTATCAGATGCACTTCCCTTTATAGTAGATGGCCAGGGAGCCTATCAGCTGAATGATCCTAACTACCCATTTAGCCTGATCCTAAAGCCTTCAGATGAAAAGGATGCTCTACCGGTAAAATTCCAATTTCCTATTGTCGATGGAGAGCGTCAGTTGAGCTTAAACCTCAGTCTAGGATGTAGTAGCAATACATATCAATATACCTTTGAACGTGTAGGTGCAGCGAAATGAAAAGGCTATCAAAACATTTAGTTTACATCTACCTAGGGTTCGGTGTACTAGTAACTATACTCTTAATGCACTGCGGACTGAAATCATTGACCGTGACGGTACCTAAAACAGCACAGGTGAATGAAGTAATTACCTTCTTATTGCACAGTGGAGCGGAGCCGCGTATTCAATCGGGAACTTATACCACGCAATTGTTAGCAGGCATTATGGTCCCAAAAAGCTGGAATGCAAGAAAGAATTTGACCATGAATTTCACCAGTCCAAAAGGAAATGGAGCTATGCGTATCATTCCTGATAGTGAGATTGAACCGGTCTCCGGGTTGAACTGGCATCAAGCGGCCAAGAAGATGTTCGGAATTGGTCCAAACCTAGTGGATGATATGGATTGGATTATCTTCCGTAGTGTGCAATCCTACACTTTTGTCAATAATGAGGATATCGATTTTACAGTTCGCGCAACTTGTAATGTAGGATCAGAGAACATGTTGGTTTCCTTAGGATTCTACGTGGGTTCATCGATTGAGAACCTTCGCCCGGAAGATACCGATTATAAGAAATTTACTTTCTCTAATGCTTTCCAGGTGCTGGGGGGCGAAGGGGATCTACAAGACTTTATCAATCCACAATTGGGTACCGTTCAACCAGTGAAAAGCTTGGACAATGATCTTATCAGCTTGACTTTCGATGCAGGAGTGACCAATACGGTATTGGATAAGGAGTCTAATATATATCTATATGTAAAAGCATTGGATGCCGATGGACAGCTTTTGGGCCAAGAGCTTGAACAGAATGTCAAAACGAAATTGCAAGATATTGGTGGAAAACGATTCACGATTGATTTATGGCCAAGGGGATTTTTCAATGTGAGCAAAGGAAAACAAATTGCGAAACTGGAGTATTTCTTTACCGATCAAACTGGACAGAAGGTGGTCGGCTATGGAAATACTGAGGAGCCTTTCAAATTTACTTTCCGTTGCGATTAGATAAGTTTAACCGATTTAACACGAAAATTATGATCAACCGATATATAGGAATTAGTCTGATCAGTATCCTATTGTCAATCTCGGATGTGCAAGCTGCCTGTCTGAGATACGATAAAGGTACTTTTCTCACTGGACTAATCGATTTTAATCAACAGAACAGATCCTTGCAGGTATTGGATGACTACGGGAAACCTTTAGCGGGTGTCAAAGTCTACAGCTTGGACCAAA
>Ga0308157_10002524_pt1 | contig 29767 bp, 24 predicted proteins | sample PhyBR1_FD_201035 | JGI IMG/M metagenome (GOLD analysis project Ga0308157, IMG submission 201035) | Phyllosphere microbial communities from UC Gill Tract Community Farm, Albany, California, United States - DLSLB.R1 | ecosystem: Host-associated > Plants > Phyllosphere > Unclassified | place: USA...
TAAATGCAAAATGGTGTACAGAATTTTTGCCGTCATTGCGCGAGAATCAAGCTTTGTCAATCTGCACAAATTTGCAGTGTGATTTTTTTGACTAGGGCTTGTTTTTTGTCATAGAATATGTTAGCAGAAGTGTTTTTATTTGTTTATTTCTAGAAAATTTTCGTGTGTAAGTTTACCTTCATCAGCATAATTTTTTAGTACATCTGTTATTAGAAATATTTTCCTTTCAGAGTCAATTTCAAAATTACATTTCACTTCATCACCTGAATTTAGAAGTATTTTTACCTCATTATTTATTCCATTTGAAATATTGTCGGAAAATGCGGAATAACCTTTTGGAAAAAATTGGCCTTTAAAAGTTGCCGTAGAAATTTTTATAGATTTAATATCCGTTAGGTCATAATTTTTGTTATTCATTATTATTTTCGAATAATCAAAAATGAGATTTCCATTAAGATCTCCTTTCGGTTCTTCTGGAAAAAATGAATTTATTATTCCAACAAAAAGTGCTGAAATCCCTATAAATCCAACTATTTGTGCGATTTTATCGCTTTTGTATTCAAAGTTCGGTAATAAATAACCTTTTATTGCAACTATAATAAAAGAAACAATAAAGATTCCGAAAAGAATTCTTTTTCGTGTCCAAACAAATTTTTTAGATTTTGTATAGATTTTAAACTGTGTCATTTTTAACATTTCTGCTGACGTTTTGGGGATTGCCGCAGGTGGGGATTTAGAAGCACCAACTTTCAACCTACCACAAATGTAAATTAAAAGCACAAAACTTCAATTTACCAATGAACCCCCACTTGCGGCAAACCCTTGTTATAAGCCGTTTTTATTAGAATACTTTCCACCATTTCTCCTTTTTAGTCAGTTGTCTAATAGTTAAAGTCTTTGTCGGTTTCGCTTTCGTTAATTCTGATTCAAATTGTCTTTCTGCGGAATTGTTCATACTCCAACCTGATGTCCACGAAGGTTTGAACAAATAACCTTTGCCGTCATAATTCTTTGTGTCATAATCTAAGTCAACCGAAATTTTACCAATGTTTTCGTAAATGTCAGTATAGTCTTTATAAAATAAATCAGGCATATACCAAGCTACATCTACTTTGTCTTGCCACTGTCCAAAATTGCAAATTAGAACGTCTGCATTTTCAAAGTCTTTAAGTGTTGGCTTGTTGCTTTGATTAAGTCGAGTTGTTGCTACTAAGTTGTATGCAGTCTCTGGATTATCGTCTGTCGCTAAAACAACTGCTCCGCCATAATTACCATTTGTCAATTTGAAAACCAAACAGTCGCCTGTTGAGAAAATTGGTGTTTTTAATTTTTCGCTTTTTCTTGGTTTAGCCTTTGGTCTGTCAGACTTTATTTTTTCAAGGAACTTGTCAAGTGCAATTTTTCGCTTTTTAATGTCTTGTTCACTCGCTCCAAGGTCAAGCCAAATTTTCAAGTCAGCACCTGATGAAATTATGTCTTCAACTTTGGATAAAATTTTTGGGTCAAGAGATTTTGTTTCCCATTGAGCTAAAGCAATAGCAAACCACAAACTATTTTTTTCTTCTTCAATTTCAAGAATTTCCCAGTTGTCGTCAATAACTTTCTTTGATATGATGTCGGGGTGTGCGCCTTTATTATACAGGTCGAAAAATTCGCTGTATATGTCAGCAAATGCGTCATTGTCTTTTATAGCTGTTCCCCATGTTCCCATGTCTGTGTCGTCTTTCTAAAATGGCTTATAACTCTCAAATATACGCAATTGTCAAATGCCGGTAGAATTCATTAAAGAACTGATAGTTAGTGATATATCTGATTTTAAGTGTTTGTAAGCACTTGCAAATGTGGCGTCTATTTCCATCAGGAGGCGTGCGGTGTCTGTTAAGATTGTGCACATGAAACGCCGGGGGCAGGAGCGCGAAGATTGGAGGACAGCTGTATAGATGGCTGTAAACCGCGCGTCGGGGGCTTCGGGAAGCTCAGCCACCAGACCATTAGCCACTGGAAGTCACAGTCACTGAGAACAAATGCAGGACAGGGGGCAGGGTAGAGGGAACCGGATTATGTCTTCGACAGCTTAGGCACCATCTTTCGACAGGCTCAGGCACCGCGTTTCGAGGCTTCGAGAGCCTCAGCCACCAGAGCCTCAGCCAGGGAAAGCCTCACGGTCCAGGGGTTTTGTTTTTGGGTTTGGCATCTCTTACCGTCGCATTCGCGTAACCAGAATCCGGTGCCGCTCCGAAGAATAGGATTCAAGCATTTCGTACAGTCGTGCGGAAAAATCCTGCCGAATGACCGTATCGAAATCGTCGCGCGCAATATCTCGCGATTCCTCAATACAGATCACCGTTCTGTTTTTAGAGTCTATAAAGAGGACCTTCTCCGACAAAAAAGCTGCTTTTAAGCGGTACTGACGACATGAGCATACAAGAACAGGTATCCGGCGAACGACCTAGAACATGAATTTTATTCGGTTATCTTAACAATAGTTCCATACATCTGTAAAAAGTAATTTGCAAAATCTTCGCCAATAGAAATATTCAAATTTGCGCGGCGGTTAGGAGTCTTTTGTTCAATCTCCAACCATGCGCACCTTGCACGAAAATCCTTCCTCTTTTGGGCAGGGTTCTCAATTCACTTTAGTTGCGGTCTCTGCAAAATACCAAACCTGGAAATGCGAAAATCAAAACGGTTATTTTTCCGTTACGCGCGGGTAAAAGAGGATGAACAAACTATTTTAGCTTTGCTAATTCTACCGGTTTTAAATCATGAATGCGTTCTGAGGATGTGGGCTTCATGGATTTTCAGATAAAAAAAGCCTCCCGTTGGGGAGGCCTTCCGTTACTGTCTGCTAAACCACTGCCTTAAACGGATCAGCAGGATTTTCACCGCCAGGGTGAAAAGGTAACTGGAGATGCCACCTACCGCGGCCAGGATCACGGTTTTTATTACCTCTTGGCTTTCAATCTGCGTCAGGACAATCAGTGTCATGCCACTGAATGCACTCACGCGCTGTGCATTATCGAAGTACATCATGGCTGTCCTTCGTCTTTTACAGCCGTCTGGCTCAATGCACCCGCCACCGCACCGGCGAGTGCCAGATATCCGGCTGCGGTGAGCAGGCCTGCCGGCAGTGCGACCGGCGCTGTCAGCACCGCACCGCTTATCCCGGTGAGCATCAGTCCGGCATCCCGGATGCGGCGGAAGAAACGCGGCGTAGGGCTGGCCAGACGCGTGAATAACTCTTTCATAAGGTTTCCTTTTTAATGATGAGTGTGAGTGTATGGCCGCTATCCAGCAACGTATAAAGGCGGTCTTTTATTCTGTCCAAAGCAGCCCGCGAGAAACTGCCTTTTCCTTCACCTGTGTGCTGAAGCACCGGCGCGATGCATCCCCGCAGCTCTTTGCCGGCATCGTTGGCCGCATGGAAGAGGATGTACTTTCGGTCTTTGACGCCCACTACCTCGAAGTGCGAGCCGAAGCGCGGCGTGTACCGTTTGCGCAGCGGGTAACGGCCTTCCGGTATGCACGATACGCGCGGCCGGTTACCCAGCCAGGGCAGCTCAATGGTGCGGCAGATCTCCTCCCCGCCGAGACGGAGTACACCATTGACACCGCGGTCGTGATAGCTTCTGATGAGTTGCAGTTCCATGATTACGGAGTTCCTGAAACACCAATGATCTGCAGCGCATTAAACGCGCCGTTTTTCAGCTCATAAAACTCACCGTTGATCTCCTGGTAAAAGTTGACCCCGAAAACAAGGAAGAGTGGGTTCACCGAAGCTGCGGGCAGGTTCTGCGTAAGCTGGGTAGCGGCCGTCAGCGTGGTGCCAATGGGCTGAATAGGGGTGCTGTTCTGCTCAGAGGCGAAGGCGCCGCTTTCGAAATTGATGTCCATGGCTGCGGAAACCAACTGGTAGTGCGTGCTGCCCGCGGGGCCCTTGATGCTTTCGTCGGATACATAAGCCGGCAAATCTACGATGGCGTCGCCCGTGGCGCGGTCTATGGTGCTGGTGTAAGGGATTGTGAGTGAGGTCGACAGTTTGCCGTGGATGTTGAAATCGAATCCCTGAAGCAGTTCGGCTTCGCCGTCGATCACATTGCGCAGTCCGCGCGGGTTGGTAGCGTCCATCTGGATGACCTTCACCATCTCTTTGGTGAGGCGGCTGACCATGCGTGGGTCGCCCGCTTTGCGGATCAGGTTCTGGATAGAGTTGCGCAGGAGTTTTCCGGCTTTGCCGGCACGGCCGAACTCGGCCATGTTTTCGCGGGTTCGCTGGAAGGCCGGGTCACTGTGCATACGCTGTGCATCGATGCCGCCTTTTTCGCGGGCCATGTAGCCGTCGCGGGTTCTGTAGAAGGTGATGTCGCCCATCGTTCCTTTCAGTTTGATAAGTCCTTTTTGTCTTGCCATTGTTTTAAGTTTTAAAAAATTTAATAATCCGGCTGATGAGGTACAGCCGCTAAAACCTGTTGTGATCACGGGGCAAAATTTGGCAATAAATCCACGCAAACCAAGTGGTGGTGCCGGTTTGGTAGGTTTTCGCCGAAAGGGTAAATTATTGCAGAAAGAGGATACCTGTGCCGGAAGTGCCGGTAAATGCCGGAAAGGGAAGGCAGGTTTTCATGTGCTGTCCCTTGAATTACGTATGAATATCCGGGAAAGGTCGCTTCAGGAGGGAGTGATTGGGTTTCAACTGGTGCGTGTTGAGTTGGGGCTGCCCAGTGGTAGCCACCAGTCAGAGATAGCACATAGCAGCAGCATCTGTTCAGAAAACGGTGTACAGATTCCGTAGAATCGTAACTGTGTAGTATGCGGTACATCCGGTGCCTCAGCGTTTCCTGGGCACGCTGCCCTCGCGCGTGTTTTGTTATTAATGTTTGAGTGCGCGCGGCGTGTAGGGTGCTGGTGCTTTAGTTGGGTTCACTAGCGGGAAACGCTTTGGGAGGAGAAATCAGTCTTTTATGAGTTCCTTTGCCGCTTCAACCGGGATGCCCATGTAAGTACAGAACTCCTCCACGGTAAGGGCCTGATGCTCCTCTTTGTGGAGCGAAGCTTTTATTCTATGAATCAGGTTGCGGCTGTAGCGCTCGCTCCGGCCGGTGATGCGCTGTATGTCTTTTGGGTAGATGCAGATTCTGGTGGGGCGGGTCTTCATCGTTTTGGTCTTTGGCTGATGCAAAGTTTCGCAAACGGAATGAGAATCCTTCGGTAGGTGTTCGGTAGTATCGGGAAATTTTTGGAATCCGGGACCTAAAGCTCTTTTTGAGTAGGAGACAATTCATTGAGTCAACTATCAATACGAAAATCCTAAAAATCCTAAAACATCTGCTAAATCAGGGGTTTTCGAGACCTATTATTTGGCCTCTTCCGCTGATTTAAAATAGCTCCCACTTCCCAACTATGCACTATCGAAAAGGACAAACTTGGACAAAGTGCACCACCATTTATTATTGCATATTTGGCCAGTTAACCTTTGATAAAAGAAGAAGTTAAAATGATGAACAGTTGTTTCGCGCGTAATTTGTGCGCCTTTTTGCTGCTGCTCAGGATAACCGAACATTTGTGGCTATTTATTAGTAAACGAACTGTTGTCAGATGGTAATCCATTAGCTGAAGGTAATGGTAGGCAAATAAGCGGAACCGAAAAGAAAACGCCATATTTTGTCGCAGGTGCTCACTATTATTGCATTGGAGTGAATAATTTAACAAGAAAAGGTTAATGGTATGAGCCGCGATGTTTGGGCCGCTGAAACGAAGCGGCTGTACACAGGATATCGGCGTGGAAATCTCGCTGCAAAACTTTAATGCGTAACGAGCTTCTAATGCATAGAATGAATAAAAAAACACTGCTTTATATCCACGGTTACGGGTCGGACAGAAACTCCCGTAAATTACAGCAACTGAAGAATTATTTGGGTGATCAATACAATTGCTTTTTCTTGGAATGGACCGTTTTTTCGGACATTCCGTTCCTTCTCAATCTGGCTTTGCGGAAGTACGGGAATGTTGAAAATCTGGTTATTGTGGGAGATTCTACGGGTGCCAATCTGGCTTACCAGCTGCGTGAATTGAGAGACCGTGCTGGTGATAAACTCATACTTCTAAGTCCGTTGCTTAATCCTAACAAGCGGAAACGGGAAATCCCTTTCCCCGATGAATTCTGCGCACATTTGCGCACGGTCACTCATCCAGTCAATGCTTTGGTTATCGCTTCGAAAACGGACGGGGTCATCGATCAGCAGTCTTTATTTGGTGAAGCCGATAAAAAATTTACTTTGATGGAAGTGGATGACGGGCACAGGCTCGAAAACTTTCACGAATACTTAGCTGCACTCAAAATGTACATTAGTCAAAAATCAACATAAAAGCAGTGTAACCGATACAATACTACTGTTAAACACAAAAAACAAGAAAGGCTATGGCAGAAATTAAGCGGGATTCAAAGTATGGTACTGCGGTGTATTCCTTCGAAGGGTCCGAAATCAGAGAGAAAAGCAGGTATGGCAAAGTCCTCTATTATTTAGATCAGAACGAAGTAAAAGAGCAATCTAAATATGGGAAAACGAAATACTACATTGACGGTAATGATATCAAATTCGATTCAAAATACGGCAAAACGAAATTTTATTATGATTACGGTACCGTGAAGGAGAACTCAAAATATGGATCTGTGAAATGGGTTCTGAAAAACAATGAGCTTAAAGAAAAATCCGCCTTCGGAAAGACCCTTTTCTATGTAGACGGACATTTATCTGAACAGCAACTGAAAGCTTTGACGGCAATTCTCTAAAATACACACAAATCAATGAATTACAATTTTATTACGCAGGTATCACAAATCCTCAAAATGTACAGCCAGCGCCGGGCGCTTTCCGGTGAAGATTTCAATATCTTCTCTATAATGAGCATGGAGACTGATGAAGTTTTTACACACTCAGCACTTTTGGCGGAACTGTTAAATCCAAAAGGAAGTCATGGATTAGGAAGCAAGCCGCTTAAGTTGTTTATGGATCAATTCATAGATGCTGAATTTAAGATGAATCCGGATCATGCGGTCTGTAAAAAAGAAGATCATCTGGGTTTTACAAATGCCGATAAAACGGAAGGAGGAAGGGTGGATATTTTGGTGAAAGATGTAGAAGGCAATGTAATCATCATCGAGAACAAAATATACGCTGCTGAACAACTCAACCAGTTAGCACGCTATAAAAAACAATATCCACAAGCGGAATTGTTTTATCTCACTTTGGACGGAAAAGAAAGTGATCAAAATATGGCTGACGATGCTAAACCAAAAATTTACAGAAACCTGTCATATAAGGATAACATTATTCCATGGATTTCAGCCTGTGCCGAATTGGCGTACAAAAAACCGATGCTTCGTGAAGTCCTTAACCAATACACTTTCTTGCTAAAAAAATTAACCAATCAAACAACCAATACAGAGATGGCAGATCAAATTTCAGAACTGATTAACGATAACTTTCCGGCCTGTCTGGAGATATACCGGAACTTTGAAAACGTTTTAAACAAATTAAAACGGGAATTACTGGATGAATGCGCTGAAATTCTAAAAGAAAAATATCCTTTGCTCATTGTCTCTGCCACAGATTATAAGACCTATCCTGCCGTGTGTATAGATGGTTTCGAAAATCATATGACGCTTTATTTTTGGCTAAAGGGTAAAAAGCAGCCCGTAATAAGTATAGTTGGAGAATCATTGGAGACTGCAGGAAGCATACTGAAGGGATTTAAGGAGGGAGTTGGTTCATATTGGAAACTGCTGCCCGTTTTAACTGAGGAAAAACTTTCCAAAGACGAACGCGCTGAAACCACGAAAAACTTTATCAAAGAAATAGTGGACGCGGTAGATCTGCTGCCGGTAAAAACACGCGCCGTTGCAGCAAATTAAGACCTACCGGAAACTGAGAAAGGGAATGCGCCCGCATTCCCTTTTTATTATTCATCATCCTGATTATACCTGATCACATACAGTATTTTACCCAGTTTCTGCGCCTTATTAATCGCATCCCGCGTCCCTCTGGACCGGCCATCCCAGAAGGCATAGACAACATCGGAATATTCAATAATCTGTGTGTTACGGACCAGTGCGGCACCGCGGCCGTACTTTTTGTAATCAGGTTTGAAGACCACCACCGGCCGGCCGATTTCCTTCGCATAGCGCTCCGCCAGCGTATCAGCACCTTTAGCACCGCCCGAGACAATGGACTCCACGAAGCTTAAATTGTCAAACCTTTCATCCAGAACTTTTTTCATAAAACCGTAATCATTGAAATCACGGCCACCCACAATGGCACATTTTAGCATAGCATTTAATTTTGATGCTAAACTATCGGGCGGGCGCGCCAAAGGACGTCGTTAACGGGTGGTATCTAAAAATTTAAAATTATTTACAGAACTGTGTCACTTATAGAAACCTTTACGCGTCACCGCATCATCATCCAGACATTGCGCTCAAAGCCTTCTACTTTTGAGGAACTTAAAAATAAACTGAACAGGGAATCAGAAATCACTGGAGGTAATTATGATATTTCAATCCGGACTTTTCAGCGGGATCTGCACGACATCTCCGAACTCTACAGCATCGATATTGAGTATAATAAATCCAGAAAACACTACGAAATTGTGTACTCGATGGCTGATGATTACTCGGAAAGACTGTTTGAAGCTTTTGATATTTTCCAGGCCTTAAAGACCAGCGACGATTTCTCTCCATACATTCAGTTTGATACGCGAAAACCAGCCGGGACGGGCTACCTCGCTGATCTCCTGGTGGCCGTCAAAGAGAAAAAACAGATCAGGATATCCTACGGAAAATTCTGGACCGGAGAGCACGAACTGCGGGTGATCGAGCCTTATTTATTGAAAGAATTTCGCCGCAGATGGTATGTTTTTGCCTTTGATTTAAAAGCGAGGGATTTCCGGGTTTTCGGTCTGGACCGGATTAAAAACCTTTTGGAGACAGGCCTTAGATTTCAGTTCCCGCAAAGCATTGCGCCCAGGGACTATTTTACGGAGGTATTTGGAATCATTGGCTCCTCCGAAGATTTTCCGGTGCATGACATCCTTCTGTCTTTCAGAAAAAATCCGAATGACGCCCAGGACATTCCCAATCAGGGTGAGTACCTAAAGACAATGCCGCTTCATCCGTCCCAGGAAATTTTAAAAGACACCGGGAATGAAATAATGGTTAAAGTGCGCCTCAAACCCAATTGGGAGTTTATGATGGAACTGCTTTCCTACGGTGAATATGTTGAAGTTCTGGAGCCGGCCTCACTACGTACAAAAATTCAGGAAAAACTCGAAGCTGCACTAGCGGTTTACGAAAAGTAAAAACTTTTTTATAAAATTTTCAGTCAAATTTGAGTGCATATTACTGGGATATAGCGGCACAGTATCTCAAGTCCGCTACCTTATAACCATACCCACCTGCAAGTGGATATTCTTGCGATTGATTAAGTTTGGATTGAACGCGTGGTACGGTTTCAGTTCTGGAAGCACCAAATCTCACATCTGCCATAAAAGAAATTGTTCGGGGGGGGGGGTGGAGATGTTTTTCAGGTTTTTAAAACCCTTGCAGGCAATCGCGCTGATGATGATAAAGATAATTAGCAAGGCATTTTTAAGTCTGAACATCCCGCTTCCAATCCAAAGCTTTTGCCGCGGTACGAAAAGTTTCAATTTAGCGACACATTAACAAAAGCTAATGCACTGAAGAGCTCATATTAAAAAAATCAATGTAATTGGCTTTTACTCGAAGAAAGTGAACCAGATAAAAGAGGTAATACTGTTACAGGGTGGATAGCTATTAAGGACAATAATGTAAAGAGCCTGCAGACCGCTGCAATAGAGGAGTTCCATAAGAAACCCGTTTTGCAGTAGCAGCTCTGAATGTTGCTGTTATTAAATTAATTAAATAATTATATAAATATCTTTGGTGTTATATAACAAAAATGATATAATTTTGGGGTAATTAATTAAGTAAATAATTAAGTAAAAAAAACCTCCCCGGCGGGGAGGCTGTAAAATTAGGAATCTGTATTGTTCTTTCGAACTAAAGGTATAATAGCGGCCACTAAATATACCAAAGCTGTACAGAATTCCACGATGTGTGAATCCATCATTTGAGTTCTCGAGATTTTAATCGGGAACTTTTTGTTTTCCAATGCCCCGAGATAACAAAAATAGCGATTAACAATAGCGAAAAAAACAGTAAATAATTAAATGCCTTAAAATCAGCGCTATAGGTTTTCCACAACTCGCGAATCCGTTGCTGTAGGGCGATGCAGCGCATCCAACTTTTCATTCTTTTATTTTCCGGAAATTTACCAAGCAAGATGGCAAAAACCTAAGAATAGAGCGGCTTTCAGCCTAAATTATGTCCTAAATATAATAGTTATCGAAAGGTGCTACATTTACTGAAGAAATGAAAGTGAGCTATAAAATAAGCGAGAGTGCCAATGTTTTTGACGGAATTCGAAGCTGCTTGTGGTCCCATATCCAGAAAAAGCGGGCGGAGCCTGAAGAAATCGAGCTGTCGACAGCCATTTTCAACAAAGTAAAAACATACGTTCCCAGCCTTACGGAAGACCCCATAATTTTTGGGATTTCCGTTTCCGAAAATCTGGATCTCGATTCTTCAGAAATTGTTTTTAAGCATCACGAAAAATGACAGAACATTTTACAGACCAACAAAACGGTATTGCGCTGCTCGCAAAAGCCTTAGGTCATTTGAACAGGCGTTAAGACCGTTTAAAAAAGAAATGAAGTAAAGCTTCCCGCTGCCACAAAAGTAGTTAGGTTTTAGGTCAAACTTGGGCATCTGAACGCAATCAAAAATTTTACTAATTTATATTTCATCTGCCTGCTTTAGTTTACCAGGTCAATTTAAAACCCCTTTTACTAAAAATAATTTTTAAAAAACTTACTTACTTTACTTACTTCATCAAAATGTGTTTCATTTTCCTTTAAATGCATTTTGTACTTTTGATAAATTTCACAATTTGATAAAACCTTTTTCAATTTAATGAGCAACTTTACACAGACTTTTAAAAATATTGACGACCTTTTATACAAAGATTCAGGTGCCGACAGCGAGATTGATTATATCGAGCAGTCTTCCTGGATTCTTTTTCTAAGATACCTGGATTCCCTGGAGCAGGACAAAAAAGATGAAGCAGAACTGGAGGGAAAAGAATACAACTTCATCCTCGACGAAAAATACCGCTGGACTTCCTGGGCAAAACCACAGGAAAAAGATGGCGTTGCTTCCCACCACCTGGAAATGTCCGGCCCGGATCTGGTAAAGTTTGTGGAGACTGATCTCTTTCCTTACCTCGCAGATTTCAAGAAACTGCATGTAGATAATGCAAAATCGATAGAGTACAAGATTGGGGAAATATTCTCCGAGCTTAACAACAAAATAAAGTCCGGCTACAATCTTCGGGAGATTATCGACATGGTGGATAAACTTCCTTTCGGTTCTTCCAAAGACAAGCACGAATTATCCCATCTCTACGAAACCAAAATCAAGAACATGGGCAATGCCGGCCGTAATGGTGGGCAGTACTATACACCACGCCCTTTAATCCGCGCCATGATCGCTGTTGTTGATCCGAAAATTGGTGAGAAGATTTATGATCCTGCTTGTGGTTCTGCAGGCTTCCTTTGCGAAGCTTATGAGTATCTGTACGAACGTATGGAAAAAACCACCTCCAATCTCGACACCCTGCAGGAAAAAACCCTCTTCGGTAAAGAGAAGAAAAACCTCGCATACATCATTGGAACGATGAACATGATTCTTCACGGTATCGAAGCTCCAAACATTACGCATACGAATACACTGGGCGACAGCATTCGCGATATTCAGGAAAAGGACCGCTACGATATCATCCTGGCGAATCCTCCTTTTGGCGGCAAAGAAAGAGTTGAAGTTCAGCAGAACTTCGATATCAAAACAGGTGAAACAGCCTTCCTTTTCATGCAGCATTTTATTAAATCGCTGAAAGCCGGTGGTAGAGCTGCAATTGTTATCAAAAACACTTTCCTTTCCAATACCGATAATGCCAGTGTAGCTTTGCGGAAATACCTGCTGGAAACCTGTAACCTTCACACCGTGCTGGATATGCCCGGTGGTACCTTCTTGGGGGCTGGTGTAAAAACTGTCGTGCTCTTCTTTACCAAAGGCGAACCGACGAAAAACATCTGGTATTACCAGCTGAATCCTGGCCGAAACATGGGAAAAACCAATCCCTTGAACGACACCGATCTTAAAGAATTTATACATCTCCAGGAAACCAGACCGGAAACTGAAAAGTCATGGAATCTTTCTGTTACTACGCTCGATGAAGCAACATTCGACTTATCAGTTAAAAATCCGAACAAAGCAGAAGAAGCACCTTTGCGCGAACCGGTGTTGATTTTGGAGGAAATGCAGGAACTGGACACCGAAACCGCTGAAATTCTGGAAACATTAAATGAATTGGTGGGATGAAAAATAACTGGCAATTAGTTGAATTTGAAGAATGCCTGAATTCTATTCCACGATATACTAAAATTCCAAAGAAAGAATTTTTAGAAAAGGGTCAGTATCCGATAATATCACAGGAAAAAGATTTAGTGAATGGATATTGGGATAATGAGGATGATATTTTCAAAATACAGAAACCTGTTGTAATTTTTGGAGATCACACAAAAATTGTAAAATATATCGATTTTGATTTTGCCGTAGGAGCGGATGGTGTTAAAATTTTTGAGCCCAAAAAGGAAATTAATACTAGATTTTTTGCTTTTGCATTACAAAATATTAAACTTGATGATTTAGGTTATGCGAGGCATTATCGGTTATTAAAGGAATCAAAAATCCCAATCCCACCACTCTCCGAGCAGCAAGCCATTGTAAAAAAACTGAATGCCGCTTTTGAACTCATCGATCACGCAAAAGCCAACATCGAAAAAAACATCCAAAACGCTAAAGAACTTTTTCAAAGTAAACTGAATGAGGTCTTTTCGCAGAAAGGTGATGGTTGGGAGGAGAGAAAATTGGATGAAGTAACTATAATTAAAGGGAGAATTGGCTACAGAGGCTATACTAAAGAAGATTTGGTAAATAAGGGTGAGGGAGCTATTACACTTAGTCCATCAAATATTGTAAACAATAGATTTCATACAAATAATTGTACTTATATATCATGGTTTAAATATGAGGAATCCCCTGAGATTATGGTTTTTGATGGTGATATTCTTTTTGTAAAAACAGGATCAACTTATGGAAAAGTTGCTATTGTTGAAAACCTTTCAGAAAAGGCAACTATAAACCCTCAGTTTGTTGTATTAAAAAATATTAAAATTAATAACAAATTTCTTTTCTATTCTTTGACAACAAAAATTTTTAAAGAAAAAGTGGAAAGTATTGTTGGAGGAACTGCAACTCCAACATTGTCTCAAACTAATTTAGGTAATTTGACAATTTATCATCCTAATTTAGAAACCCAACAAGAAATTGTTGCACAGTTAGACGAACTATCCGCCAAAACAGAGCAACTCCAACAGAAATACCAACAGAAACTCGCCAACTTGGAAGAACTGCGAAAAAGTATTTTGGAGAAGGCGTTTAAAGGTGAATTGGTTTGATTCATATATACTTCTTTACCAATAATCAACACAGAAAAAACTCAAACATATGGCCATAAAATCTATTGAAGACATTCGGCGAATTCGAGATGAAATTCGAGAGCAGATTAAATTGATTGATTTAAACATATACAAAGATCAAACTTTTGGGTCTGAAAATGAATATACATATAAAGAATTGATTGGTGGTGTAGAAGCCTTGCTGGCGGATTTAACAGTATTAGTAAAAAGTGAAAATAGATTCATAAAATTTACAACCTATTCTGAACGTTCAAGCATTATTTCTTATCTATCGAACATAAAAGCTTATTTGAATGTACCAGGTAACCTTTATCCTCAAGTAGATCAGCTTAAAACAATCTTACGCCCTTTTAATTTAAAATATTTTCAAGACCACTTTATCGAATTCGAGAAGGAAATTGAAGAAGCTAGAAAGATAAAACTTATTATCCAACAAGATCGTCTTGAAACATCAAAAGAGATTGAAGATATCAAATCATCATCTACAAGTATTTTAAAAATTCAGGAATCTAGTAATGAAAAACTTTCTGAATTAGAAAATGAGATTGAACAGCTAACAACAAAAAAGGATAATTTAGAGTTGGAGATTGAATCTTTGGAAACCAAAAATGATGAAGTTGAAAAGTTAAAAAATACAGCATTAGACCATAGCGAAACGATAAAAGTAAAGTTAGATGAAGTTACTTCAAGCGAAAAGTTAATAAAGAATTTTGCACTTAATATTCAAAAATCGGAGGCAAACATTGTTTTACTTGATTCTCGTTTGGAAGAAAGTGAAAAAAAATTGTCAGCGTATGAAGAAGAAAGAAACAATATTTTAAAAGAGGCAAATTCTTTAATAGAATCGGCAAGACAAGCGCTTAAATACACTACCGCAAAAGGGATAAGCGAATCATTTCAAACTAAACATGATAACTCTACGGGATTTTTAAAGCTTGGTGTATGGTTAGTTGGCGCAGGTGTTTTTATGATATTAATTCTTGCACTTAGTTTCTGGATTCTTTTTGAACCAACATACGTAGCAAATGTAGTTATCGGGAGAATTCTGATGGTTCCTGTTCTCGCACTCGGTTTATACTTTTGCATCTCTCAATACAATAAGCAAAAAAATATAATAGAAGATTATGCTTATAAAACAGTCGTTGCTACTGCAATCGTCGGTTTCTCAGAGCAAATCAAAAAGCACGAAAGCGACAACACTGATGAGTATGTCACTTATATGAAAACTGCACTTGCTGAAATCCATCAAGATCCCTTACGTAAACGTGGTAAAGTTGAAGATTCCAATATGATTCCTGAAAACATAGACGCTAATAAAATGCTTGAATTATTTAAAAAATTTCTTGAAGTTTCCAAAGCTGCTTCATAATTTAAATTTCTCTTATGAACGAATCCGAAACCAGAGCCGAGCTCATAGACCCCCACCTTGCTGCGCAGGGCTGGCATATTGTAAAAGACAGCCGCATCCGTCGTGAATATCCAATTACGAAAGGCCGCCTGATGGGTTCTAATAAGCGCGCAATGCCTGATAAGGCAGATTATATCCTGCAGTATAAAAACAGAAATGTCGCAGTCATTGAAGCTAAAGCTTCAACCTGCTATTACACAGAAGGTCTAGCACAGGCCAAAGATTACGCGCACCGGCTCAACTTACGTTTCGCAATTTGCACCAATGGTTTAAAATATTACATAGCCGATCTTGAAGGAAACGAAAGGGATTTGCCTGCAGTTCCAACACCGGACGAACTATGGGATATGCTGTATGCAACTGAACAAAAAGCTCATCCTGTCGAATTCTCCTGGCAACAGAAATTCTTCGATGTACCTTTTGAAAACAAAGGCGGCGCATGGGAATTAAGATACTATCAGCAGAATGCCATTAATAAAGTGCTTTCTGCAGTGGCAGAGAATAAAAAGAGAATCCTCCTGACCCTGGCTACCGGAACCGGAAAAACCGCCATTGCTTTCCAGATCGCCTGGAAATTATTTCACGCCAAATGGAACATCCGTAGAGACGGCATCCGTTCTCCCCGAATCTTATTCTTAGCAGACAGGAATATTTTAGCAGACCAGGCTTTTAATGCCTTCGGTGCCTTCGAGGAAGATGCTTTAGTCAGAATCAAACCTTCGGAAATAAACAAGAAAGGAGCCGTTCCAAAAAACGGAAACATCTTCTTTACCATCTTCCAAACCTTCATGTCCGGTGCCAACCGAGAAACTGAAACCGCCCTTCCAAAAGTAGCGGAAGGAGATCAGGAATATGGAAATAAACTCAAAGCTAACTTTGGCCAGTATCCTAAAGATTTCTTTGACTTCATCATCATCGACGAATGTCACCGTGGCGGGGCAAATGACGAAAGTAACTGGCGCGCCATCCTGGAGTATTTCTCTCCGGCAACACAATTAGGTTTAACAGCTACACCAAAACGCGATTTAAATGCAGATACTTACGAATACTTCGGTAAACCGGTATATGTATATTCGTTGAAAGAAGGTATTAATGATGGTTTCCTTACCCCTTTTCGAGTGAAGCAGATTGATACCAATATTTCTGAATACCTCTATACTTCAGACGACACCGTAATTGAAGGTGAAATTGAAGAGCAGCGCAACTATACCGAAGAGGATTTTAACAGGATTATTAAAATAAAGCAGCGTGAAGAATTCCGGGTAAAGCAGTTCATGTCCCAGATCAACCAGAACGAAAAAACATTGGTGTTCTGTGCTACGCAGGAGCATGCTTTGGCGGTTAGGGACTTAATCAACCAGGTGGCAGACAGCAAAAATCCAAACTATTGCCAACGCGTAACCGCAAACGATGGTGAATTGGGTGAAAAATATCTTCGTGATTTTCAGGATAATGAGAAATCAATTCCAACGGTTCTTACCACTTCGCAGAAATTAAGCACAGGCGTTGATGCTCCCGAAATACGGAACATTGTACTGATGCGCCCTGTAAATTCAATGATAGAATTCAAGCAGATCATTGGCCGGGGGACCAGACTTTACGACAACAAAGATTACTTTACCGTTTACGATTTTGTAAAAGCTTATAAACACTTCAATGATCCTGAATGGGATGGCGAACCTCTTGATCCTGTTCCGCCGGGACCGGCACCTCCGCGAACGAAATGCGAACAGTGTGGTCAAACCCCATGCATCTGTGAAAAAACAGGAGGCGAACCTTGCGAAATTTGCGGTTATATCGACTGTCGCTGTAATACCAAAAAAGAAATTATCGAAGTCGTTTTGTCCGACGGTAAGGCTAGGCAGCTTCAAAGCATGACCACAACATCCTTCTGGAGCGCAGAAGGAAAACCGATTTCCGCGAGCGAATTCCTGCAGAACCTATACGGAACCTTGCCTTCATTCTTTACCAGCGAAGAGGATCTAAAGAATCAATGGAGCATTCCGGCAACCCGCAAGAAACTCTTGGAAAAGCTAAGTGAAAAAGGCTTCTCTAAAGATCAGCTCACGGAGTTCCAGAAAATCCTCAATGCCGAAAAAAGTGACATCTATGATGTACTGTCCTACGTGGCCTACAAAACCGAAATTTTAGAGCGGGCACAGCGGGCAGAAAAAGCCACGATGCATTTCGCCGGATTAGATGAAGAAAACAGAAAATTCCTGGAGTTTGTACTGCAGCAATACATCAATGTAGGGGTTGAAGAACTCGATGATGCCAAACTCAGCGATTTCCTTCAGCTACGCTACCATTCCATCAAAGATGCGAAAGCCAAACTGGGTGATGTCCAAACCATTAGAAACAACTTTATCAATTACCAAAAACATTTATATATATAGCAGATCTATGTGGACAAAAGGTCAGGGTTTTATTTGTTATGAAAATGCAGCTTTCATATCATAAAGATTAATACATTGGCTTGTTCATTACCATTATCCCTGAAGACTGCTTCTCAGTTTATTAAAATTTATAATGTATTAAAAAATCAGAGCTGAAATAAAAGTTTTCATCGGGATAAGAAAACCAATAATTAAACAGATGGAAAAAACTGATACTTTAGAAAGGCTTTTTGATTTAATAAGTAGTGAACGATAATACCCCTAAAAAACTGGACCACTTTTTAAGTTGAAATTATTAACTTTAAATAGTCGGAAAAACAATGCAACAGACACGCAGAAAATTTGATCCCAGTTTTAAAGCCAAGGTAGCGATTGAGGCCTTGAAAGAAAGAGAAACCCTGCAGCAGCTTGCTTTGAAGTATGAGTTGCACCCCAATCAAATCTCCCAATGGAAGCAGGAATTCATAGAAAACTCCGCCCTTGTCTTTGAGGGTAAACAAGTCAAGACCCCACCTGAGGCTGATGTTTCGGAACTGTACCATAAAATTGGTAAGCTGGAGATGGAGAAAGAATTTCTAAAAAAAAACTTAAACGCTTCGGACTATGATTGATGTGCGTTTGCTTTTAGAAAAGAAATCCAAAATGAGTCTTCGTGAACAGTGTGCACTTTTGGACATCAACCGTTCCAGCGTTTATTACAAGAGTAAAGGAGAGAACAGCGATAGCCTAAAGGCTATGACGCTTATGGATCTCCATATTTTGGACGAGCCCACCGCAGGGGTTATAACTATGCAGAACATGCTGGAGGAGCACGGACTTAGGATGAGTTACGAACGGGTACGGCGCCTAATGCGCAAAGCAGCGATAATGCCTATATACCCTCGCCGGATGCTTACTCAGAAAGGAGAGAACAAATACATTTACCCGTACCTGCTGCGGGGAATGGCGATTACCAGGCCCAACCAGGTGTGGCAGATTGATATTACCTACATCCCTATGAAGAGCGGATTTATGTACCTCACAGCCATTATTGATGTTCACAGCAGATATGTTGTCGGTTGGGGGCTGAGCAACTCCCTGGACGCTTCGGAATCGCTCAAAGTAGTAGCAGAGGCCATTACAAAGCATGGAACCCCTGAAATACTTAACTCTGACCAGGGCAGCCAGTTCACCTGCAAGGCGTATGTGGAGTACCTGAAAAAAGAGAATATAAAAATATCGATGGATGGCAAGGGCCGCTGTGTAGACAATATTTATATCGAAAGATTCTGGCGGACATTAAAATATCAGCACATATACCTTAATCCAGCCTCAGATGGCCTGGAACTCTATCTGGGCATCCAGCAATGGCTGACAAGGTATCACTACCGCAGGCACCAGGGAATCAAACTCCGAAAGCCAATAGAAATATATAAATCAGCAGCATAAAATTCAATTAAGAAACCCTTAAAAGTGGTCTAGTGAAGTGAGGGTATTTCACATAAATTGTTATAATTTTAGAAATAACTAAATCAACGGCGCAACTTTTATCCATAAATGATAAGTATGTATGTGCGTAAATTCATTTTAATATGTCAATTACAATAATCAGACAAGGAGTAACTTTTTCATCCTTTGAATTTTACAATGTTTTTCTAAGAGAAATTGCTCTTTTTTATAAAGATAACAAACACGAAGAGATTTCTTTTTCGTTAATAAATCGTGGTGATAGTGATGTCGCATATAACAAATATAGAATAGATGGAAATACAATACCCCTTCTATTAAATATTTTTGAGCAATTGGCTGCCTATCAAAAAAAGGAAATCAGATTTGAATTGCAAAATATTAATGGTCACAGTAAATATCTGGGAACAGCTGATGTACTGTCCTTTTTGCAAAATTCCAATTTTTTTGATATTGCACTTCGATATGGTCATAATTATTCTAAATTAAATCCCAAGTATTCTATTGTAAATATTAACAAAGATATTTTACCACAAAAAAAATATGAAATTAAATTTGAAATAGATTGTTTTTCTGTAACTCAGGACGATAATTTGCTTGAAGAACTTAAGAGTTTAAATGATGAGGAAAAAAGGGATAAGTTAGTTGAATACTATATGTTTAAGGTTGATGAAAAATTTTCAAAACTTTATAACCTATTTGATGATAATAAAAGTTTTCTTGAAAATAAAACAAGTATAATTGATTATCGAAAATTCTATATACACATTTTACCTGAACTTATAACAAATGGCGTTTTACATTCAAACGCCAACACATTTGCATCATTATATAATGATGGATATAAAACTAAAATATCTGTTTCTGACAATGGGATTGGGTTTGAGCAATCTATGATTAAAAAACAAAATTTAGGTTTTTATCAAAGAAATATACTAAAAGAAGAATTGAACAAAAAAAGTAATTTTAATATTAATTCTAATTATCTAGTAAACCTTCATTCCATTTTTGAAATCTTGTATTTTTCAATGCTAAAAAACAGATTAGGACTGTTTGATTTAATCTGTAATGTTATTTTGAAGTTAGATGGAATATTCAGAATTCATACAGAAAACACTCAAATAATTTTATCGAAAAGAATCAATGAAACTATTGTAAATCTTTATAAAAAAAGAAAAGAAATAATAAAACTGCACGATGAGGAACTTCTAGGAAAGATAAATATTGATGAGTTAAAAACTAGTATGGATGTTTTGTCTATACAAGCTCGGGATTTATTTATTGATTTTTATACGGAAGTTTTAGGAAAATATAATAAAGATGTAAAATTTTCATCCATTCGATTTTTTCCGGTAAGATTTAGAGGTGTTCATATTGAAGTTGAAATTCCAAATTGATGATTATGCTGATTTCTAAACTTACTACTGAACATTATATCTACATTAATCTGCACGCTGAGCAGGTTATAACAGCAAATTATTTAGAGAACTCACAAAAAGGAATCGAGGTAAATGAACTGAATCTTACAACAATACTAAATGTAGTTGAAGACTTGATGAGATTACCGATTGAAGAAAGAAGTACATTAGTTTTGGACTTTAGCTATCTGGCATTTTTACAACCCAATATTAAGAATCATATTATTGAGTTAAAGAAAGAGAGATTTTCAGTGGTATTATTAAATGTTGAAAAAAAATTAATAGAATCTTTAGGATTTGATTCCATTGAAAATCAAAATAATATTGCAGTAGATTCTCTTTATAAAAAATTTTATTTATTTGAAGAAAACAGAGAAGATATTTTGGCACTGGATTTACATATTGATAAAATATTTTATAATAAGTTCAAAGAAATTCTTATTCGGTATAAGGCGACTGAACCAGAAATAAAACATACTTCATCATTTGTATATATATCCTCCTATATTGATATAAAGAAGATTATAACTTTTGAAAGAAGTTTTATATTATTCGCTATCTACAAGTTAGCTCTAAAGATTTCGCATGAGTACTTGAGAGATAAAACAAAATTGCCCAAACTCGTTTGTCAAAGTCTTAATGGTGCTTTTATAGCATCAATATTATCAACCTATTTAATGTTAGATGTTGTCATTATCGATAAAATAGGTCCAATTAATAAACTTTATGCTCGTCCAAATAAAATGATCGAAGAAGATCGAGAATATATTGTCATTTCTGATTTAGTTTGCTTAGGAACGGAAGTCAAAATTGTAAAAAATCTAATTCATTTTTTAGGTGGGAAATATTTGGGAAGTATCTCATTAATTAAGGTGGAGACTTTACAGAAAAAAGATATAGAAAAGTCAGACACAACCACTGCTGTTTTTGCTATAAGAAGAAGTAACAACAGGGAGTTAGGTTATACTATATACACTAATCTTGAAGACATTAAATAGATGAGTAATCCTATACTTATACATATTTCGGATCTACACATTTCAGATCATACTGGAAATTTTAATAATAAAAATGAAAGTAGTTTCCTTTCATCAGATATTACATGCCAAAAAAATATTTCTTTTATAGATAAATTTATTTCAACTATAAAAAATGATTTCGTTGAAAATGAAAAATTCCTTTTGATAACAGGAGATATATCAAATATTGCAGAAAAAAATGAATTTGAGGCTGCTGCATCGTACATTAGCAAAATCACAAATGAGCTGTCTATTTCAAAAGACAAAATCATTATTGTTCCTGGAGATCACGATGTACATCGTGATTCGATTAGAAATTTATTAAGAGATAACAGCAATGCTACTTCAGAAGAAATTAATAAAGCAAAATTTTCAAACTTTTCAGAATTTTATTTTAAGATAAAAGAAGAAGAATTTTGCAGCAACTCTATCGTTATTGCACAAATTGAAATTTCACCTAGTATTTTATTACTTGGTCTTAATTCAAATTTATACATAGATCAACACGGAGGTTTTGGGAAAATTGACCCAACGGGATTAGACGGTGAATTAAAACGTATAAAAGATGAAAATGAAGGTAAAGAAGTATTTCTTGCTTTTCATCATAATATTAGTGGGATGTATGAGAATGTGATTTCCGGACAATGGGAAATAGAAAACAGGAAATATATCATTGAAAAAATTAACAAACACAAACTTAAGATTCTGCTTTATGGCAATGAACATACACCTCGATCCAGCAAATTAGAAGATATGTTTTACATTTGTGAAGCAGGAGCGGTTTCAGGGAAAAAGCCTTTGGGGACATTCAGGTGCTACGAGATTATTGAATCGACGGAAAAATTAATATTAAAAAATAATTTATTTCAATTATCTTCCTTAGATACAGTATATGAAACAAATGGCGGTGTATGGAATCCAATACACCCGCCCTCTCGATTTACGACCGAATGTGATGAGTTTATAATACTAGATAATACAAATAATACTGCTCAATTAGAACCAGAACTTGAAATTCCTGAAGCAGAATCTGTTGACAGTATAGATATATCTACAAGTGATCTAACTGTACAAAATAGTGATGATAATCCTATTATAGTGTATGATGGTGAGTATTCAGAAAGTATATATGAAATAATAAAGAAAAAAAAGTTATTTCAATCTGGACATTTCCATTGGAGCGAGACTTCTAGAGCACATAATTGGATTGATATTACAAAACTCTTAGAAGATAGAGATGATTTATTTACCGTTAAAAGTGCAGTAATCGATGTTATTGAAACTTTTGAATTAAATAAGGATTGTGATTTGATAATTGGTCTTGGCTATGAGGGAAATATCATTTCTTCAAAAGCAGCAATAAAATATAATATTCCATATTCATCCCTGCCATACTCCTATCGTTATAATGATCACCACAAATTTGAGAAACAATTGTATTATGAAAATGAAGAAAAAAAATTTAAAAATGTGATGATTATAACCGACGTTGTTAATGATGGTCGCACAATAAGAAAATTAATGAAAAAGGATACAAGAGAACAAATATTCTTTGATAATGTTGACAAAGTCACCGTAGTTTCGTTATTTTATTCTGGAGACAGACCTTTAAATTTTGATGTCTTAAACACAAAAGGAAAAATTTTCCCAGAAGATTACGATTGGGAAAACGATTATGAAGATGTCGATAAAATTAATTATTATACAGTAGCTACTTTAAAAGTTGAAAAATGTCCATATAATAACAGTAACTATGAAACAGATTGCTTAATATATAAAGATAAACTAGATTGTGTCCACTTGTTTTATGATAAATCCAAGACATAAATAAAATTGAAATATTATGATTGGTATTAATTGATGTTTTGTTTCACGATTTAGGGTATTTTGTTCATTCCTTTATAGATGCCTGAATTAATTTTAACCTTGTCATTTATTATTTTTCTGTTTTAATGTACTACTGTAGATCAATGGGTTGTGCACACACAACCCGCCCCACTTAGTTTATACCATACGGCTTTCCATAAAAGCATAAAAAAATCCCAGCACTTGTTGGGAGTTTCTTATAATAAGATTCGTATTTTAGGATGTTTTATATGTGAAAATCAATGCTCATGCCTTCGATTATTTCTTTCGCAGATTTTATATTTGATTTATTAATAAACTGTTCAATTTCTTTTAATTGATATAAGATATTTGGTCTTGTAACGTTAAAATATTCACTAAGTCTATACAAAATCGTTTGATAGTTTTTGTAATTTTCAATTTGGTCATCTAAATATAATGGTCCTTTTCTAATATCTAATCTAATCTGATGCTTGTATAAGTTTGCAAGTAGAGTTGATTTTGGTAAGATTAAATTTGCTGAAAAATAATTTGCTTGCCATTCGATCCAATGTTTAGTATTTGAAAATGAATATTTCCCAATTTTAAAATTGTATTCACTTTCTCTAAAAGTATTATAGGTAAGTTGGTCAATTATTAAATTTTGATGTAATTTAAAATGTCCAAATTCATGACATAAAACAAATAATTCTCGCTTGGTATTTTTCAAATTGACGTTAAGTGAAATCGTGTTTGTTTCAATATCATAAAACCCTAACAAATCAGAATCTTCATGGTAATTTAATTTTATGTTGTAACTTTTTGATAAATATGATCTAAGTAAATTTATATCTAAATTTTCTGCATTAGTTAATATTTTAGGGTTTATTCTGCTAAGCTCTTCTCCACAAATTTCTTCTATTGCTTCCTTAGATAAAGTGTCTAGATTGTAGCTAACCTCATTTGTAAACTCTTCAAATACTTTGTGTAATCGGTCATCTACAATTTTCGTAAGTCCCAAAATTCCTATATCTGTGATTTCTCCATATAGAGTTGATATTTCCGCCTTTTTTAATGATCCTTTGTGATAGATTATTTTATAATTTTCAACATTATTGGCTTGGATTACCATGAAACCATTTGCTTCCGCATAACTTCTAGCACCTTCTTGTAAAAGTGATTTCGTTATTAATATAGCTTTTGCATTAGCTCCGGAAACTTCTTGGATGTCATTGTGAAATTTCTTTAATTGATTTACGCCAACTCGATTTTTATAATCTTTGCATTCTATGAAGTAAGCAACAGAATATCTTTCAGAATTTGGGGGCCAAACTTCAATTACATAATCAAATTCTACATTTCCGTTTCTTGACTTACATTTATACTTTTTCTTTTTATAAGGTCTGATGTATTTTGCATTAATAAGTATTTCTTCTTCTGAAATCAGTTTGTGGATTAGTTCAATTCCAATATCTTCAAATTTATCTCCTTTTTGGACTGTATTCATTTATTAGCTGGTTGTTAGTTAAAATATCATACAACTTGCGACGTATTGGCGATAGTGGCCGATAAAAGATCACCTTTCAAATCTATACTAAAATCTGTTACTTCGTTCCATGAGGTGAAACAAAAGCTTAGTTATTAGCAGAAGTTTTATAATTCATAATCTCCTATAAATAAATAAGAGTATTTTTTAACTTCGTCAAGCCCATTGTATATTGTTTCAATTATCCAGTTTTCATTTATTACGCCTACATCACTTACTATATCAAGTTCAATATTGTTGAAGTTTTGGTCTGATTTGTAAGGTTTCGCATAGACGTAAATTTTTCCATTTGAAATTTGTAAGAAAGTTATTTCAAAGGATTCAGACGCTTCATTTGAAAGCGGTATATAATTATTCCCAGATCGTAATGTAATATAGTTTTTGAGTTCACTATCATAGTTAACATACAGATTGCTTTTAAAGAAATCGTTTGAAGCAATAATTTTAGTTGCGATTTTTTCAACTACATCTACAACAAATTGAAATTTTTCATTCTTCCACAAATTATATCTTTCATTTGCTTTATCATGTCCATTAAGAAATTGGGTAGTAATTTCAATAATGTTATCTATTGTTTTCATTATTATTTGGTTTACTTGTTTTTTAATTTGACTTAATGTTCTTTCTATAGATTCTACTTTTGAGGTTGTTTCCTTATAGAAATTCATCTTGTGATAAACTTCTTGATTTGATTTGTATACGGTTTTTAAAAAAAATATGCTAACTGTTAGTTATTTCTGCAGGCTGGATAAAAACACGAAAATTTCACCTACAAAAAACTTAATTAACCGTCGTATTTTAGATAAAAACTTCACCCTTGCTTGTGCAGCGGTTGCAGTATTACTTCCGAAGCTTCCGTTCAACGGGCTTTCATCTTGTGTCCTGCGGACAAGACGAAAGCTTAGTTATTAGCTGCAGTTTTTATTTAAAATATCTTAATTTGAAATGTTTTAAAAGCTTAGAACCATATAAATTTGTTTTATATTGTTCTTGATGTGTACCCGAATTAATGACTTCAATAATTTTATACTTTTTTAATATATCTAAATTTGATTTAGTAAAACTTGGAAAAGTCGAATGTTCTTCTATATTTTGACTATGAAAATAGCCCCTATAATTTTCTAAGAAATTTATTACTTCAATCATATTAGTTTTTTTATTAAGTCCAAATTTATCAATCTCATTTTTTAGTTCTGAGCTAACTTTATCATATTCACTGTTATAAATGGAATCTAGATTTAGTAAGTCTGTGTTATCATCTTTGTACTTTGAAATAAGTGAATTGTTGCTATCTATTAAATCCTTATTTTCAATAATTAGTTGGTCAATTCTACTTTGTAATTGTTGAATGGTCTGTTGTCCTGCTAATTGTAATTGAACATTGAAATTATGTTTTGCCTGATCAAGTTCTTCATTTCTTGTAATGTTATTATTTATTCTTTTCAAGTATTGCAATACAATATTTAATATTAGTTGTATTAATGGAAAAATGATGGAATAAGCAATTGCAATTAATATTGGAATTAAGACTCTTAAAAATTTGAATTCATTGTTGTTTTTTTTTACAAAATTGATTTTGTTTATTGCAATATCATTTTGAAAAGCCAAATAAAATACAATATCCCAATTATAAAGCACTAAAATAATACTATAGGTTATAATTATTGGTAAGCGAAATTTATTCTTAACTTCTAATTGTAGATTAGTGAATGTGTTTTTTAAATTTTCAATATTTTCTATCATATTTGAAAAGTGTGGGTTCTAAAAAATTGTAACTAACGTCAACTTCAATGTTCGTTAATAACTAGTTCTAAATTTACCGAACCTGTTACAAACAATTTCGGTTTTCCGAAACCTTGTCGTCCATATGAACTATTTCAACACTTGTAGGTACCTTAATTTCAAGGTCGAACTTTTGTCTGCCTAATATTTTGTCGAATAGTGTCATTTTAAAATTGGATATCTCGCTATTATGTATCACTCAGTCATACAAAACCATTCAAATTGGGTGTATTTGTATAACGACTTTATATGCATTATTATGTATAAAGCATTAGCCTTTCAAAAATCTAAAAATACAAACCACTTTTCAATCCCAATTACGGCTTTCCGTAAAAATAAGTTATCCGCACTTTTTTATTGCACCTTCACATACTTATTCTTTCGCCCGTCCTTATCCCCAACCTTTACAACATTATCATTTGCAAGATTTCGCATCACGCCGGCAATATCTGTCGAACTTACTTCCTCCAAATTTATTTGCTTTAATTTGGCGAGTTCTTCTCTTATTTGGGCTACGGTTCGACCGTCGCTCAAAAAATTACTTTCAATAATTGATTGCCTTATTTTAGCAGTTAGTTTTGTTGCTTCCTGCCTTTCACTTGGCAAAGGGTTTATCGGAGTCAGACTAATCTTAAAGTCCACTAATGTTTCCATTGGATATTGTACTGCCTTAGCGTACTCAACATAATAATCAATATTAGTTGTCTTACCGCTCTCGGTGTTTGAAATAGTTTTATCAGATGTTCCAAGCATATATGCAACATCACTAACTGAAAAATTTCTCATAATCCTGTGCAGTCTAAGCTTCCTACCGATGTTCTCGCGATATTCAGGTGAATCTATAATTGGTTTCTTATCTTTCATCGGTATGTTTTAAATGTTTTTTTAGGTTATGTAGTTTAAAATTTGCATGTTGTTGAAAAGTTTTATATATTTGCTTTAGTGATTTTATAATTAAGGTGTTAGCACCATAATTGACGATGTTTTCTCGTGCCGTAAACGACCAAAAGCCAACGAGAGAATCGTGAAATCGCTCCATGTCAAAAAGTTTTCTACTTTTGCATACGGCATGTGAGCGGTTCTCACGTAAACTTTCAATGGCACTCATTAATCGCGAGATTAATGGTAGGGCTTGGTCGCCCTTCGGATTGAAAGTGTGAAACCGCTCCTTGCTTTTTTCAGGGATCTTCCCCGCACTCCGAAACCATCGTTCCATAAACCCAAAAACACATTGTATGAGAACGACATTTGCCCATTCACCCCCTTAAATACACAAGAACCTAACAGGTTCCCGCCACAGCTATTCCCAATTTTTTGGGAGATAAAGAACGCCAACGCTATACCCACCGCTGCGAAGGGGTAAGGATCCTGTGTACGCAAATACCGCACAGAATCACTTAACAAAATTTTGCCCTTACGAACACCAAGGCCCATGCGGGAGCCGGAGAGTGGGACTAAGCACATTTTTAAACTGGTACGTTAAAAGTAGTTTGTTTATTCCAATTATCCAAATGAAGAAGTAAAGCCAATGGAAGTGGGGTAGCGGTTGGTTTTTTTTGAAAGATGCAACAGTCAAGTGCCAAGATGCAGGATTCAAGACTTTTGACTTCGTAGAACTACTGCGTTAGGTTTGCGTCGCAAAAGAGGTTGTCTTCTCCGTTAGGTGCAATCGCGAGAATTTTATTAGATACAGTGGGTGTAACCACTGCGGCCTCACGGCTTTCGTAGGAAAATTTCTTTTCATTCTTCAGAACAACTAATCCACAAACAAAAAAGCACCCAACACCCAACACCCAACACCCCTCATAAAGAGAACCTCACATTCATATCAATTCTCTTCAGAAGGATTGCCTTTAGCGGGGAAGCGTTTTAATTGATGTTGCTTCCCTGCACGGCAGTCCGAAAATTCAATTGGAGAATGTGCGCATGTAAGAATGAGGTCATTTGATGAAAAGCCAACAGCCGGCATCTGAAATCTGAAATCTGAAATCTGACATCTGACATCTAACATCTCACATCTCACATCTATAAAAGGGCTGCTATAAGCGGGGAAGTTCCCACTTTCTACACAGGCTTTCCCGCAGCGCAGTCCGAAAAAATAGAGAAAAACGCCAGAGAAAAAGTGAAAAGGAAAAAGACCCAGGGAAAAGCTAAAAGGAAAAGGAAAAAATAGTAAAAATCTAACATCCAAAAAAACACTCCATAATAGGATATCTCACATCTCATGTCTCACATCTCACATCTCACATCTCATATCTAACATCTAACATCTGACATCTGCCATCTAAAAAAAAAGGATTGTCTGAAGCAGGGAAGCTTTCATTTTTCATCATTTGCTTTGTTTGATGCTTTCCCTGCAGGACGGTCCGGAAGGACAAATGAAGATGACCGTGCCGAAAATTGGAGAGTGATATTTTGAGAATGAAATAGGTTGAGAATGAAGTAGAAGAGAAGTAAATGGGTGAAAATGAGATAATGGGTGAATGAGATAATGTTTGGACGAGCTAATATGAAAATATGATAATTTCAGAATGAAGCCAGCATCCTTCATCCTTCATCCTTCATCCTTCATCCTCCATCCTCCATCCCTCATCCTCCCCGGATACTTCATAGATAAAGTATGGATAGTTCATGGATAGTTCATGAAAACAGAATTAAAAACTTAACCCAAAATCCAATATATAAAACCCCAAAACCCGAAATCCAAAATTCAAAATTGCAATTTAAAAATATCTCAAATCTCAAATCTCACATCTCAAATCTCAAATCTCAAACCTCAAACCTCAAATCTCAAACCTCACATCTGACATCTCACATCTGACATCTGACATCTGACATCTGACATCTGACATCTGACATCTAAAAACAAACAACGATCAACAAAACGAAAGCCCTTCCCTTTAAGTTTGGACACCTGAGGAAAGAGCAATAACAATTATCAGTATAAACCAATAACACCACAAAACTATGAAAAAATCCAAAATTTAGTTGACCTAGGAAACGAAGGCGTTAAGAAACTTTAAAGAATTTTCGTCAAGAAACTTCCACTGTTTGAGTGGCGGCAATCATAAATAACCGAAGAAACAATTCCGAAACCGCCCGAGTTTTGGAAGTTTTAGAAAATTAATTAAAGTTTTAGCCGGAGTTTCCAAGTCTTGATTTTTTTGTTTCTTTTTTCATCAAGGAAATCAGCCTCTGATTCGCTGATTCCTAAAAAAGATATAAAAAGTAGAGGCAAAAAAGAAAAAAGAACC
>Ga0308157_10002525_pt1 | contig 29752 bp, 18 predicted proteins | sample PhyBR1_FD_201035 | JGI IMG/M metagenome (GOLD analysis project Ga0308157, IMG submission 201035) | Phyllosphere microbial communities from UC Gill Tract Community Farm, Albany, California, United States - DLSLB.R1 | ecosystem: Host-associated > Plants > Phyllosphere > Unclassified | place: USA...
GTAGGTTTTTAACGAATAATTTCTGAAAACCATTTATCTAATTCGCTCACATTTAATCCTTAATGTTATGATGAAAAAGATTTTTACTCTCGTTTTTATTAGTTCGTTTTTAATTTCTTGCAAATGCACAAAAACGGATGCCGTTTCTAAGCTTGACGGAACTTGGGAATTAAATTATATTGCCGATTCTCAAACTTTTGACGCTTTATATCCAAATAAAAAGCCAAGTATTGTTTTCAAAACTGCAGAGAATCAGGTGTCTGGAAATAATGGTTGTAATTCTTATACTGGAAAACTCAGTGTAACTGGAAATAAAATAGATTTTACACAACCAATGGCGGTAACAAAAATGATGTGTCTTGATGGACAGCAAGGCGAGCAGACTTATATGAGTACACTGCAGAAAATTACATCATACGATATTACAGATGACGGCAAAACACTGAATTTTATTTCTGGAGATATTGCAATGATGCGTTTTACTAAAAAATAGTTTTATGAAAACGAGATTATGTGTCTTCCTGTTTCTGATTGTTTTCAATTTTTCAGCTTCTGCACAAGAAAAGACAAAAAAAGAACTCAAACAAGAAAGAGAATTAAAGAAACAAAACGAAATTAAAGCGCTTATAGATTCTCGAAATTTTGTTTTCGAGGCTCAAAAATTAACTCCCCAAAGTGGCAGATTAATTCAGCTGGATTATAATACATATTTTTTAAAGTTTAAAGCCGATAGTGCAACTTGCGATCTTCCTTTTTTTGGGCGTGGTTATAATGTTGGTTATAATAGCGATGGCGGAATAAAATTTGAAGGCAAGCCCGAGAACATTAAAGTCGAAAATAAAAAAAACAATACTATTATAAAAGCAACAGTAAGAGGTGCTAGTGATGTATACGATTTAACGTTTTCTATCTTTTATAACGGAAACACAACACTTTCTGTAAGCAGCAATAATCGAGGTCCAATTAGTTATGATGGAGTGATATATGCTCCAAAAGTATCAGTGAGTAAATAATTTAAGATAGATATACTATTTTGGTTTTAAGGTTTTAGTAATCAATATATTTCAGCATACATATTGTCTTTAAAAATAAATTTAAAATTGAAACTATGAAAAAATTAAGTCTTATTGTTATCATGGCGATAGCCTCATTTTCATCTTATGCGCAATCTTCTTATAAGGAAGATTTAGAAGTAGTACAAAGTGTTTATGGAAAATCTAAAGCTGAATTGGTAAAACAGTACATGAATTTATCTGATGCGCAAGCGACCGCTTTTGCGAAGGTGTACGATGAGTATGAAACCAAACGTAAAGCGCTTGGACAAACCAAATTTCAGTTAATAAATGATTACGCTGCTAATTATGAAACTTTGACCGATGCCAAAGCTGATGAATTAGCAAAAGGCACTTTAAAAAATCATATTGATTATGAAAAACTATACTCCAAAACATATAGTCAAGCCAAAAAAGCAATTGGGGCAATAAATGCAGCTAAATTTATTCAGTTGGAAGTTTATCTGCAAACGATTATTCGCAGTGAAATTTTAGAAGCAATTCCATTTATAGGAGAACTCGATAAGAATAAGATACAATAATCTTATCCAACTTATATAATAAAAGGGAATCATTGTGATTCCCTTTCATATTATTTAGCAGTTTTAACTTTGTAAATTTCATTTACCATTCCGTCACGGAAACTATCTAGAGTAAGTTCCCAGAACATTATACCACCCAAGTTTTTTGCCTTTACATATTCAGCTTTTGCTTTAATAGACTTTAAATCATCTGATGTAGCAAAAGTTTTAGTTGAAGCATTGTACCAATAAGGAGCTTTTGCTTTATCATCCCAGAAGTATTTCCAGCCGTTAGCTTCAGTGTAAACAGATGCGTAGTTTTTAAAATCAACACCTTGAAAGTGTTCTCCAGCTTGATACAATCCATTATTGATGTTTTCTACGTTCTTCCATTGTCTCGTATAAAATGCACCTCCAATTACTAATTTTTCTGCAGGAACTCCTTGTTTTAATAAAAATTCAACAGCTCTATTGGTAGATTCTTCTTTTGGATTTGTACTGTATAATGGTGTATGATGACCTGTAACTTTTGAATAACCGTTTACTAAATCATAACTCATAATATTGATACGGTTTACATAAGGAGCAACAGCTTTCCAATCTATAGATTCATCTAGACATTTTTGAAAACCTCCCGCAGCAAAACTCAATTCATATTTTTTTCCTAATGTTGAGCGTAAAATTTTAAGAAGTTCTGTAAAATTAGATTTGTCAGCAGCTTGGTATAAATGACCAGGAAGTCCTTCAATTGATGGATATTCCCAATCTAAATCTAAACCGTCAACTTTAAAATAATCGCTTACTTCTTTTACAGATTTTGCAAATTTTAAGCGTCCTTCTGCAGTGGAGAAAGCTTCAGAGCAAGGCTCGCAACCTCCCCAGCCACCAAGAGATAGGATAATTTTAAGCTGTGGATTTTTTGCTTTAAGCGAAACCAAATGTTTAATAGTAATAGAATCTTTAGCAGAATCAACGCTTAATTTTCCATCTTTTAAGTGGCAAAAACTAAAGATAATCTGGTTTAATTTCCCAACCTCATATTGGTCAATAAGTTGAGAATCGCCAGTGTAGTAAGCAATGATATCCATTTTTTTGTTTTTTTGCGCAAAAGTGGTTGTAATACCAAAACACAGCAAAAAGGATGCGATTAGAGTAATTTGTTTCATTATTTTGTTTTTTATAGTTTTTAGAATGTTAAATATACTGTAATACATTTAATATTTAACATCAGCAATGCTTGAGAAAGTCAATTTTAACGAATATTTTGCAAATTTCTGCAAAAATATTGCGTTCTGTAAGTGATGTCTTTCACTGGAAATAACAAAAAATAAGCCCGCGCAGTTTCGGACTTGCGCGGGCTTAAACAAATTAAAAGCTAAAAACTATCTTGATATTAGAAGCAGTAAGTGTCTTCTGCTACTAATTTTGCTGCAATTTTTTCTCTTAGTGCCACAACGTTTGGCAGATTAGTGTATTTAGTGAAACGTTTCAATCCCATTAACATCATACGTTGCTCATCACCTTCAGCGAATGAAGCAATACCTTCTTTTCCTCTTAAGTTTACAATATCTACAGCTTTGTATAAGTATAATTTTGCCATAGCAATTTGCTCCTGAACTTTATCTTCGCCTTGAGCTTTTGCTAATTTTTCAGTTCTCAAAATTGTACTTTCAGCCATGTAGATTTCGATTAAGATATCAGAAGCTGCCATTAATAATTGTTGATGAGCATCTAATTCAGGACCATATTTTTGAACAGCGCTACCAGCAACCATTAAGAAAACTTTTTTCAAGTTAGCTACGATTACTTTTTCTTCTGCAAATAATTCAGAGAAATCAGGCGTATCAAAAGATGGAATTCCCATTAATTCTTCTTGAACTTTCATTGCTGGTCCAAGTAAATCAACGTGTCCTTTCATTGCTTTTTTGATCAACATACCTACAGAAAGCATTCTGTTGATTTCGTTTGTTCCTTCGTAAATACGAGCGATACGAGCATCTCTCCAAGCACTTTCCATTGGAGTATCCTCAGAGAATCCCATTCCACCAAAAATCTGAATTCCTTCGTCAGAACAAGATTGAACGTCTTCAGAAACAGCTACTTTCAAGATAGAACACTCGATAGCATATTCTTCAACGCCTTTCAATTCTGCTTCTTGATGACTAGTTCCTTCAGCTTCACGAGCAGCGATTCTGTCTTCGATGTCTTTTGCAGCACGGTAAGAAGCACTTTCTCCAGCGTAAGCGTTAGTAGCCATTTCAGCTAATTTAGAACGGATAGCTCCAAATGATGAAATAGAAGTATTGAACTGAATTCTTTCGTTAGCATATTTTACAGCTCCAGAAGTAACTCTTCTTTGAGCATCTAAACAAGCAGCAGCCAATTTAATACGACCAACATTCAAGGCATTCATTGCAATTTTGAAACCGTTTCCTCTTTCAGACAACATGTTTTCAACTGGAACTTTTGTTTCATTGAAGAAAACCTGACGAGTAGAAGAAGCACGAATTCCTAATTTATGCTCTTCTTCATTCATAGAAATTCCGTTTGAAGGATCGTTTTCTACGATGAAACCTGTAATATTTTTATCATCACCAATTCTAGCAAAAACAATGAATAAGCTGCAGAAACCTGCATTCGAAATCCACATTTTTTGACCTGTAATTAAATAATGAGTTCCGTCTTCAGACAAAACTGCTTTTGTTTTTCCTGAGTTTGCATCAGATCCTGCGCCTGGTTCAGTTAAGCAATAAGCACCAAACCATTCTCCAGTAGCTAATTTCGGAACGTATTTTTTCTTTTGTTCTTCAGTACCATAAAGGGTGATTGGCATTGTTCCAATTCCGGTATGAGCACCAAAAGCAGTAGAGAAAGAACCAGTTGCTCCAGAAATGTAGTCACAAACCAACATTGTAGAAACAAATCCCATTCCTAATCCGCCGTATTCTTCAGGTACTGCAACTCCAAGAAGTCCCAATTCACCCGCTTTACGCATAGAAGCTTCTGTATAAGCGTAATCTTTTTTCTCAAAACGATCTTTATGCGCCCATAATTCTTTGTCAACGAACTCTTTTACAGAGTCACGCATCATTAACTGCTCTTCCGAGAAATCTTCTGGAGTAAAGATGTCCTCGCACTTTGTTTCTTTAACTAGGAATTGACCTCCTCTTGTTTTGTCGCTCATGACTTTTATTTTTTTGTTTTAGTATCTTTTTATTTATGCTTTTTCCTCAATCTTGTCATTTCGACGAAGGAGAAATCTTCGCAAGTAACTCTACAAAGATTATCAGCTGTGTGGACAATCGTCGCGGAGATTTCTCCTTCGTCGAAATGACAAACTAGATGGTTACTTTGTCGAAATACTAGTGCGATTTCTCTCCCGAAGCCTCGGGATCGAAATGACAAAAGAGACGTATTACTTTGTCTTAAAGAACTTCGTAAATCCCCGCAGAACCTTGACCAGTTCCCACACACATCGAAACGATTCCGTATTTATTACCTCTGCGTTTCATTTCATCAAATAATTGAACAGAAAGTTTAGCTCCTGTACAACCCAGTGGATGCCCTAAAGCGATTGCTCCACCGTTTACGTTTACGATATCCGGATTTAAGCCTAATTCGCGAATTACAGCCAAAGACTGAGAAGCAAAAGCCTCGTTTAATTCTACCAAGTCAATATCTTTCAACTCTAAACCAGCTTGTTTCAATGCTTTCGGAATTGCTTTTACAGGTCCGATACCCATAATTCTTGGCTCAACACCAGAAGAAGCAAAGTTTACAAGTCTTGCAATTGGCTCAAGGTTTAATTCTTTTACCATTTCTTCGCTCATGATTAAAACGAATGCAGCACCGTCGCTCATTTGAGAAGAGTTACCCGCAGTTACACTTCCGTCAGCAGCAAAAACTGGTTTTAAACCCGCTAAAGCTTCTTTAGAAGTTCCCGCTCTTGGACCTTCGTCTTTATTTACAACATATGATTTTGTTTCTTTTTTACCGTTTTCATTGATGAAAGTCTGCTCAACTGTAATTGGAACGATTTGTTTGTCAAATTTTCCTTCTGCCTGCGCTTTCAAAGCTTTCATGTGAGAGTTGTAAGCAAATTCATCCTGATCTTCTCTTGAAATTTTATATTGATTAGCCACCGCTTCGGCAGTTAACCCCATTCCCCAGTAGTAATCTTCGTGACCTGCAGCAGCAACTTTATAATCCGGAGTTGGTTTGTAACCTCCCATCGGAATATAACTCATACTTTCTGCACCACCTGCAATGATACAATCTGCCATTCCTGATTGGATTTTAGCAGTCGCCATTCCGATAGTTTCCAATCCAGATGCGCAATAACGGTTTACCGTAACTCCAGGGACGTCTTCCACTTTTAATCCCATTAGAGAAATCAAACGTCCAACGTTCAAACCTTGTTCTGCTTCCGGCATGGCATTTCCTACCATAACGTCGTCGATGCGTTTTTTATCGAAATTAGGCAGTTCGTCCATCATAAACTGAATGGTTTCTGCAGCTAATTCATCAGGTCTTTTAAATCTAAAAACCCCTTTTGGAGCTTTTCCTACCGCTGTACGGTAAGCTTTTACTATATATGCTGTTTTCATTTGTTTTTGTTTTTTTAAAGATTTATAGAAGCAAGAGCCAAGAGAAAAGACAAAACTTTGTTTTGAAATCTTGCTTCTTGCATCTTTCTTCTACTTTTCTAATTACGAAGCGGTTTTCCTTTAGTCAACATGTATTGAATTCTTTCCAATGTCTTTCTCTCTGTACATAAACTCAAGAAAGCTTCACGTTCGATATCTAATAAATATTGTTCAGAAACCAAAGTCGCTTCAGATAAATCACCACCAGCCATTACATAAGCCAGTTTGTTAGCGATTTTCTTGTCGTGTTCAGAAATGTATTTTCCAGCTTCCATTTGATCCGTTCCAACTAAGAACATACCAAGAGCTTGTTTTCCTAATACTTTAATATCATTTCTTCTAATTGGCTGCGTATAACCCGCTTCGGCCATTAACAAAGCATGTTTTTTAGCTTCGGCGATTTGACGGTCTTTGTTTACTACGATAACGTCTTTACCATGTTGAAGAAGTCCAGTGTCAAAAGCTTCGTAACCAGAAGTCGATACTTTTGCCATTGCGATTGTCAAGAAATATTCCTGAAGAACATTCAACTCCACATCATTTTTGCGGAATAAATCAGAAGCTCTTAAAGTCATTTCTTTAGAACCACCACCGCCAGGAATTACACCAACACCAAACTCAACCAATCCCATATAAGTTTCAGCGGCAGCCACAACTTTATCAGCGTGTAAGCTCATTTCGCATCCACCGCCAAAAGTCATTCCGTGAGGCGCCACTACAACTGGAATAGAAGAGTAACGAACGCGCATCATAGTGTCCTGGAACATTTTGATCGCCATGTTCAATTCGTCGTATTCCTGTTCAACCGCCATCATGAAAATCATTCCGATGTTAGCCCCAACAGAGAAATTCGCTGCCTGGTTTCCAATAACTAAACCTTGATATTCTTTTTCAGATAAATCAATTGCTTTATTGATAGCTGTAAGAACATCACCGCCAATTGTATTCATTTTAGATTGGAATTCTAAGTTCAAAATTCCGTCTCCTAAATCCTGAATGATTGCACCGCTGTTACTCCAAACTTTTTTGCTTTCGCGAATGTTGTTCAGAATAATAAATGAATCTTGTCCAGGAACTTTTACTTGTGATTTTGTTGGAATGTTATAGAAATAAGTTGCTCCTTCTTTCACAGTATAGAAACTTTCGCTTCCAGAAGCCAGCATTTCGTTAACCCATGCAGCAGGCTCTAAACCTTCGGCTTTCATGATTTCAATTCCTTTGGCAACACCAATAGCGTCCCAGATTTCGAATGGACCATTTTCCCATCCAAAACCAGCTTTCATGGCATCGTCAATTTTATATAATTCGTCTGAGATTTCAGGAATTCTGTTTGACACATAAGCAAACATTCCGGCGAAACTTTTTCTGTAGAATTCTCCCGCTTTGTCTGTTCCTTTCACTAAAATTTTAAAACGATTGATTGGTTTATCGATAGTTTTTGTCAGTTCAAGCGTAGCAAAATTTGCTTTTTTAGCAGCGCGGTATTCTAATGTATCTAAATCTAAAGAAAGAATGTCTTTATCTACTTTTTTATAAAAACCTTGTCCTGTTTTGCTTCCTAACCAATTATTCTCCATCATTTTGTTGATAAAATCAGGAAGTTTGAACAATTCATGTTGTTCGTCATTCGGGCAGTTTTCGTAAATACCGTTGGCAACGTGTACCAAAGTATCTAAACCAACAACGTCAACCGTACGGAAAGTAGCCGATTTTGGACGACCAATTACAGGCCCCGTCAATTTATCAACTTCTTCAATCGTTAATCCCATTTCTTTAACCAAATGGAATAAACTCTGGATTCCGTAAATACCAATTCTGTTTCCAATAAACGCCGGAGTATCTTTAGCAACAACCGAAGTTTTTCCTAAGAATTTAGATCCGTATTCGTTTAAGAAATCCAATACTTCCGTAGAAGTTTTAGGACCAGGAATAATTTCAAATAATTTTAAGTAACGCGCAGGGTTAAAAAAGTGAGTTCCGCAGAAGTGCTGTTGGAAATCTTCGCTTCTTCCTTCACTCATAAAGTGAATTGGAATACCAGAAGTATTAGAAGTAACCAAAGTTCCCGGTTTACGGAATTTGTCGATTTGTTCAAAAACCAATTTTTTGATGTCTAAACGTTCTACTACAACTTCAATAATCCAATCAACATTGGCAATTTTTGCCATATCATCAGTTGTATTTCCAGTTGTGATTCGGCTAGCGAATTTCTGACTGTAAATAGGAGAGGGTTTTGATTTTAATGAATTCGCCAAATGTTCGTTTACCACACGGTTGCGAACGGCTTTACTTTCAAGTGTTAATCCTTTTTTAGCTTCAGCTTCGGTCAGTTCACGCGGTACAATGTCCAGAAGTAAAACTTCGACACCAATGTTAGCAAAATGACAAGCTATACCTGAACCCATAATTCCGGATCCAATTACAGCAACTTTTTTAATTGTGCGTTTCATATTTGTAAAATTTGTTTTTTGGGTAGAATTTGAATTTTCTCTTTAAAAAAGATTATTCCTTTTCTGTGTTTTCTTGATTAAATATGTTTTTATCGTGAATCAGTTCATTTATAATTTCAGAAACTTCAATAAAATGATTCAGCTTTTCTTCCGAAACATGTTTTCTTACCATTTCATTAAACTTCAGAACTGTATTTTTAGATAAATCTCTTTTTTCTTTTCCAAAATCGGTTAGGTAGATCAAAACACCTCGACCATCGCTTGGGTTCTTTTTGCGAACAATTAAACCTTTTTCTTCCATAGATTTAAGTGTTCTAGTTAAGCTGGTGGCTTCCATGCCCATTCTCGGACCTAAAGCGGTTGATGGAGTTCCTTCTTCCTTGTCCATACTTAAAAGAGCAAATCCTGTTGCCATTGTCGCATCATATTTGGCAGCCTCTTCATTATACATTCTTGAAACAGCTTGCCATGTCGCTCTCAAAATATAATCTATCGTTTTGTCTTTCATAGGTAACTATATCGATTTCAAATATAATTAAAAAATACTATGCATGCATATAATTTTTTAATAATTTTTTGGTTAGTTATAAAATATCCCTGATTTAGAGGGTTTTGGTGGTTTATTTTAAGTGAAATATACTATTCTTTTTTTAGATTTTAACATTTTTAATGCGGTAAAAATCTTTTTTTAATTTTTAAAAAGCATTTATTTCCATATTCTTTAAAAAATTATGCATTTATTTCAGTTGGTTTTTCAGAATCGTAACGAGAAATCGCTTCTTGAAGTGTCTTTTTCATACGATTTCTCAGACTTTCAGGTCTTAAAATTTCCAGACAGCTTCCAAAACCTAACAAAAGTCTTTCCATTTCATAATTTGGTATTACATACAAATGGACAATAATACTTCCGTCTTCATTTTCCTTAATTAAACGTTGAGAAGTGTGTAAAGGTTTGGTCAATACATAAGGAGCATTCGACGCATCTACCCAAAGTTCAATTCGCTTGGCTTTTAATCCCGAATTTACCGTAACACCAATTACATCTTTATAATAAATATCGGCATCAAAATCTTCTTCTAAGTAAGGATGATTAAAATCGTAATCAATTGCAATGATTCTGTCCAAAGCCAAATTGGTAATAGGCTGTGAGGCTTTTTTCTTTCCGATTAGAAACCAGCGATTGTTGAATTCTTTTAATATAAAAGGATGAAAATGAAATTTTGTTTCTTCTGCAGATTTAAAAGACTTATAAGTAATAATCAGGACCATTTTTTTGATTATCGCCTGATATATTTCATCCAGATAATGCAGTCCTTTTAGTTTCTCATTTTTATCCAGATAAATTACGGGCTTAGTATGTGATTTTTCAGAATAGATTTTATCCTCTAAACGCTGTAAAATATCCGATACATCATTAAAAAGGGAGAAATCTTTAAACTGTTTCAACATCGAAACGGTTTCAGTTAAAACATTCATATCGGTTTCCGTCAGCGGAATATCGGTTATCGAAAAATCTTCGTCTTCATATTTGTAATACTTTTTATCGTAAACGACAATTGGCGCATTATAACCCAGTTTTTCACTTCGCATCAGCTGAATATCCATTTGAATCGTTCGCTTGCTGATTGGATTTTGGCGTCCTTCATATTCAAATAAAGCTTCGGAACATTCTTCGATTAAATCTTCGAGTGTCCATTGCCTGTATTTATTTTGGAGGCATTTATCGATTGTTTTATAGCGGATTAAGGCGTTTTTGTTTTGTGACATTGTTGTGTTTTTTTGCCACAAAGGCGCGAAGGCGCAAAGTTTTTTGTTTTTTAAGGCACTCCCGATAGCTATCGGGATAAAGGATTAAAATGATTTTCCTCCTTTTTTGTCATTTCGACCAAAGGGAGAAATCACACTAGAAACTCCGCACAGAATGTCTCCAATCTTTGTCGAATCCCGCGTGTGATTTCTCTCCCGAGGCCTCGGGATCGAAATGACAAACTGTGCTTTTAATTAATGCTTTAAATAAAAACTTTGCGCCTTCGCGTCTTTGCGAGATTATTTTTTACTTTCTAAAATGCTTATCTCTTTTTCAATATTAATTCTCGCTTTTTCCTCATACAAACTCCTGAATTCCTCAGTTTGAAAAATAAACTCATTTTCCAGAAAATGTTTCAACGCTTTTGCACGCCCGGGTTTGTATAGAAAATCAGGATAAATGCGGTATTCTTTTCTAATTTGTTCAAAATAGATTTTATAATCGTCCCAATCTTTAGCAAGGATTTTCAAATCAAAATCGATTAGCCAATTGATATCTTCAATTTCATTTTGCTGATGTTGTTGTGTAGCGCAGATGGCATCAAAAACCAATTGTTTATTTAAATCGATATTTTCAGGTAAAATTTTCAAAGCATATTCAGCACTTTTGAGTTCGTTGTCTTTTTTTGAAGCCGAATAAACATAATCATGATAAAAAATAGAAAATAATATTCCATTCGGATTTTGAAGCCGATTAGAATAGGTTTCAAAGCTTTCTATCATTTCTTTTAAATGCGTGAGATTATGATAATGCCTTGATTTTTTGGAATATGCCTTTTCTAAATCCAACCAGTTCTGCTGAATTTCATTTGCTGAAAAGCCAATATTTGAGAGTAATTCAGAATAAATTTTCTCTAAATTCATTGTTGTTTTTTACTCAAATTTAAAATTTCTTTTTTACTGCGCAAAATAATTGCGTAGTAGTTCTAAAATCTTTGCTAAAGAAATAAAACAAATAGTATTTCTTAAAATGAAAACAAAATTTTTACTACGCAAAATAACTGCGCACTAGTTTTGAAATCTTTGTTCAGAAATAAAACCAAACGTTCATAGAAATAAAAAAAGAATAAAACAGGTCAAGTTTGAGTTACTTCGAAACACTTTCCACGTACACACTTACACCATTACCTTTTTATTCTACTATTATATGGGACAGTAGCTCAGCGGTAGAGCAGGTAGTTTTGAAATTATCCTTCAAAGGTCAATCAAAACTTACTTCGTACACTTTTAATGTCCGGGTCGTGGGTTCGAATCCCACCTGTTCCACAATTAATGGTCAATTAAAACTTACTTCAGAAAATTGGTACTCCGGTTCGAGTCCGGCAAGTTTTAGAATCATCATTAATAAAAATAGAGGGTCAAGATTAACTTACTTCTTCCAATCCGATAATTTGTTAGTTAATCCATTACACTCCAATTTCAGGTCAAGTGTTTCTTACTTCAAAATCTTTTAGGTAGAACTCAGAAACGCAATTATCTAAATTTTAAAAATTAAAAAAAATGAAAACAAAAGAATTATTAAAAATCAGTTTACGTCAAAATGCCATTTTCATTCCATCAGAAATGATTTCGAATGATATTAAAAATTTATCAGGAACTACTTCAGTTTTGTTAGCCAATGTTTCTAAACTCGGATTTACATTTTCTGAATCGTTATTGCACGCTTTAAACAACGTAAATCCAAATTATAAAGTAGAAGTTTTAGAAGTGCTGAGAGAAGTTTTAGGAACAGATAAAAACTGGACGCCTTTAGTTAAAGAATGGAATATCCCAACGGGAGAATCTGTTCTAGATCATATTATCACGTATTTCGGAAATGTTTTTAAAACAAAAAACGGAACAACTTTACAATGCGGACATATTATCCCAGATAATACTTTTCCATTAGAAAGATACAACGGTTGCCCGTTCTGCGGAACTCCGTTTGAATTTGGTAAAATCGAAAAATTAGGTCAAGGAAGCAAATTGAAAGTGCTTGAATTGTGGACAGAAAAAGATTTAAATGATTTCTATATCTCATTATTGCAGTCAAAAACGGCTTTAGACGCTACTCAGGTAGATAGTTTAAAAATGGCGATGCAAAATTTGCCTTTGCCAAAAGTTGATGTTGCAATGAAGGAAACTTTAATGCTAGTGATCGATCTTTTGATTGAAAACGGTAAAGAAGCCGAAGCATCTCAATTTTTAAAAACTCCAACTGATATCTTAAGATATTTATGGTATAAAAATACTGGAATGTTGCAGATTATCGAACCAAAAACGATTGTTAAAAGAGCGACTAAAAATGGCCAGCATTTTCATAATTCTTTGGATACAAGTGCGCAGGCGAGAATTGCATCTGCAAAAGATTTGAAACTTAAATATTCAAGAAAAGAATGTTTAATGGTGGCAAACTGGTTGAATAATATGGATATGGATGTTGAGACCATGTGCGAAATCATGCATCCAAAAAGAGGAATGTGGGTTCGCTTTATCCGAGCGCTTCGTTTGGCAGAATACAGCAAAAGAAAAGGATTCGAGAAATTGAACTTTTTAATGGATGTGTTCTACAACCAAGTATATGATGTTTGGCAAAGCAAAGTAGATTCGTCAAGATTGAAATTTGATGCCGATAAAACATTTGCGTTATTAAAACAACGTCCAGGATTGTTTGCACGTTCATTATTTTCGAATATGCTTTGGTTTGGAGCAGAAGAAACAATTGCACATTTTGAAGAAATCATCGATAAAGTTCCGGCTCGATTGGTGTTTACTTTAAATATGTATGCTCAAAATTATTTTGATAAAAACATGCAGCGAAGTGTAAAACCTTTGGGCGGAACAAACAAAAGAATCGAACCAAACGGTTTATTGAAATTGTATGATGATGTTCAGTTGGAAGCAATGAAAAACCAAATCGAAGAATTGTGTCTTTTGGCCATGAAAAAACGATTTGCAAAAATTGCGAACACCAACAAAACAATGTATATCGATCCGCAGTTGTTTAACATTCCGGTTTCTATAGGAGATCGAAGCGAAACTGTTCAGGATTTGCCGGTTGCTTTAATGGGGACACGTTTCCCAGTTGAAGGTAACGAAGTACGATTGTTTATGCAATGGGGTAAAGATCTGCCAGCACAACATTTAGATATGGATTTGAGCTGTCATATCGCTTATGAAGACCGCTCAGATATTTGTTCTTTTAGCCGATTAACCACAATTGGTTGCCAGCATAGTGGAGATATCCGAAGCATTCCGAATAAAATTGGAACGGCCGAATATATCAATATCAACATCGACGAATTGACGAAAGCCAAAGCTAAATTTGTAACTTTTACCTGCAATGCGTACAGCAACGGAAGTATTACACCAAATTTAATTGTTGGTTGGATGAACAGCAAATACCCGATGAAAATTTCGGAGAAAACTGGTGTAGCGTACGATCCGTCGTGTGTAGATCATCAGGTTCGTGTGACGCAGAATGTTGCCAAAGGTTTGGTTTTTGGAGTGTTGGATGTAGCCAAAAGAGAAATCGTTTGGTTAGAGATGACTTTCGGAGGTCAGGTTGTAGGCGGTTTGGATTTCAAAGGCGTTCAGGCGTTGTTGTCAAAACTAAACAGCAAATTGAATATTGGTAGTTTGTTGCAGCTTAAAGCGGAAGCCCAAGGCTTAACAATCACCGAAGATCAAAATTCAGATGAGGTTTATACAGCACAATGGGCAATGAATCCAGCGGTTGTTACGCAATTATTGGTGGATTAGGTTTAATTAGGTACAAAGAGGCAAAGGTTCAAAGGTACAAAGGTTTTATAGAGGCGCACTGCTGTGGGTCTCCGCAAAGATTGGTAAATTTAATCTCGCAGAGACGCCCAGTTTGTCATTTCGACCGAAGGGAGAAATCACACGCGGGATTCGACAAAGATTGGCGACGCTCTGTGTGGAGTTTCTAGTGTGATTTCTCCCTTCGGTCGAAATGACAAAACTTTACGAGAAACAAAAAGACCTACGCAAAATAACTGCGTAGTAGCAAAGCACCTTTGCACCTATGAACCTTTGGACCTTTGTCCCTTAAAAAAGAAACAATGAAAACACAAATAAACGGTACAGATATATTAGAATTAGGCTTTCCAGAAGGAAAAATAATTGGGATTGCCTTAAAAATAAACAGTAAAAGAAACGGATTCACAAGAGACGAAATGATCGCTAATTTCAAAAACGTCTTAGAAACTCCGGAGAATTATATAGACGATAAAATCTTCAGCAAACTGGCTGTTGCTTTAATCGAAAAATCGAATGAAAAACCAGAAGATTTTATTGCTTTAAATGAGAATCCGAATACGTATTCGGCTTACGGATTAGATCATATCGAAGACGGAGCCAGAAAACAAATGGAAGTTGCTATGAAATTGCCAGTTACGGTTGCGGGAGCTTTAATGCCAGACGCACACCAAGGTTACGGACTGCCGATTGGCGGAGTTTTAGCCACAAAAAATGCCATTATTCCGTATGGTGTTGGGGTTGATATTGGGTGTAGAATGGCATTGTCGGTTTATGATATTCCTGAAGATTTTTACTTTGAAAACGAAGCCAAGTTCAAAAGAGAATTAATTGCGAATTCGATTTTTGGAGCGGGTCACGGATTTCACGGTCAGTACAAATCAGATCATGCGGTTTTAGAGAATGATACTTTCAATATGAATCCGTTTGTGAAGAACTTGAAGGATAAAGCCTGGTCACAATTGGGATCTTCGGGTGGTGGAAATCACTTTGTGGAATTCGGAATCATGGAATTTGCAAAAGACGATGCGGTTTTGAATATCCCAAAAGGGAAATATGTCGCTTTGTTAACGCATTCTGGTTCACGCGGAATGGGGGCCACAATCGCGGGACATTATACTAAAATTGCCAAAGACGAATGTAAACTTCCAGAAGTGGCCAAAAACTTAGCGTATCTGGATATGAACTCACAATTAGGTCAGGAATACTGGATGGCGATGAATTTGGCGGGTGATTACGCTTCGGCTTGTCACGAGATTATCCATAACAAAATGGAACGCGCTTTGGGTGCGACAATTTTAGCGAAAGTCGAAAACCACCATAATTTTGCGTGGAAAGAAATCTGGAATGGAGAAGAAGTTATCGTGCATAGAAAAGGAGCAACTCCGGCTGGAAAAGGCGTTATGGGAATCATTCCGGGAAGTATGACTGCGCCAGGATTTTTGGTGAGAGGAAAAGGCGAGGAGAACGCTATTAATTCGGCTTCACACGGAGCAGGACGACAAATGAGCAGAACCCAAGCCATAAAAAACATTACCAAAATGGAGATGAAATCCATCCTGCAAGATCATGGCGTTACGCTTATCGGTGCAGGTCTGGACGAAGCGCCAATGGCGTATAAAGATATCAATCAAGTGATGGAAGCACAACAGGATTTAGTTGATGTGGTCGCGAAGTTTACACCGAAATTGGTGAGAATGGCAGATGATGGGAGTAAAGAAGACTAGTTCTTCTTTAGGCTCAAAGGTGCATAGGTTCAAAGGGACAAAGGTTTTGCCTCACTTTCTGTCATTTCGACCGAAGGGAGAAATCACACGTGGGATTCGACAAAGATTGGCGACGTTCTGTGTGGAGTTTCTGGTGTGATTTATCTCCCGAAGCCTCGGGGTCGAAATGACAAACTTTGTATAAAAAACTTTGCGCCTTTGCGAGATTAATTCAGCACAAAGAATGAAAAAAACTTTGTGCCTTAGCGCCTTCGTGGCAAAAACAAAAAAGAAATGAAAACATACATAGATATCGGAATTAATTTGACCAACAAACAATTCCAAAACGACATAGACGATGTCGTACAAGACGCGCTCGACGCCGACGTATCGAAGATGATACTCACGGGCACAAGCGTACGAAACAGCGAAGCTTCATTAGAAATCGCAAAACAATATCCGGGAATATTATATTCGACGGCTGGAATTCATCCGCATGATGCGAAGAGTTTTGATGAAAAAAGCATTTCACGACTGCGGAATTTATTAAAACAGAAACAAGTCGTTTCGGTTGGGGAATGCGGACTCGATTTTGATCGTGACTTTTCGCCCAGAAAGAAACAGGAAGAATGTTATAAAGCCCAATTAGAATTGGCGATTGAAGTACAGAAACCTTTGTTTTTGCACGAAAGAGCCGCTTTTGACAGCTTTATGAATATCACCAAAGACTATTTACCCCAATTGCCAAAAGGCGTTGTGCATTGTTTTACGGGAACTTTGCAGGAAGCTAAAACCTATCTCGATAACGGATTTTATCTCGGTTTTACGGGAGCGATTTCTGATGCCAAGCGTTTCAGCCATTTAAAAGAAGTCATTCAGTACGTACCCCTCGACCGAATAATGATTGAAACCGATGCGCCGTTTATGCTTCCTAAAAATGTCCCGAACAGCCTTTTGAAGAAATACCACGAACGCCGTTGCGAACCTGCTTTTCTGCCTTACGTTGCGGGAACTATTGCACAGTTTAAAGGAATTGCTTTGGATAAGGTTGCGGAGGAAACGACGAGGAATGCTAAGAGCTTTTTTGGGATTTAGCCACAAAGTCGCAAAGTTTGTCATTTCGACTGAAAGGAGAAATCACACTAGAAGCTCCGCAACGAATGTCTCCAATCTTTGTCGAATCCCGTGTGCGATTTCTCGTTCCTCGAAATGACAAAAATCACGCTTAAACAAAAAAACGTAACGCCTTTGTAGCAAAAAATGTTGGCTTTTAAATCAGGGGTTTGTACTTGGTTTGAAGGCTTTTTGTTTATATATATTTGACTTTAATGATATTATGGAAAACCGTAAAATATTTTCTAAAAAATTGCACATATTTGATTACTGATTTTTTTGCTGTAAAATCTATTGTTAAATTAATAAAACAAATTGAGATAGTAATCTAGGAAAATTGTGAGAAGCGTTGAATTTGCTTTAAAAGAAGAAATTATAAAATAAAGAATATGAAGACAGAATCTCTTAAGGATTATACAAAAAATTTAATTTTTATGTATGAGAAATCGTGTGCAGATAAATATTTAAAGAAAACATTTCATTTAGATTATACTGCTAAGACTTATAGGGAAAGAGATTTAGTTGCTTTGATGAGAGATTCTGTTCCGTATTTTGCATTAACTGAAACAGAATTCTCTGAGTTGGAAGATATTGATAAAAGTAGAACTGCTTGGTCACGAATTTCAAAGGCTAGAAAAGACAAAAAAGGAGACTATGGAGAGTTGTTATTGTATTTATTAATGACAGTATATTACGATGCTCCTAAATTTGTAACTAAGGTTAGATTGAGATCTTCAACTGGTATGCAGATTAATGGCTATGATTGTGCACACTTTACAGTTGAAAACAATGAACCAATATTATGGCTTGGTGAATCTAAATTTCATCAAAGTTTTTCAACAGCAATTACGGATTCTTTTAAGTCTCTTGATGAACATTGTAAAATATTGTATACAACCGATGAAATGTCAATTTTGAAGCCAAATATCGAAGTAAATAAAGATTCAGAAGCAGATTTTAATTTGCTAAAATCAGTATTTAATGGCAGATCAATAGATAAAATAAAATTTAGAATTCCAGTTCTTCTAACTTATGATAGTACTACTGTAAAGAATAATGGTGATATAGATGTTAAATTTAAAAAAGAACTAGATGAAGAAATTCTTAAACATTATTCTAATATAACAAGTAAAGAGATAATAACTAATTTAAAAAATATTGATTTTATATTTTTTATTTTTCCATTACACACTGTATCAAACATAAAAACACTTTTAGAGTCAATTGAAAATGCAATGAAAATATGAGATCATTATTTCAAACTACTGAGGATTCGAAGAAACAAGTTACTAGTCTGGTTGAAATCCTAAAGGAAAAGGGAGAGTTAGAATTTAAACAATTTAAAGATTTATTAGAAGCAACTTATATTTTATTAAATTCTAAAGAAGAAGATGCTTATAACATTGGATTGTATTCTATTTGTCATGTGGGTGAGTTTTTACCTTCTGATAATTTTTTGCTTCAATTGTTAAATGATTGCATCATTTCATCAAGAGTCTTCATTTATAAAGATATGTTACCAAAGAATGAATTAGTTGAAGATTCTTTCTTTGACTGTTTTGCAAGAGAAATCTATACACTTGACACAGGAACAATATTGACGAAAGATCAAAAAAAATTATTTAAACTTTTTAATGAGCATAAAAGATTAATTGTAAGTGCACCGACTTCTTTTGGAAAATCAAGAATTGTTGAAGAAATAGTAATTAATAATGAATATATAAACATTGCTATAATTTTACCCACAATTGCATTATTAAGTGAGACTTATATTAGATTTAATGCTAATAAAATTATCAAAGAACAATATAATTTAATTAATTCACTTGGTTTAACGGATACATTAAATAAACATCAAAGAAATATTTTCATTTTGACACCTGAAAAAATGGATATGTTATTGGATGAAAGACCAGATTTAAAAATTGATTTTTTTGTAATAGACGAAATCTATAAGATTCAAGATGATGAAGATCGAAAAAATGTTTTTTCTAATTGTCTTTATAGGTTAAGTAAGATGAAAAGTGATTTTTATTTAATAGGACCATATTTTGATGATTTTAGTCCTAAATTTAGGGAAAGTACAAATTCATTTTTTGAGAAATTTAACTCTGAAATAGTTCAGAAAGACATATATAATATCTTTAATTCTGAAAAAGACAATAAATATGTGCTAAATGGAAAGACCTTAAAAGTGCTTAAGGATGGTAAAAAGAATTTACGAAATATTTTATTGAATGTAGAAGGTCAAACACTAATTTATAATTACAGGAAAGATTATGTAGAAAACTTAACTAATGATGTTTTAAAAATAATTGATAATTCCGAAGATTATGATTCAGATTTGATTGAATATATATCTGAAAATATATCGGCTGAATGGTCATTGGTTAAAGCTTTAAAAAAGGGTGTAGCTTTTCATCATGGAGCTGTTCCACGATACATTCAAACAGAAATTATAGATTCTTTTAATAGTAAGGAGATCGATATTATAGTTTGCACAACAACAATTACTGAAGGGGTTAACACATCAGCAAAAAATGTGATTTTATATAGTAATGTTCTAGGTAAGAAAGATAAGCCTTTAACTGGTTTTGAAATCAAAAACATTAAAGGAAGAGCTGGTAGATTTAGAGTTCATTTTATAGGTAGAGTATTTTATTTTCATGAGATTGTTGAAACAGATAAAGACATAATTTTAGTTGATTATTATGATAAACAAGAATTAGATCCAGAAGATGTAATACAAATAGATAAAGAAGATTTAAAAGACAAGAATTTAGAAACTAGAAATAAAATTGAGGAAAATCTAAAGAAGAATAAAATACCATTTTCGTTAATAAAGCAAAATAAATATATCGCAATACATAAGCAGATAGCTTTAATCAATTTCCTACGATCGAATCCGTTACATTTAGAGTTGGCGCATTTTAGAAGTAATAGACCCGAAAAGCAGCAATTAGATGAAATATTTAATTTAACGAGAGAATATCTGTTTAATGATAGAGATTATAATGATAAAAGTTTTATTTATTGGGAATTAAGTAGATTGCTGAAATATTATGTTTATCATAGTCCAAGTATAAAGCAATTAATTAGTGAGCAAAAATATGCTACGTCAGTTGATTCTAAGATTCGTTCAGCTTTTAAATTAATTACTCACTATTTTGAATTTGCTTTCCCCAGATATTTTAGAGCATTTGAGAATATTTATAATTTCGTTTATAATGAGCATCATAACACTATTAATGGTGGAATTAGTTTGAAATACCTAATAACATTATTGGAATTCGGCTTTGTTAAAGAAAATGAAATAGCTTTAAAAGAGGCTGGTTTACCAAATGATATTGTTCGTAAAGTATCGGAAAAATTTAAAGATTGTACCTCACTTGAGCAAGTAAGGATTAAATACAAAATTAATCCGAGAATTATAAATCATCTCACTCAATTTGAGCAGAAAATGTTTAGAAAATACATTTAATAGAATTTATATATTTTACTTTGTAAATTTCTTAAAAAAACAACAATACTTATAAAATCATATAATAAATAATAATTCCTATATTTATTTTCAACCTAAATTTTGAATTACAATTCAAAAATGTTTTAAAGTAAGTTTTTTCTTTCTTTTTAAAATAAAAATATATCTTTGTAATGTCAAAATACAATACAAGGAGAAATCCGAAACTTAGTTAATTAGTTAACATAAGCGAACCCTCATTTACGTTGCTGGAGCTAGTGATAGCCCTAATTCCACTCTTTGTAGTGTTTTGACACAACCGACGATGAGGGTTTCGCGCGTCTAAAAATTTTCGAATATGTCAAAAGAAAATCAAAAAACACAACAAGAAGTAATGCCTTCCGTGGCGAACTTCCTTTCAGACGTTTGGTTTGAGGGAGAATTTAAAAATCAGCCCTTGTATCTGCAGGAAATCTTCGAGCTCCTACTCGAAACAGAAAGTGGCAATAATCTCGATTTAAGGCTAAAAATGTTAAGCTGTCTCAGAACAAGTAGAAATCTGGCAAAGACTTTGTCGCCGTTTTCAAATACAGAAATTGTAAATGCGTGCAACACTATAGCGGTTGCAAAACTCAACCAATAAAAACCCAAACCCCGCAAATACCAATTTGCGGGGTATTTTTTTGTTTTCACATTGTACTTTTATTTCGTAAGATTTTTTAACATTTAAAAGACATTCTTTTAAGAGAAAATAGCTGTAAAATTCCTATTTTACAGCTTCAAAATAAAAGCCGTAAAGATGAATATAAGCATCTCAGTTAAACAATTAGGAAAAAAACATCCGTTGCTTCAGGAAAAAAGTATCGCTTTGGCCATAGAAAATCCTGTCATTACCACACAAAAACTCATAGAATCGATTGTAGATCATCAGGTACAATTGTTCCGTTCTTCTTCGTTTGAGTTTGAAGACGAAGACAAAATCCATCTTCCCAAAGAAAATTACCTTCCCATTCTTACCGATACCGGAAAAGTAGGTTTCGGCGCGATTTACAATCACAATCAGGTAGATGTAGCGAAAGCGCAGGAAAATGCCATCGTAGCGTTTGAAGATGGTTTGTATGCCGTTTTCTACGGAGACGATCAGCTGGAAACACTTTCAGAAGAAATCGATTTGTCTCAAAATAAAAACCTCATGTTTATCAGACTGACTTTCTTGGCAGGAAGCTACTGGTAATTAAATTCCAATTTTTGAAATTGCTTCGCCTGTTCGCTATCGCTCGGGTCCAAATTTCAATTTCAATATCAAAAATCAATTGCAATATCAAATCAAAATTGAGCGTCATCAAAATAATCTAAAATCTAAAATCAACAATTTAAAATAATACCCATGACGATAGAAGATCTTTTAAAAAGTAAAGTAATCGAAAATCCGATTAAGAGATTTAAAAAAGAACTGGAAGAAATTGTAAACAGCAATCTGGTTACGAAATTATTTTCTGGATCAAAATTGAAAAAAGAAGTGGCGGAGTTTGGTCTCGAACTCTTAAAACTTCAGGACAATTATTACAGCAATTATATTTCGCTTGGTTCTAAAGAAGCCGAAAAGTTTGCCACTTTGGTAAAAGAGAACATCTGGGAAGATAAAAATTACTACGACTTACTGCTTTACTTTTTTGGCGAAGAAAATGCTTCGTACATAAAAGAGGCTTGGAACAGACTGCCTCAAAAAATGTATCAGACGGGTTATACGCGAAGAGCTTTTAGAGCGCCGAATCATAAAAGTTATTTGCTTGTAAATCAGATTAATTTTCTGCGTTCTCTACTCAACGGACCTTACAAATACAATTATCAGGACAGCAGTACTTTTTATTACGATTTAAGTATTGAAGATGAAATTCGTTACGATACCGAGATTTCAAATTCGATCAATAAATTCATGGTATGGTCTTCGGCACTCGATGCTGGAAAAGAAGGACTTTATCAATTGTTTGAAGATATTATTTTTAATAAAGATACACATGGAAAAGTATCCAGAAATATCATCAAAGCGCTTTTAAATACCGAAAAACAACAAAACTGGGAACTGGTAGAAAAACTGCTTTTGGCAGCACAACGTCAGGAAGGTTTGCGACAGACAATCCTTGAAGCTTTAGACGAAACAAGTATCGGCGCTTTGCAATATATGATTAAAGTGCTTATTGATAATAAACTAACCCGTTTTTCATCGGTTGTGAGAGCGATCGACACGTGGACAGGTTTAGGCTGGGATTCTGAAAAAGAAACTACGGTTCGTAATATTATCGAGTTGGCTTCGGGTTATTTTTCAAAACCAGAAACGATTCCGACAGGCGTTAAAAGCAAAAATAATAACGAAGTGTATATGGCACTTTGGGTTCAGGGCGTTTTGGATGTCGAAAAAACGGTTCCGTATCTGCAAGAGTTATTAGAAAAAGGATCGGCAGAAAAAAAATCTCTGGCACTAAAATTTGCGGGAGAAACAAACGATCCCTATATCGAAATGCCGTTGTATTTTAAAGCTTTAGACGATGAAAATCTACAGGTTTTGGCTTTTGCCGTTCCGAGAATGAATGCTTTACTGGAAGCAAATACAAAATCGAAATTCTATATCGAAAACGCGGATTATCCGAACTTCTTTGATAAAGTGTATAATCTCGCGCAAAGCATTACTGAGAAAGAAAAAACTTTTGAAGGAAAAGTATTTTCTTGGCTGAATGTAAAGTTTGAACGTGATACACTTTACGCTTCGGCTATTAATTTGGTTGGCAATAACAACGAAAGATTAGAAGCTGTTTTACAGCATTTTGAAGGTTTCTCGATCAATTTAAGAGAGAAATTGGCTAGAAATTTATTGGGAAGCTTTTATAGTTATTCTTACTATAGCAATCAAAATAATCAACCGAAAACAGAACCGACTGAATTCCAAAGAAATTTTGCTTTACGTATTCTAAAAGATAGGGGAGAATCTCTTGTGGCTTCGGCGGTTAATGTTTTAAAAGATTTGAGTTTAACGGAAGAGGAACTGGCGATTTTTCAGGAAATGTTTAAACGTAAGAATTCCAATTTAAAGAAAAACCTAACGGCGATTCTGATCAAACAAGAAGATCAAAAAGTTGTCAATTTTGTTGATCAGACCATAGAAAAAGGCGATTTAGAGCAGCGTATGTCTATGTTGGATGTTATGCTTCAGCTTCAGAAAAACAATAAACTGACGGATAAAGTAAACGACTGGGTTCAGGATTATCTGAAAAGACCAAAAATTACCGAAAAGGAAAGCAAGTTTATAGAACAGTTGGAACCTTCTAAAAAGCAGGATCTTTTAAGTGCAGAAAACGGTTACGGATTTTTTACGCCAAACGAAATTTCAGCTTACGAATTACCAAAACCAAAAGCAGATTCGTTATATGTAAAAGCGGTGAAAGAACATCAATACGGTTTCTCCAAATCGATGTCGCATATTAAAGACGAAATTGCGAAGCTTTATCAATTGTTTGAAGCAAACAGAAATTACGAATACGAAATTGAAAACTACGATAACAGCAAATCGACTGTTTTATTAGGGAATACTTTTAGAACATTAAAAAATCTAAAGGACGATAAGAATTCAGAATTAACAGCAACCAATTATCCGTTGTATGATGTTTGGGAAGAATGGTTTAACAAATCGGGTCTTGCCAATAGAGATTTGTTTTTGATGACAATGGTAAGCAATTGCGATCGAAAAATCTGGAGAGATTTTCTAGAAAAACATGTTTTTTATTATAAAGAATTATTGCCACATCAAAACAAAAGAGGTTACGATTGGGATAATGCGATTTTGAATATTCTGAATGCGTTGCAGATAAAATATGCATTTGAAGAAAAAGCCGATTTCCTTATCGATGCATGCAGTACTTTGTATGCTAATCTTCCAGAATCGGTAAAAGAGTTTGAATACGTACCTGGTAAAAACGAATATTATTACAACAATAACAACGGAAACGGCTGGCAGAACCAAGGTTTCTTCGATATTTATCTGAATAAAATTGGTTTAGTTGATTTAACAGAAGAACAAAATGCCAAGGTTTGGAATCTGTACAGATGGAGACAATTGAACGGTTTGGAGAAAAATATTGCGGTTACAAAACCGCCAATTCATTTGTATTGCGTTGCCTTTGAACAAAAATTAATTACCAAAGGCGAATTGTATGAAGGTATTTTAGAGCCTGAAAGAATTTCGGTCTTAACCAGCGAAACCAAACATTACAGACATTTTGGAAGCGAAGATTTGATTAAAAAGTTTCCGTTCCTAGTTTCAATGATTGATAAAATCAGAGAGACGTTTTTGGATGTTGAGGTGAAGCGAGGAGATTCTAATACACCGGTAACGCATTTGGTGCAGAGTTTCCAGAAGATTTTTGGCGCAAACCGTTTGGTCGAATTGATTACAGCGCTCGGAAAAGCAAGTTTGTACAAAGGTTATATCTATTCGTGGAGTTACACCGATTTAACCAAACAGAAATTATTTAGTTTCTTATTAAAAAGATGTTATCCGTTAGCAACAGATACGCAGGAAAGTTTTAATGCCTTAATTAAAAAAGCTAAAATTTCTGAAGAAAGACTGATTCAGACTGCGATTTATGCGCCTCAATGGCAAAAGTTTATCAGCAGTTATTTGGATTGGAACGGTCTGGATGAAGGAATCTGGTGGTTTCATGCACATACCAAAACAGCATCTTACAGTGCTACCAATTCAGAATTAGAAAGTGAAGCAGCAAGATTTTCAACTTTAGACCTGCAAGATTTTAAAGATGGAGCTGTCGATAAAGATTGGTTTACATCGGCTTACAAAAAACTAGGAAAAGCAAAATGGGAACTTTTATACGAATCTGCGAAATACGTAACAGACGGAAACGGTCACAGACGTGCGAGATTATACGCTGATACGATTACAGGAGATTTGAAAATAAGGGAAGTAACCGCAAAAGTAAAAGACAAACGCGATCAGGATTATTTAAGAGTTTACGGTTTGGTTCCGTTAAGTAAGACAAGTCCGGAAAAAGATATTTTGGCGCGTTACGAATATTTACAGCAGTTTAAAAAAGAAAGTAAAGAATTCGGTTCGATGAAACAGGCAAGCGAAGCTTTGGCGATTCGTGTAGCGTTAGAAAACTTAGCTAGAAATGCAGGATATCCAGATCCAGTTCGTTTCACTTGGGCAATGGAAACGAAACAGATTCAGAATATTTTATCTAAAGAAACGGAAGTTAAACTGGATGATATTACGGTAAGTCTTGTCATTAATAAAGAAGGAAAAGCCGATCTGGTTACTTTTAAAGCAGATAAAGAAATAAAAGCGATTCCAGCCAAATACAAAAAAGATAAAGGCATTCTAGAATTAAACGCTTACAGAAAAACGATGCGTGAGCAATGGACACGTTCAAGAAAAGGTTTAGAAGAAAGTATGATTCGGGGAGATGAATTTTTATTCGCAGAAATGCAAAATCTTTTTGAGCATCCGATTATTTCGAAACATTTAGAAAAGTTAGTTTTTATTTCTAATGACAATCAGATTGGTTTTTATGTGGATGGAAATCTGATTTCGGCTTTGGGAGAAATGATTCCGCTAAACGAAAAACAAACTTTTAGAATTGCACATTGTTATGATCTGCATAAAAATGGCGTTTGGGTTGATTTTCAATCGTATTGTTTTGATAATAAAGTGCAACAGCCTTTCAAACAGATTTTCAGAGAATTGTATGTTCCAACACCAGACGAGTTGAAAGAAAAATCAATTTCAAGACGTTATGCAGGACATCAGGTTCAGCCAAACCAAACCTTGGCTTTACTAAAAACCAGAGGATGGAAAGTGGATTATGAGGAAGGATTGCAGAAAGTTTTCCATAAAGAAGGCTATCAGGTAAAAATGTACGCGCAAGCCGATTGGTTTTCGCCGGCGGATGTTGAAAGTCCGACTTTAGAAACGATTGAATTTCATTCACTAAAAGATTATAAAAACATTGCCTTTGAAGATTTAAATCCGAGAATATTTTCAGAAGTAATGCGTGATATTGATTTGGTGGTAAGTGTTGCTCACGTTGGAGGCGTTGATCCGGAAGCGAGTCATTCTTCTATCGAAATGAGAGCCGTTTTACTGAGAGAAACATTGCGATTGTTTAAAATCAAAAATGTGGAGATCAAAGAAAATCATGCCATTGTAAAAGGAAAAATGGGCGAGTACAGCATCCATTTAGGAAGCGCGGTTGTGCATCAGCTTCCGGGTAAATATTTATCGGTACTGCCAATTCATTCGCAGCACAGAGGTCGTTTATTCCTACCATTTGCCGATGATGATCCAAAATCTGCAGAGGTAATGTCTAAAGTTTTATTGTTTGCCAAAGATGATGAAATTCAGGATCCAACAATTTTAAGTCAGATTGATAAAACCTATGCTTAAGATTTGTTACAAATAAATTACTTTTTGTAAATTTTGTTAAATTATCACAAAATATATTACATTTGTATCTGTAATTAAAAAACAGAAAAATACATATGATACTTTCAATTAAATCAAGTTTTGAACTTTTAGCAGGAGATTTTCCCGCTGAGATGGCAGGATGCAATATGTATTTTTATGAAATTAAAATGTAAAATTTAGAGTAAAACTCATCATAAAACAGAACAGCGTCCTAAAAGTAGGGCGCTTTTTTTGTTTTTAGCCACTTCGACTTTGCTCATTGTGGCCATAAAAAGAGATAGAAAGACAATAAAAATGATAGAATATTAAACCATAACTAAAAAAAACTAAAAAAATAATTGACAAAATGTTTAATGATTAAACCCAATAGCGAAATATAATCTTGAAAAGTAATCTGATGAGTAACAGTCATTTGATAAAAAGAGAAATCTGCAACAGTTTGTGGACAGGGATTTCTTTGGTTTGATTTTGTGTTTAACTAATTGATAATCAGTAAAATAATCTTTAAAAATATTTGGAAATATGATTTTTTCGACATTATCTTTGCCAAACAAAATTGAAACACAGCGTTTCAAATAATAATAAGAATTTAAAATATAATACAGCATATAAAATGGCTTTACAAAATAAAATATCATACGGATTACCACTAAACGCAAGATTTGATCTTGGACGTTTGACAATGCAGGTGCATCAATATAGGCAATAGGATAGTTATATCACGTTGAATTTTGTAAAGCACCTTTGATCGGGTGCTTTTTTTATGCCCAAAAATAAATGATTTTGTAGCTCAGTTGGATAGAGCGTCTGTCTTCTAAGCAGATGGTCGAAGGTTCGAATCCTTCCAAAATTACTTGTTCTCTAGAAGGAACTGGCTCATTGGGGTTACTGGCTAACCTTCCCGACTGTCTCTCGGGAGAAACGGGTTCGACTCCCGTATGAGCCGCTTTTTTTAAGTTGGTAAGTGGTTAAGCTACTTAGAGACTTAAAAAGACCTGGGAAGATAACGGAGGTTGGTTACCCGCTTTGGATGCGGGAGGTCGCAGGTTCGAATCCTGCTTCCCAGACAAAATGCAGGAGTGGCGGAACGGCAGACGCGGCTGACTTAGAATCAGTATTTTGAGAGTTCGAATCTCTCTTCCTGTACCAGATAATATTAATTACGCAGAATAATTGCGTAGAACAATTAGAATCTTTGTACAAATAATAAAACAAGTTCTTTCATAAAATGAAATGATATCAAAGGAGACTTTGATTAAAAATATCAAACAAGCCTTGTTGGGTGTTTCGGTATAGCACTATTGTAGCAGACTTTTCGCGAAAGCGTATTATGTTTTTCTATGCAGCTTGGTTTGGAGGTTTTGATGGTTTTCCAAAAAATTGTCGCACAAGGGATCTAAGGGTTGTGGGTTCGAATCCCATTCACAGCAATGTGGTAGCTCAATTTGGATAGAGCATTGGATGTGTTATGCAGGTTCGAATCCTGCACCGAATACGCTTCGGTTGGACGAATCCGGTAAGTCAACGGGTCTCAAAAACCTGTACCAGTAGAGACCATCACTCTTAAAAAGATGACCATTAGAAAAAACTGATTTGTCTTTGTCAGTGAAATAGGATTTTACAATCTGATGTTTCACACTCTGATAAAGCCAGTGCGAATAGAAATGTGTTTTGAAAAGTTTGTTTTCTTTTTGATTTGATTGTTTAGAGAATTTGGGGATTCTCTCAATAAAATAGAATCAGAAACAATTCAGACAGACAAAGAACAAACTATTCGTCCGTTTTTCTTGGAGGAGAAAGACAATGAGGTTTTTTTATTAAGAAGAGAATAGAATATAGAGGTTTAAGATTTTGGAACATGAAACTTTAAACTTGAAACAAAAAAATATTATGATAAAAAGAATTACAATCGAAACTTACCAAGTAGGCTTGGTGTTCGAAAATAGAAAATTAATTAAAGTATTAGAAGAAGGATTACATTGGATTTTTGGAAACAAAAACATTATGATTTATGATCTAAACGGATCTTTTCAGGCTCCTTTTGAGTTGGATATTTTATTGCAAAATGAAGCGTTAGCATCTCTTTTGGAAGTTGTTGAAGTTGCCGATAACGAAATTGTGTTGCAATTTGTAAAAGGAAATTTCAAAGAAGTTTTGGTGCCAGGAAAGTATGCTTTTTGGAAAGGAGTTGTAAAAAATGAATTCATTAAAGCAGATTTGTCTAAGATTGAAATCACAGAAAATATTCCAGTAAACTTATTGGAAAATGTCAAGATGAGATACTTTACAAGAAAATTTATTGTAGCAAGTAATGACAAAGCTTTGTTATTTGTGAATGGAACTTTTGTGAAAGAATTGAAATCAGGGACACATTATTTCTGGAATAATGCCATTACAATCGAAGTGAAAACGGTTGATACTAGACAGCAACAATTGGAAATTTCTGGTCAGGAGTTGTTGACTAAAGATAAAGCAGGATTAAGGATCAACTTTTTTGTGAGATATCAAGTGGTTGATATTATGAAAGCTTTGACTGAAAATAAAGATTTTGAAAAACAATTGTATGTCGCAATGCAACTGGCTTTAAGAGCTTTTGTTGGCGGATTAACTTTAGATGAATTATTGTCAAAGAAAGATGCAATTGCCGATGCTATTTTAGAAGAAGCAAAAACTAAGATCAAAGATTTAGGTTTAGCAATTTCTGATGCTGGAATAAGAGATGTAATTCTTCCAGGAGATATGAAAGAAATCATGAATCAGGTTTTGG
>Ga0308157_10002527_pt1 | contig 29731 bp, 18 predicted proteins | sample PhyBR1_FD_201035 | JGI IMG/M metagenome (GOLD analysis project Ga0308157, IMG submission 201035) | Phyllosphere microbial communities from UC Gill Tract Community Farm, Albany, California, United States - DLSLB.R1 | ecosystem: Host-associated > Plants > Phyllosphere > Unclassified | place: USA...
GACCCTGGGGTTTGACCGGTTAGCGCTTTGCTGAACGTAAGCCCTGGGTTGCCATAAAGCACTTCGCTTTCGCTAAAGTTGGGGGCAAGCTTCCACAAGTAAGCCACCACGCCGGTCTTATCGGTATCCAACAGCGTAAAAGTAGCTGTAACTGTGTTGCCACTTGTTGAAAAATTGTAGGTGTATCCTGTAGTAAAGCCGGGGGTTCCCTGTGCCTGCGCACTGGTACCCGAACAGGCCGTGTTGGTGTCTACCGCCGTAGTGGCCTGTACGCTTAACGGGTTGTTGGCCGCTAGGTTGTTGGCCGCATCCTTAGCGGTAATGCTGAATGTATAAGGAGTGCTTGGTGAAAGGTTGTTGATCACTACCGACTTTTGCACACCCGATGAACCTGTGGCATTTACCGTTGTCGAGCCATAGGTGATCGTATAATTTACTGTGCCCGAATCATCTGTCGCGTTAAGCAGCAGCTGTACTGATGTGGAAGTTATCGTTCCTGCCGTGGCCGTAAAGGCTGTAGGCGCCTGGGTATCTGTCATTGCGCTGCAATTATTGCCAACTACATAATTGATGTACTGTGTTACTACCATACCTCCCGCATAGGCAAACTTTACAGCTATGCCTATTGTTGCACCGGACTGTTGGTTGGGTATCGTACCCGTAAAATTCAATCCACCTGCGTTGGCCATGGACGCTTCGCTAAAAGGTGTCTGTGTCCTTACATAAGCAACAACGCCTGATTTGTTGTCCAACAAAGTGATCGCTACATTTACAGTAGACCCTGTTGTAGAGAACGTATAATTGTACCCTGTGGTAAATGTACCTTCGGAGGCTGCTGTACCTGTACCAGAACAGCCGGTAAAAACCGTATTTGCCATAGTACCGGACGTATTAACGTCATTACGGTCTGCAGCTGTCCCGCTCCCAAAGGCAAACTGCGATATTGCCGCCATTAGCACCAGCAAAAACCTCCCGATGCGTATTTGATAATTTTGTTTCATAAACTTTAGATTTTCAGCCAAATTAGTCCTAATTATTTATATAATAATTAAAACATTAGTATACACAAACCATACAATACCTCTTTTTTTAACCACAACGTACCTATTCCGCCTATACATTAACAATGCAACTATACCGTTTTCGTGATGATTACGAAATCGATATAGAAACAACCTCTTCGGCATCGTGATCTTTAAAACATTTATATGATTCTGATCACAGATCATCCTCACTATTTTAAATAAAAAGGACCGCCCGGTCGGGGCAGTCCTTTATAGAATGGACATTTATGTTTTGCTTATTCCACCAGTAGTTTTTTAGTAGCTGTTTTGTTTCCGGAATGTATCTTTACGATATACAGTCCCGCAGGAAGGCTCTCAACATTCATAGTCTTATCACTGCTTTCCAGTACTTTTGCACCAAGCACAGAGAACATTTCAACTTTAGATAAAGTTTCAGTGCCCAGGTCAAAATTCACCACTCCGTTAGAAGGGTTAGGATACATTTTTACAACCTGATCAAGATCTGGCCTGCCTACACCCAGTTCGCATACCTCGCCTACTGTATAGGTAAAATACTTAGTTACCGACAGACCACCAGCATAGGCGAACTTAACCGCGAAGTTGTAGTCCTGGCCTGCTGTAAGTCCCGGAACAGTTGCAGAGAACGAAAGCCCTGTGCCTTGTGCCATCGCTATTTCGGCAAATGGTGTTTCCTGCCATACATAAGCTACAACGCCTTCTTTATCGGTATCCAAAAGCTCGAACGTTACCACTACATCGGTACCCACTGTCTCAAAATGGTAGGTATATCCTGTAGAGAAAGTTCCCTGCTGTGCTACATTGCTCATACCCTCACACTCCGTATTGGTATCTTCTTCCGTTCCTGCCTGTAATGTTACAACGCTCACTGCCATGTTCCCTGCAGCATCGGTAACCGTAATGGTAAATATATATTGTGTTTCCGGCAATAGGTTGTTGATCACTACCGACTCCATTTCACCGGACTCGCCGGTAACGGTAATGGTAGTTCCTCCATCGTAGGTAATGGTATAGATCACATCGCCCGAATTATCTGTAGCGGTAAGCAGTAGCTCAATGGAAGTTGCCGTAACCGCTCCTGTGTTTACTTCAAGGCCGGCCGGCGCTTCTGTATCTTCTTCACCTGTGCCGCAATCCTCGCCAACTTCATAGTTGATGTATTGTGTCACGACCAATCCGCCGGCGTAGGCGAACTTAACCGCAATGCCAATGGTAGTACCCACAGTTTGCCCAGTAAGCGTACCTGTAAAGGTTAGGTTCCCTTCGGCATCCATGCCCGACTCTGCGAACGGTACCTGCTGCCATAGGTAGGCCACTACACCTTCTTTGTCGGTATCCAGCAATGTAATAGTGACATTCACGCTATTACCCACTGTTTCAAACTCATAGGTATATCCTGTAGAGAAGGTTCCGTCCTGTGCTGCATTGCTGGTACCTGCACATGGCGTGTTCTCATTGCCGCCGCCTTCTTCAGGCGTTGTAGCCATAACCACAATTGGGTTATTCGCCGCCATGTTGCCCGCAGCATCCGAAGCCGTAATGCTAAAGCTATAGGCAGTCTCAGGAGAAAGCCCTTCGATCACTACTGTCTGCTGGCCCGAAGCTACAGTAACCGTCTCTGTTTCCGTACCGTAAGTAATGGTATAGATTACCGACCCTGAATTGTCCGTACCGTTCAGTAGCAGCTCAACAGTGTTGGCTGTTACAGTACCAACAGTAGCTGTAAAACCGGTCGGGGCCTGGGTATCTGCCGTTGGTGCACAATCCTGTCCAACTACATACGGAATGTATTGGGTAACCACCAATCCGCCTGCATAAGCAAATTTTACAGCAATGTTTATCGTACTGCCTGCTGCCTGCCCTGCAATGGTACCTGTAAAAGTAAGGTTCCCCGCACTTTGCATTTGTGCCTCGGCAAATGGTGTTTGCATCCATAAGTAGGCCACTACGCCTTCTTTGTCGGTATCAAGCATTGTGATGCTCACATTCACATTACCGTTAACCGTTTGTATCGAGTAGCTATACCCTGTAGTAAAAGTACCATCCTGCGCCGCAGTACCCATACCAGTACACGGCACACTGCTCGTGTTCGCAAGTGTGGTCGCATTTACCGTAACAGGATTATTTGCCGCGGCATTGCCTGCACCATCGGCAGCAGTTACGGTAAATGTATAAGCGGTCGCTGCCGTAAGGTCAGTTATAATATAAGCGGTCTGCTCGCCAGAGTTACCTGTTACCGTAGCAGTCATACCTCCATAAGTAATGGTGTACACGACAGTACCCGAATCATCCGTACCGTTGAGCAGCAGTTGTACCGAATTGGCCGTAACCGTACCCGCTGTGGCTGTAAAACCCGTAGGTGCCTGTGTATCGCCGCCGCCTGTACAGTTCTCGCCCACAACATAGTTGATGTACTGTGTGACCACCAGGCCGCCGGCATAGGCGAACTTGACAGCTATGCCTATCGTAGCGCCGGGTGTCTGGCCCGGTATCGTGCCTGTAAATGTAGGTGCGGTCCCACCCATTGGTACTTCTGAAAATGGCATTTGCGTCCTTAAATAAGCAACAACACCCGTTTTGTCCGTATCTAAAAGCGATACCGAAACATTTACGGTAGTGCCTGTTGTAGAAAATGTATAGCTGTATCCCGCAGAGAATGTGCCCTCAGATGCTGCATTGCCCGTTCCCGCACAAGGCGTGTTGGCTGGGGCTGCCGATGTGGTAGCCTGTACCATGATAGGGTTGTTGGCCGCTGTATTGCCGGCAGCATCGGCCGCAGTAATGCTGAACGAATAAGCGGTACCTGCCGAAAGGTTATTGATAACGACCGGCAACTGGGTTCCCGAAGTGCCTGTTACCGTATTTGTTGATGAGCCATAAGCTATGGTATATACCACACTTCCCGAATCGTCAGTGCCGTTGAGCAGCAGTTGTACCGAATTGGCCGTAACCGTACCCGCTGTCGCTGTAAAGCCTGTAGGGGCCTGGATATCACCGCCGCCACCTGTACAGTTCTCACCTACCACATAATTGATGTATTGTGTTACGGCCATTCCGCCGGCGTAGGCGAACTTAACCGCTATGCCTATCGTAGCACCGGGTGTCTGCGCAGGTATCGTACCTGTAAATGTAGGTGCAGTACCGGTCATAGGTGCTTCTGTAAATGGCATTTGTGTCCTTACATAAGCAACAACACCTGTTTTATCGGTATCCAACAATGTTACAGAAACATTCACAGTAGTGCCTGTGGTAGAGAATGCATAGCTGTAGCCTGTAGAGAATGTACCCTCAGATGCAGCACTGCCCGTTCCCGTGCAGGGCGTATCAAACGGTGTGCCGGTCGTTTTACCAGTACTGTAACCCGAGTAATGTGTAAAAGCCACACAAACCATCAGTAAAAGTACCCTAATACATTTTTGATAATTTTTCTTCATAAATTTTATATTTTCAGCTAATATATGCCTAAATAAATATTATGTTACCCGACTTTTAGTATATACAAACCATACACGCACACGATCTGATGCTACAACATTGCAATTGTACCTATACATCAACACTACAACTACACCGTTTTCGTTATCGCTTGCAAAAAAGTATTTTCAGATATCCTTAATAAATGCAGTACCTGGCGAACGTTTTACGTATGATAAGCCTACATCACTCATATGAATTGGGAGCACATCGCATAAGCCTGCTGTATCATTGATCGAAAATAGTTAGTTGAGGTTAAAGAGTAATTGTGATCTTACCGGCCAGGTATAAAAAACAAAGGCAGGACCGTTAAGCCCTGCCTCAGTAAACAAACAAACTATTAACTACTATTTTACAACTAACTTTTTGGTAATAGAATTAGTGCCGGAATAGATCTTCACCAGATATAATCCGTCGGTAAGGCTCTCGATATTCACCTCTTTGCCTGAAGCCTCCAATACTTTACTGCCTAATACGGAATATACCTCAACTTTGGTGATGTCAATTTGCCCCGATTCGATATATACCATGCCCGAAGCCGGGTTTGGGTACATTGTTACCGAATTTCCAAAGTCTGGCCTGTCAATATCCAAAGCACAGTTCTCCCCTACTTCATACGTAAAGTATTCCGTTACCGACATACCGCCCGCATACGCGAATTTAATAGCATAGGTTATGGTCTGCCCGGCCGTAAGCCCGCCAACAGTTGAAGTATAACTAAGCCCTGATGTATTTTGCATCTCCGTTTCGGCAAAAGGAGTCTCCCTCCACAGAAAGGCCACAACACCTGTCTTATCGGTATCAAGCAAGGTTGCCGTGATGATTACATTATTTCCTGAAGTTTCAAATTTGATCTCATATCCGGTCGTAAACGCGCCCTGCTGTGCGGTACTCGAAGTTTCAGTACAAATGGCCACTTGGGTTACAGTAATGGTCATTGCCGCCGATGTGGCTTGCGCTCCGGCATTATCCGTAGCCACTGCAGTTATGGTGTTTGTACCCGCCGGGGCGGTGGTCCAGTCAAAGCCGTACGGAGCCGTGGTATCTTCGCCAATGAGCATAGTCCCGTTATAGAATCGTACCGATGCGATAGTCCCGTCAATATCGGCAGCACCCGCAGTAAGGCTTATCGTTTGGCCTAACAGGTACGAAGCTCCATTAGCCGGTGATGTGACCGTAACCGTAGGTGCTGCATTTCCACCCGCCGTAACAATGATAAGTACCTCATCGGTCGAAGTGTAGGTTCCGTCGCTCACGGTAAGCTTTACTTTATAAACGCCCGCAACAAGGTTGGAAACCGTTGGCGATGGGCTTGTCGCGGAATTGAATGTTATTATGGATGGACCATAGACCTGTACCCAGCTATACGTTATCGCCTGCCCTTCGGGGTCGTTGCTCCCCGAGCCATCAAGTGTTGCTGTAGTCGCAGGCAGTGTTACCGTTACATTGTCCCCTGCATTTGCCACAGGCGGAATATACGGCAGCGGCCCTGCCAATGCAAAGGTCATGTTGCCAAGGTTAAAGCCCCCGCCCACAGCTACAAAGCGAAGCACGTGCTGCCCCTGTGTCAGCGCGACGTTGTTTACCACTTTGTTGGCCCACGCACCCCAGTCGCCTGTAGCGGCTACGGAAGCATCGGCGCTTATGGCTACACCGTCGATCTCAAAACGGAACGGCCCGCCCCCACCGCCATTGCCCGAAGCATAGCGCACCGTCGCGGTATAAAGTCCCGAAGCCTGAACGTCAATGGTGTATTCCAGCCATTCACCCGAAGTTATCCAGCCTACAGTTGGGCCTTCATTCGGCACCATATTGGCATCTACATATTCCGTTGGCCTGTAGGTACCCTCGTTATTGGCGGAAGAATCGTAGTAGGCAATATTTTGCCCGATGCCTGCCTGGAAAATATCGTAGTTCCCGGCCTGTATCGTGCCCGGTACCTGGAACGGCGTGCCCAAATATGGCACCTGCTCCCCTACCGTTACCTGTATGGCATTGGTCATGCTGAAGCCTCCGCCCGCATGCACCCTTGCCACCATATTGTGTATGCCCAGCGCAAGGTTCGGGGCGGTCATTTGGTATGGGGCCGTGTCATCTGTGCCAATGAGCGTATCGCCGTCGTAGAATGAAACGCCGGTGATACCGGTACCTGTTACCTCAACGGTAAGGTTCACACTACCATTTAGGTAAGCCTGGTAAAAATCAGCCGACAACTGCCCGGCAACGTTCACGTCAAGGCTGGTAACCATGTCATTGGCAGGTACGTTCAGTGTAAAACCGTCAGAGAATGTTACGGTAATGGGCGCATCGCCGTAATTATGGGCAACATAAATATTATCGCCATTATTTGTAAATACTGCCGCTATGGGATAGTTAGCCGTAATGTCAGCATTTACAGGGCCTAAAGCATTCATCGCATGCAGCCAATGATAGGTTTGCGCATCGGAGATACCGAATTTCAACGCCCTGTCAGGGTAGGAATCGTACAGTTGGATCGCCGCAGGCGCATCAATAAAGGCAAGATACTGCCAGTAGGTATCGTGCCAAAGGTTTGCATTCACCTGGTTGTTCATGATGCCGGTGTTGGCAGCTATTTCACTCCACAGCTCTTCCACGTAACCAAGGTTGTGGCCCATGTACAGTGATCCGCCATGTATCGGGTACATCTCGATCCCGTAAGCCGCCGCAATGTCCGATGTCCAGAAGGTCTGGTTGTCGTAGCCGTTACCCCAAATCCTCGAGGCAAGGCTATAGCCATAGCCGGGCTTGAACGTACGGTTGTGCATGTCGAACCAATATTCCTCGGTAGCCGTTTGTTCTGTCGTGTAAATATAAATACCAAGGTCCCTTACGGCATCATTCTCCGTCACAGCACCCCAATGGATAAGCGATGACGCGAACTGCATGCTTTCAGAGGTCGATTCCTGGTCGTTGCCGAATGGAAACGTCGCAAAGCCATTGGCCCAGCTGTGCCCTGCGTAAGGGCTGAAGTTCCTTAGGTATGGGAAAAGTACATCATTCCTGTCGGGAGAGGCCGCATCACGCACCAAAAGGTCGATCATCGGGCCCCATTGTGCCGCCCAGCCCGGTTCGTACTGCTCCATAAATGCCGCTGCATGGATGAAATAGCCCCAATGGAAATGGTGGTCGTTGAGGTTGCTGTCCTGGCCGTGCCCCGCAGGATAACCCAGCAGCGCCGACCAGTCGCTGTTATAATAAAACAGGAAGGCCACTTCGCCCGATCCGGCCGTAAGCCAATTCTCAAGCCTTTGCTTTATGGTGGCTTTTATGGTGTTGCGGGCTTCCACATTGCCCATTTCGTCGGCAATGCGGGCGGTCTGTATCAGGCGGTTCATCAGCTGGCCCTCGTTGTAGGAGTCCGTCCATGTATCCAGCTGGTCATTCTTGATAAGGTTAATTTTCGATGCCAGTGCCGCCGGGCTAAAGCCGTCGCTGTAATTATCCACATAAGGCAATGTTGTAAGTATGCCTTTAAATGTGTTCTCTACGGTAAAGGTATTGCCTGCCAGCAGCTTCAGGTCGCCCCTGATGGAGCTGTAGGTCGCTCCTGTTGGCTGTGCCGAAGACGGTGCAAGGTGCGCCCATTGGTGTGGGAGCAAGCCAAGCAGCACATTGGTCCCCGTACCCTCTTTCACCTCGGTAGTTACATTGAAAGTGGTTGTCAGCTTTGAGTTACCTTCGTTGTAATTCCATGTGGCTGTGGTATTTGTGGGGAATACGTAGGCGTGCTGCTTGTATTGTTCCGCTACAGTGTTAAGGTTGGTTGCCGATGGCGGCAGGTAGGCCATCGACCAGTAATTTTTGCCGTTAAGGGTTGAAGTGTAAGTAGTTCCGGTCTGCGTCCACGTACTGCCAACGGGGGCATATACGGCAAAGTCGGCGCCCTGATGGGAGTTGGTCACTACAAGCATTTCGTTGGATATGACCACACTGCCCTCGGTGATCTTCACTTCGGCAACGTCAGATGTATTCTTGGTAAAATAAAGGAACGGCATTCCGATACCCGCAGTCGCGGTAAACGACCTCGTGCCGTTGGCCCAGTTCATGCTCACCGTCCAGTCGGAATGATCACATACGGTCGCCTGACCCGTATTGAGCCCGGTCACGCCCACAGTTATCGGTAAAATGTCATCCATAGGCTGAGTGGCGCCGTTGCCCGTTGAGGCCGGTACTATATAGCTTACCACCAACCCCTGGTTCACCGTGCGCATGGCCAGCGGATAGTTGAAAAGATTATTTACGTGGTTTTCTTTTATTTTTTTTGACCACCAATCGTTCGTTGGTACAGGTTTGCCCACGGCATTGCCGCTAACCAGTGGCGAACCCGACGGGAAGGCGTTGCGGCCTGCCTGGTCGGTGCCGGGAAAAGTTGTGCGGTAACTGCCGCTGCCTACAGGGGTAAATTGGGCGCTTGCCTGCTGCATTGCCACAAGGCAAAATACTGCTGCCATCACTTTAATGCATCTCTGGTAATAATTCATCTGATATTCGGTTTTCGGCTAAAATATCACGAATGAATAGAATAGCTATAATTTGAATACCATATTAAAACCATACAGCACCCCAAAGAAACGCAACATTAAGCACATTTGCCTATACAACAGCACTACAGCTATCACGTTTTCGCCAGCAAATAAGGGTGACTTGAATTTTATCATGTTTTCTTACTACTTTGGCGAAATAACTGATGTTGCCGACTTTAAACCGGCACCGGTAGCTGTCAATCGCAGTACATTACTACTACCATCAGGCTGTACTATAACCTGTGCATAGCCGTTAAACAGCTTCCGTTTCCATTTTCCGGCGGGGATAAGTACCTGTATCATCCCCAGATCAGTATTGGCCGCATCCCAATCGTTAACCTTGCGCAGTGGTGTGGCGATGATATGCAGCGTGTTGTTCCCATTTTTGAGGACATCCGCGCTGAGCACATACTTTTGTGCATCCTCTTTTTCGGGTGTTACTTTTTTACCATTGACATAAACTACAGCATCCGGGCCTATTTTTTGGTAAAAGAATGTGACCACAGCATCTTTGGACACATGATCCAGATCGAAACTGCCACGGTACACATAAGCTGGTTGAGGGTTTTTATAGTCCCTGCTTTCAAATATGGCTTTCCAGTTATTTTCAGGGTACGATGGCAATTGTTGCGGCAATTCGGCTGTAGCCAATGCCTGCTCCTGCAAGCCTGTTATTTTGATAAGCGAAATATCCTCAACAGATCTGTCTTTTTCCAAAGATATTGGGTCGCCATTCCCTACCCCTATTATCTTTCCTCCTGTTACAGAAAATAAAACCTCATTATTGGCTGTCGGAACGTGCAGGCCGTCCTTATCGGTAACTTCCACAGTAACTACAGCCACATCATTCTTATGGGGAATTTTGTCTTGCGAAAGCTTTATATTTGCGGGGATACCTGTAGTTCTCTTTATTTCTGACAGTTGCTTCCTGCCATCTTTATAGCCTACGGCCTCCAAAGTACCCGGCTGGTATTTCACTTTCCATTCCAAATGGCCCAGCTTTTCCATCTTCTTTTTGCCGAGGCTTTTTTTGTTGAGGAACAGTTCCACCTCATCGCAGTTGGAATGCACCCAAACATCAATATATTTACCTTCCATGCCCTGCCAGTTCCAGTGCGGCAGGATATGCAGGACAGGCTCGCTCCCCCACCACGACTTCAGGTAGTATACATTGTCTTTCGGGAAGCCGCACACATCCATCATCCCAAAATAGGAAGTGACCGAAGGCCACCCATACGGCGTAGGCTCCCCGCGATAGTCGAACCCTGTCCAGATGAACATTCCCGCCAGGTACGGCCGTTCGGCGTAGAACTTCCAACCCTCCTCTATGCTGTAGAAACTTGGACGCGGCTTGCGGTCGTAGGCGCTTTTGTAGTGTTTGGCCTCATCGTCAAAGTAAGTGCCCCGGGTAGCAAATGTTGAACCCTCCTCCGTACCCATGCCCGACTGTTGCGGGAATTGCTTCCTGTGCGCGTCAATGTCGCCGTTGCCCATGTAGTTGTAGCCCATCACTTCGACCATCGAGGATATACCGCTCCTGAACCCACTGCTGATGCCTACGGTCACCGGCCTCGTAGGGTCGATGCTTTTGGCAAAGTCCTGCATAATGTGGGTGATGCGTTCCCCTGTACTATTGCTCTCTATCTTCCATTCCTCATTACCCACCGACCAGCAGAACACTGAGGGGTGGTTACGGTCGCGCTCTATCATTTGCCTCACGGTCCCGAGGTGGTAGTCGTTGATGCCCATAAGCCTTGTCTCGTCGATCACGAGCATCCCAAGCCTGTCGCAGGCTTCGAGCAGTTCGGGTGTGGGCGGGTGGTGTGAGCAGCGGTAGGCGTTGCTGCCCATTTCCTTTAGCTTTTGTATGCGGAAGTATTGCAGACCGTCGGGCAGGCCTGTCCCTACCCCGGCATGGTCCTGGTGGTTGTTGGTGCCTTTCAGCTTCAATGGCTTTCCGTTGAGCAAAAAGCCCTCTTCGGCATCGAACCGTATGCTGCGGATGCCAAAAGTGGTTTCATAACTATCCACTACCCTGCCCTCCTGCCTGATTTGCGTTACCATCCGGTAGAGGTTGGGGGTATCGACATGCCAAAGCTTTGGGCCGTTTATTTTCAACGCTGAGGTAAATACTGCCTTTTGGTAAAAACCGGGGGCATTGCCTTTTTCAGTTGCCGATGCCACGACTTTTCCTTCTGCATCATAAGCCGTTTGCATAATTTCGATACTGCCTGTGTATCGGCCCTTGTTGGCTATTGTGGCCTGCGCGGTAACATTGGCAAAACCATCTTTTATATCCGATATTACATAAGTGCCGTTAGTTGTGATGTGCAGCGGGTCGGTCTTAAGTAAATGCACGTGCCTGTAAATGCCTGCGCCTTCGTAATACCAACCCTCCTCCATCGAAGCATCTACACGTACGGCAATGGTATTTTCACCACCGTAATTCACATAGGCTGTCACATCATGCTCAAAATCAAGATAGCCGCTCTCCCACGTCCCGAGGAAATGCCCGTTGAACCACACTTTGCAGTTGCGGTATACGCCATCAAATTGCAGTGAAATGATCTTCCCAAGGTCGGTTTGCGGAATTGTTACCTTTTTGCGATACCAACCAATGCTGCGTTCCGGAAAACCTTTCCCCGATGCCTTAAAGCCGTGGCTGGGACTGCCTTTTTCGGAAAATGATTGTTCCACCGCCCAGTCATGAGGGAGGTCGAGCAACCGCCATGCACGATCGTCAAAACCCGATGCGGCAGGGCCGTCGCCATTGCCCGTTTTCGCGAGGTAGGAGAAATATTCAGTACCATGGTCGAAGTCTTTTTCCGTATCCGACGGATGCCCGAACGAGAACCGCCATCCGGCATCGATGAGGGTTCGATCACGCGGGTTTTGGGCGGACGCAAGGCCGGTGATCACTAGAAAGCAGATTAAAAGCAGGCGGTGTAATATAGCGTTCATAGGGTAATATAACGATCGAGGGATAAAAATATCGATTTTGGGCGGTGCGGGGTAATAGTATTTTATCAAAGTATGTGCTAAAGATGTGAAATGCTATGTTTAAATTTAACCACATAGATACATAGCCATTATTGTCGGGATAGAGTCCGGTTTTAGCCTCACAAAGTTTGAAGCGTTGCTTCATCTATGTGAAGGTATGCCTACTTAAATAAAGTGACTATCCTTCCTATGTCGCTATGTGGTTAAATAAAAAACCAAATCTTATTTTATCAAAGAACGGACTATTGGCAAAAGATAAGAAAACTCAATACGTTTAAATTTAACCACATAGATACATAGCCATTATTGTCGGGATAGATTATGGTTTTAGCCTCACAAAGTTTGAAGCGTTGCTTCATCTATGTGAAGGTATGCCTACTTAAATAAAGAGACTATCCTTCCTATGTCACTATGTGGTTAAATAAAAAACTGAATGGTATTCGAATAATTCCTTATTTTCGCTCATTCAAAAACAATTCACGAAAATGGACTTCAATAAGATCATCGAGCTTCTTGCCTATACGCTGCCTGCCATTATTACCGGACTGGTGGCTTACTACTTTTTTGCACAGCATACCAAAAACGAGGAGGGCCGCCGCCGCTACCTCATCCACAAGGAAGCACAAAAGAACGCCCTGCCCATACGCCTGCAGGCGTATGAAAGGCTGGTGCTCTTCCTGGAGCGCATTAACCCTGCCAAGCTGCTGATCCGCGTGGCACCGCATTCTTCCGACAAAAAAGACTACGAAGAATACCTCATCGCCCAGATAGAGCAGGAATACGAGCACAACCTTACCCAGCAGATCTACATTTCGGGCGAGGCGTGGGATGTGATCATGACAGCCAAGAACGCTACGATACAAACGATCCGCAAAGCTTCCATGGGTTCTGATTCTGCCGACAAAATGCGGGAGGCTATCCTGACCGACCTGTTCGATAAGCAAAGCCCGAGCAGTGTGGCCGTGGCGTATTTGAAGAACGAGGTTGGGGAGATGTGGTCTTGATCATTTCAGATCTCAGATCGAACTGCACTCATGCCGATGAAACGGATTTACGTAGGTTTTCTTTTTTAACGATACAGTAGCGATGCAATGCTTGCATCTCGCAGGATACAGGAGGCGCATTGAATGCGCCTCACTTTTTTATAGCTAGCATGACTCGCAAGGCATTGCGCCTCTACCGATCCGTTTCGATATCGCATTCACGGTATGATGGGATATATCCGCCAAATAATTCTTAATTGTTGCCGTTTTCCTACGGATACTGCGGTTTTTTTCAATATATTAGCAGGATCAAACAACAAACACATTTCAAATTTTTAGCTTACAATGAGAAATACTGCGCTTACGCATATTCATGAGGGCCTTGGTGCCAAAATGGTCCCGTTCGCGGGCTATAACATGCCTGTTCAATATGAAGGGGTGAATGCCGAACACGAAACCGTGCGCAACGGCGTTGGGGTATTTGATGTATCGCACATGGGGGAATTCCTGCTGAGCGGACCGAAAGCCCTTGACCTGATACAAAAAGTGACCAGCAACGATGCTTCTGCCCTTACTGTAGGCCGTGCGCAATATTCGTGCCTGCCAAATGAGGAAGGCGGTATCGTAGACGACCTTATCATATACAAGATGAAGGAGGAGCAATACCTGTTGGTGGTAAATGCCTCTAACATTGAAAAGGACTGGGCGTGGATCGCATCTAAAAATGACATGGGCGTGGACATGCGCAATGTTTCGGACGATTATTCGTTATTGGCGATACAGGGGCCTATGGCCATGGAAGCCATGCAGCCGCTGACATCGATCGACCTTGCCGCTATCAAATATTACCATTTTGAAGTGGCCGATTTTGCAGGTGTCGAGAACGTGATCATCTCTGCGACAGGCTATACCGGAAGCGGCGGCTTTGAGATCTATGCCAAGAACAGTGAGATCGAACAGATATGGAACAGGGTATTTGAAGCTGGGGAAGCCTACGGGATCAAGCCTATTGGCCTTGCAGCACGCGACACGCTTCGCCTGGAGATGGGCTTTTGCCTTTATGGGAACGATATCAACGACCTTACCTCGCCACTTGAGGCCGGGCTGGGCTGGATCACGAAGTTCAATAAGGACTTTACCAACTCTGAAGCGCTGAAGCAGCAGAAAGAGGCCGGTGTGACCCGCAAGCTCGTGGGCTTTGAGCTGACCGAAAGGGGCATACCAAGGCATGATTATGAGATCACGGATAAAGAGGGCAACGTGATAGGCGTTGTAACATCGGGCACACAGTCGCCATCGCTGGGCAAAGGCATTGGACTGGGCTATGTACCTGTTGCCTATGCCGCACCGGACAGCGAGATATTCATCCGGGTAAGGAAGAACGACATTCCTGCCAAAGTGGTAAAACTGCCATTCTATAAAAAAATAGACTAATATGAAAAAACTCTTCGCTATCGCTTTACTGCTTCCATTTGCCATGGGAGCCCAAAACAATGATAAGGCATGCGAAGTTTTTTCGAAAGTGAATACCGTGCTTCAATCGAGGCACTACAAGCCTAAACCGGTAGACGACAGTTTATCGGTTTATGTTTTTGATAAGGTGATGGAGAACCTGGACGACAACCGCGTGCTGTTCCTGAAGGATGAATACGACCACCTGGCACGCCACCGCCATTCCATCGACGATTACATCAAGAACAAGGACTGCGCTTTTTTTTCGGACTTTATCTCCATCTATAAAAAAGCGCTCGAACGCAGCAAAGGCTATGTAGAGGAAATTGGCCGTGAGCCACTCCCCTTTAATACCAAAGACACGATCTACTATTCTAAAAACACTTTTCCTTTCCACACCAGGGCAGAGAAGATAAAGAATTTCCTGCGTAAAAAGATCACGTACGACATCCTTGAGGACATTGCCCAGCAAAGCAAGAACAAGGACTCGCTAAAAGTGTATGTTGAGGTTTTGGGAAAAGCATCGAGGGCAAAAGTACTGGACAGCTACCTGTGCAAGGTGAACGCGCTGCTAAACCCGTCGGAAGGGTTTGACAACAGCATTTACAACCAGTTCTACTCCGTTTTCTGCTCGTATTTCGATCCGCATTCCACGTATTTCAATTATAGCGAAAAAGCGTCGTTCGTTTCTTCTATCTCTACAGAGAATTATTCGCTCGGATTGTATGTTTCGCAAAATGACAAGGAGCAGATCATTGTCGAGGAGATCGTTCCCGGCGGTCCTGCCTACAAAGCCGATAAGATCGATAAAGGCGACCAGATCATAAAGCTGGCAGCCAACAATACCGAGTATACGGTATCGTGCGCCTCCATGGAGACTATCAGCAACATCGTGAACTCCGATACCTATAAGACCGTGGTGCTTACGCTGCGAAAGAAGGACGGCTCGGTATATTCAGTAAGCCTTGAAAAAAAGGTAATGAAGGCCGAAGACCATAGCGTGTACAGCTTTGTGCTGGGCGATAAGAACCCCGTGGGCTACATTAAGGTACCAAGCTTTTATACCGCATTCGATTCGGACAACAACATGGGTTGCGCGGATGATGTTGCCAAAGAAGTCGTTAAACTAAAAAAAGAGAATATCAAGGGCCTTATCATCGACCTGCAGTACAATGGCGGAGGCTCTATGGACGAGGTGATACGCATGGCGGGGATGTTCATCAACTTTGGACCCGTGGCGGTGGTAACCGATAAGGATATGGACTACAACGTGATCAAGGACTTTAACCGTGGCATGGTCTTCAACGGTCCGATAGTGGTGCTGGTGAATGGCTTTTCGGCCTCTGCCAGTGAGTTCTTTGCCGGCGTGATGCAGGACTACAACCGCGCGATGATCGTGGGCAATACTACCGTGGGCAAAGCCACCATGCAAACGATACTCCCGCTGGAAGATGAGAACCCTACCGATTTTGTAAAGGTGACCATCGATAAATTTTACCGCATTACCGGACACAGCAGCCAGTACATCGGTATTGTACCCGATGTGGAGCTGCCTACTTTTTTTGACAAGATGCTGCCACGGGAAAGCGGCATGCCCACGGCGATCAGGAACGACAGCATACCGGGACTCAACCTGAGGTTTAGCAAAATGCCTCAGGAGCCTATAAAAAAGGCTGCTGAGCTAAGCAAGATACGCATAGCATCCGATGCAGGGTTCATGCTGGTAAGCTCGGTTAACGACAGGATAAACGCCATATACAACAACGCTAAAAAACCACTGAACGTGACATTTGACAATGTTTATGACGATGTACATTCCATGGACCAGATATGGAAGGACATTACTACCGCCTCGGAAAAAGAACAGGCCTTTACCATACGCAACACCGCTTTTACCGAAGAAGTGACCGGATATGACGAATACCTTAAAAATGCCAATGACTTTAAGATAAGATCCGTAAAAACCGATATGTACATCAACGAAGCGGTGAACATATTGAAAGACCTTAACCAATAACCAACCACCAATGAAACGAATTTTACCCGGCATACTATTGATAGTATCGCTTACCTGTGCCGCGCAGGAATTTAAGACACCTATTGATTACCTGAACTTTATAGGGAAGGAAAGTAAGTCCATCACTGCCAACACGTGGAAGTACACTAAGGCCGTTGCCCACAGCAAAAGCGCCCGCAAGATCGATGCTACCCGCAAGAACCTCATCAAGTCGATACAGGCTGCCTCTAAGAAAATAGGTGCCACCAACGGCTACAAGGGCGATGTGGTATACCGCGACCAGCTCCTCGCCTACTATTCCATCTCTGAAAAGTACATTAACGATGAATACGACAAGATCATCGACATGCAGGAAGTGGCCGAACAGTCGTATGACCTGATGGAAGCCTATATCCTGACGCGCGACATGGTAAATGAGAAGATCAATGCCGAAATTGAAAAACTGAACACTAACCAAAAGGAGTTTGCCAACAAATACAACATCGCGATTACCGACGACGAGACCGAACTGGGTAAGAAAATGGAAATATCCAACCAGGTATTCAGGCACCAGAGCGATATGTACCTGATATTCTTCAAGGTGTATATTACCGATGCCAACCTGATGAAGGCGGTACAGGACAAGAACATCAATACCATACAGCAAAACGCGTCGGCGCTGGAATCATTCGTTGCCGAAGGAATGGATAAACTTAAGAGTGCCAAGCCGTACAAGAACGACATGATGCTGGTGAACGGTACCAAAAAGGCGCTGGAATTCTATAAAAAAGAAGCGCTGGAGTTCGCCCCTGCCGTAACCGATTTCCTGATGCTGAACCAAAAGGCGGAAGAAACCAAAAAGGCGATGGATGCAAAGGGTAAGCCGTCGAAAGCTGAAATTGACGCTTATAATAAAACAGTAGCCGACCTGAACAAGGCGGTGGATGCTTATAACAAGCTTACGACGAAATTCCATAATGAAAGGAACAACGCCATTACCGGTTGGAATGCAGCCAGTGATGGTTTCGTGTCGAAGCACGTGCCGAAGGATTAAAGGACCGGAAAGTTTATGCGACTGTCATTGCGAGCGGAGGCACGCAGCGTGGCAATCTTTCCTGGCAATTTTGAAATGTAAAAGATCGCTTCGTCGTTCCTCCTCGCAATGACTACTCGACTGCGATAACGAATTCTAATTCGTGGCTAAAATCCAACCCTCTATTTTTTGCAAAAACACGGAATAAGTTTATTTTTGTCCCTCCAAATAAAATAATTATGGGAAGAGCGTTCGAATTCAGGAAAGCAAGGAAAATGAAACGTTGGTCGGCTATGGCCAAAACGTTCACAAGGATAGGCAAGGACATTGTAATGGCCGTGAAGGAAGGCGGAGGCAACCCGGAGTCCAATGCAAGGCTTAGGGCCGTGATACAGAATGCCAAGGCAGCCAACATGCCAAAGGATAACGTGGAGCGTGCCATCAAGAAGGCATCGGACAAAGATACGGCCAACTTTAAGGAAGTACTGTTCGAAGGCTATGCACCGCACGGTATCGCAATCCTTATTGAAACCGCCACCGACAATAACAACCGCACCGTGGCCAACATCCGCAGCTATTTTAACAAGTGCAACGGTACCATGGGCACACAGGGCTCGGTAGAATTCATGTTCGACCATACCTGCAACTTCCGTATCCCTGCCGAAGGGCGTGACGTGGAGGAACTGGAACTGGAGATGATCGACTTTGGCGTAGAGGAGATCTTCGCTGATGAGGACGGCATTGTAATGTATGCGCCTTTTGAAAGCTTTGGGGCCATCCAGAAAGAACTGGAGCACCGCGGCATCGAGATTCTTTCTTCAGGATTTGAGCGTATCCCGCAGGTGACCAAGGAACTTACCGAAGACCAGGTGGCCGATGTGGAGAAACTCCTTGAAAAGATCGAGGAGGATGATGACGTGATGAACGTATACCACACCATGCAGGAGTAATCTATTGTTTACTTGCTATACAAACTAAAGGCATCCTTCGGGATGCTTTTTTTATGTCAGCCATGTCCGTTAATTTGCAGATCATAGATCTTAGCCGATTTTAAATTCACTTTTACATTCCAATAATAATTCCCTCCGTCATCTACCATAATAATTCGCTTATCGACATCTTCAAGATAACTGCTTTCATCCCAAAGCATATTGATCCATAATATTTTTTCTCCCTTTTCATTTATATAACCCACATACTGGCGCATGTACCTTTGCAAATTTTCATGTATTACGAGGCATCCGGCGCATTGGGCAGCTTTACTCTGTTTGATATTCCTGAGTTGTTCCTTCAATAATTTTTCGCAAAGAATAACTTCAGCTCTTGTTGGTGTAAACCTTCCAGGCTTTTCTTTAAAGTAAACATACATCTCAACATCTTCACTAAAAATATATCCCTTAAAACCCTTTCCCTTTACAAATAAGGGCTGTTGGGCTATCAGTAAAACCAATATTGTAAGTAAAGCTTTCATTATTTATGAGTATGTTTACAGCTAAGATAGTCAGGAAGTATAAATTTTCAATTAAAAAAACACAAAAGAAAAATCACATAAATAACTGACATACAGTAAAATAATTACTTTTTAATTAAAAAGATCAAAAATTAAAAATTAAAATTTCTTCCCTACTGTAACATTTTAACTTACTCCCCCGTCATTATATCAAACCAAGCAACCAAATTGGCAAACGCGAACCAGGATATCGATACATTGATCGCACTCTGCAGGGAGGGCAGCCGCAACGCACAGTTTGAGGTGTACAACAGGTATTACAAGACCATGTACAACACCGCACTGCGCATTGTTAAGGACAGCCACTGGGCAGAAGACGTGATGCAGGAAGCTTTCCTGAAGGCGTTTACCAAGCTGGATTCCTTTAAGGGAGAAGTAACCTTTGGGGCCTGGCTAAAGCGGATCGTAGTGAACCACAGCATTGACAATTATAAAAAGATCAATAAATATGCTGAAGACCCGCTGGACAACATACTGTATAAGGTGGAAGATGAAGGCCACAAGGAAGAGGCAACGATCGACTTCCGGAACATGCAGGTGCAGCAGGTAATGAGTGCCATACAGTCGCTAAAGGACAATTACAGGGTGGCGCTCACACTCTTCTTCATCGAGGGCTACGACCAGGAGGAGATCAGTGAAATAATGGGAATAACACACGGCAATTGCCGTACAACCATCAGCCGGGCTAAGGAAAGCCTGCTGAAAAAACTGAATGCGTAATGAAGAACGAGAAACAAGACCTTAACGACCTGTTTGCCCATTTTGACGGGCAGTGGGATACCGAAGAGCCCGCAATGGGCCATGAGGACCGCTTTTTAGACAGGCTCGAGGGCAAAAAGAAAAAGAAAGGACTGCTCTTCAGGCTGGCAATGCCAACCGCTGCGGCAATCATCATCATGTTCGGGCTTTGGACGATGTTTAAACCGGATAGCGCCGTTACCGGTAACGAAACCGCAGCCGTAAAGCTTTCGCCGAAAGTGCAGGAAACACAAACGTATTTTACCGGGATCATACAAAAGGAACTGGCAAAAGTGGAAAAAGAAGACAGCCCCGAAACGAAAATGCTTGTAAAGAGCGCCCTCTTAAGAATGGACGCCCTTGAAAAGGATTACGAAAAGCTTACCAAAGAAGCCCTTAGCAAAGGCGAGAACAAACAGATCATCCACGCCATGATAACCAATCTGCAGACAAGGATATCATTTTTGGAGGATGTGCTCACCAAAATCGAAAACATCAAAAAACTGAAAGAAACCTATCATGAGAACACTCAAACTTAATTTGATACTCCTGCTCCTCACCTGCCCCTCGCTTATTTTTGCGAACGGCGATGGCAACGGGTGCATGAAGGGAAAGATCACAAAGGAAAAGAAGATCAGTAAATCTTTTTCCGTGAACAGCACTGCCGGCCTGGACGTGAACAATAAGTTCGGCAGCATCTACGTGACAACGTGGGACGAGAACCAAACCGTGATTGACGTGGTGATCCGCGTGAACGGCGACAAGGAAGACCTTGTAATCAAAAGGCTCAACAGCATCGACGTAAAGTTTGGCGCGACACCCGCACTGGTATCGGCGGTAACGGAAATAGGGAACTTTTCGGGCAGGAACATCAACATGGAGATCAACTACACGATCAAGATCCCTAAAAAAGGCACGATCGACCTTAACAACCAATATGGAAATACCATTGTTGGGAAGATATACGGCAAAAGCGTCATCAAATGCCAGTATGGCGACCTGAACGTTGATGAGCTCAACAGCGACAGCAATACCATCAACCTGCAATACAGCGGTACATCGAAGATCAACTACATCAGGTCGGGCGATGTGAATTTACAATACTCGGGCTTTAACTGTACCAAAGCGGGCTCGCTGAAACTGAAGGGGCAATATACAGGCATGACGATCGGCGAAGTGAACGACATTACCTACAGAACAGAGTATGGTGACCTGAACATTAAAAAAGGCGGTTCGATGACCGGATCGGGCGATTACTCGGCACTAAGGTTCGGCTATGTGGGCAAGCAGCTGAATGCCACGTGCAACTATGGCGAAGTGAAGATCGGCGGAATGGATACCGATGTGAAGAACATAGCGGTGAACGCGACCTATTCGGCAGTGAACATCACTTACAATGAGGCTGCACCCTTTGACTTTGAGCTAAGCTCGGTATATGGCGGCATAAGGGGCGTGAACGGGTTTAAATTCACAGACAAAAAGGAAAAGGACAACAAGATATATTATAAAGGCTATTACAAAAGCAGCGGCGTGAATAAGATATTCGTGAGAACGGAGTACGGCGACATCAACCTTACTAAAGGGTAAAGCCTCTCCTACCCCTCTCCAAAGGAGAGGACGCTCAAACTCTTAAATAGAATAGACGGTCCGAGTGAAGCTCCTCCCTCTCCAAAAGGAGAGGGTTGGGGTGAGGCCAAAAATAAAAAATATACTGATACAACCATTGCGGGCGTGAATGCGTCTAAGTAGTATCGCCTCCCACAAAGGAGTTCAATCATCAAAAAAACACCTGCTCATCACAGGGAAGTTAATTAAATCAATCATCAACCTCGCCGCATGGCGAACAAAAACGAACCATCATGAAAAAAGCAGCAATGTTTTTCGCCGGGCTATGCTTTGCCCTTACGGCAACGGCCCAGGAAAAAAAAGAACGTGTACAGGGTAATGGCGACACCGCCAAAGAAAAAAGGGAACTATCCGCACAATTCGACAAAGTTAAGGTTACAGGCAACTTTGATGTAGTGCTCGTAAAGGGTACAACAGGTACGATCACGCTGGAAGGCGAAGAAAACCTTATCTCTCAAATTACTACCGAAGTGGCAGATGGCGCGCTGGCCATCAGCTCGGGCGACAAATTCCTTGCACCATCCAAAAATAAAAAGATCACGGTTAAAGTACCTGTGGGCGACCTTAGCGAGATCGTGCTGAAAGGCAGCGGCAATATCGATGTGAGGAGCAGGATACGCACAGATGTGGACATGATGATCGACGGGTGCGGCTCTATTGAAGCGTACGTAGTTGCCGACAGGGTAAAGGCCTGCGTGCTTGGCTCCGGGGAGATAAAGATCAATGGGCAGGCCCAAAGCTTTGACTGCCGCGTGGTAGGCTCGGGTTCGGTCAAGGCATATGACCTGAAAGCGCCGATCGTAAGCGCGGTGGTATCAGGCTCCGGGAATGTAGAGACCAACAGCTCCAAAAGCCTTAAAGGCAGGATAAGCGGCGCGGGCAACATCGCGTTTGCGGGCCAGCCTTCTGAAACCGACCTGAAGCACTCGGGTACAGGAAAATTCACACTCCATCAATAAAAATTTAAAATAACGTTTCATACTCGTTATTTAGGTTGGGCCTGTCCGGAAACGGATGGGCCCTTTGCGTTTGTAACACGTTTTGTAACAACTACAAAAATCAAGATCACAACTATCTGAAAGTCAAAAATTATATCAGTATGTGCGGAGAAAGAGGGATTCTCCCCCTAAACTACAAAACCCCACATATAGGTATTGTTTCACATTCCTGATCCCAATACCTTAGCAGCAGATTATCCCTTAGATATCGTTTGGGGAATAAAATAAAAAGCTTCCCACAGTGTGGGAAGCTTTTTTTATCTGAACTAAATTATATACTACTTGATAAACTCGATCTTTTGTGCCTCTTCCAGGTTCACGCTGTCAAAGAATCCCTGCTCGCTCATCCATTCATCGCTGAACACTTTGCTCATGTAGCGTGAACCGTGGTCAGGGAAAATAAGGATAACGTTGCTGTTCTCGTCAAATTCGCCTGCTTCGGCATACTGCCTTACCGCCTGCAGCGTAGCGCCGCTGGTGTAGCCTACAAAAAGGCCTTCGGTCTTGGCGATGCTCCTGGCCGCGTGGGCACTCTCCTCATCGGAAACTTTTATGAACTGGTCAATAACGTCAAAATCGGTAGCGGTAGGGATAAGGTTCTTACCAAGCCCCTCTATGCGGTACGGATAGATCTCCTCGCTATCGAACTCTTTTGTCTCGTGGTATTTTTTTAGGACTGAGCCGTAAGCATCAACCCCAAGCACCCTGATAGCAGGATTTTTTTCTTTAAGGAAACGCGCCGCGCCTGATATGGTCCCTCCGGTGCCGCTGCAGGCCACAAGGTGTGTGATCTGCCCCGCGCTTTGCTCCCATATTTCGGGGCCGGTGGTCTTGTAATGGGCGTCTACGTTAAGGTCGTTAAAATACTGGTTGATGTATACCGAACCTTTTATCTCTTCGTGAAGCCTTTGTGCAACGCTGTAGTACGAGCGCGGGTCGTCTGCCGAAACGTTGGCAGGGCATACATATACCTTCGCGCCCATGGCACGAAGCATGTCGATCTTGTCCTTTGATGATTTTGAGCTTACCGCCAGCACACAGTCATAACCTTTAATGATGCTAACCATTGCCACGCTAAAGCCAGTATTGCCCGAAGTCGTTTCTATAATGGTATCGCCCGGTTTGAGGATACCTTTCTTTTCAGCTTCTTCGATTATATATAGTGCGATCCTGTCTTTTGTTGAATGGCCCGGATTAAAAGCTTCTACTTTAGCGTAGAAATTCCCTTTTAATCCTTCAGTAATCTTATTGAGCTTAATTAGGGGTGTATTCCCGATTAATTCCAATACATTATTATAGGCTGCTATTCGTTCTTTCATAAAAAATAAGTTAGTAAGGTAAAACCGGTACAGAGTTTAATGACCTCAAAACCCTGCAAATCTAACAAAAAAATATTAATTACTTTTTAATTCCTTCCAAATCTAATAAAAAACTATATTCCTTAGCTACCTGCTTGAGTGCTTCAAATCGTCCCGAAGCGCCGCCGTGGCCCGCTTCCATGTTGGTATCCAGGTATAAAAGGTTGTTGCCGGTTTTTGTAACCCTTAATTTTGCTACCCACTTGGCGGGTTCCCAGTACTGCACCTGCGAATCGTGGAGGCCGGTCGTCACGAGCATGTTCGGGTAGGCCTGAGCGGTCACATTATCATACGGCGAGTATGATCTCATGTAATCGTAATATGTTTTGTCATTCGGATTGCCCCATTCGTCATATTCACCAGTTGTTAGCGGAATGGTATCATCGAGCATTGTGGTGATCACGTCTACGAACGCCACCTGCGCGATAACGCCGTTGTACAGCTGTGGCGCCATATTCACGACAGCGCCCATAAGCAATCCGCCGGCAGAGCCGCCTTCGGCATACAGGTGTTTGGCTGAGGTATATTTCTGGGCGATAACATATTCCGAACAGTCGATATAGTCGGTAAAAGTATTCTTCTTTTTAAGCAGCTTGCCGTTCTCGTACCATTCACGGCCAAGGTCCTCCCCGCCCCTTATATGGGCAATTGCGAATATAAAGCCCCTGTCGAGCAGGCTAAGGCGGATGGATGAGAAATACGGGTCCATCGACGCGCCATAAGAACCGTACGCATACAGCAGCATCGGGTTGTTGCCGTTTTTAGTGATGCCCTTGCGGTATACCATCGAGATCGGTACTTTGGTGCCGTCTTTGGCAGTAGCCCACACCCTTTCCTCTACGTAATTATTCTTGTCGAATTTTCCACCGAGCACTTCCTGCTCTTTCAATACGGTCTTCTCCTTCGTTTTCATGTTGAAGTCGATAACCGAAGATGGCGTGGCAAGCGACTGGTAGCTGTAGCGCAGCACATCGGTATCAAAATCAGGGTTGGTGCTCACGCCGGCTGTATAGGTCTCAATGGCGAAAGGCAGGTAATATTCCCCTTTGCCATCCCACGGGCGTATCCTGATGGTGTTAAGCCCGTTGGCACGTTCCTCGATAACGAGATAATTTTTGAATATCTCGATATCCTCGAGCAAAACGTCCTTACGGTGCGGGATAAGGTCTTTCCAGTTGTCTTTGCCCGTAGCGGTTTCCGACGTTGTCATCAGCTTAAAGTTGGTCGCCTTGTCCTTATTGGTCACAATGTACCACTTGTCGCCGTAGTGGGCAATGCTGTATTCCAGGCCGCGTGTCCTTGGCTGGAATATCTTAAATTCGCCGTCCGGTTTTTTGGCATCCAGGATGCGGTACTCTGAAGTCAGCGTACTGGATGACCCTATCACAAGGTATTTTTTAGATTTCTCCTTATAGATGAAGGTATCAAAAGTCTCGTCTTTTTCATGGTAAATGAGCGCATCCGAAGCTACGTCGGTCCCCATTTTATGCTTGTATATCTTCTCCGACCGAAGCGTAACAGGGTCTTTCCGGGTATAGAAAAGCGTTTTGTTATCGCCTGCCCACGTTGAGCCGCCGGTGGTATTCTCTATTTTGAACGGAAGTATCTCGCCTGTCTTCAGGTTTTTCACCTGCAGGGTATACTGCCTGCGGGACACGGTATCTACCGCAAAGGCTGCCCACTCGTTATCTTCGGTCACATTCAGGCCCGCCAGGCTGAAATACGAATGCCCTTTTGCCATCTCGTTGCAGTCGAACATGACCTCCTCCTTCGCGTCAAGGCTGCCTTTCCTTCGGGTGTGTATTGGGTAATCCTTGCCTTTCTCGTAGCGGGTTATATAGTAATAGCCATTGTAAAAATACGGCACCGAACTGTCATCTTCCTTTATGCGGGCCTTCATTTCGTCGAAAAGCTCTTTCTGGAAGTTTTTCGTATCCGCCGTCATGGCATTGTAGTAGGCGTTCTCTTTGTTCAGGTAGTCAATAACTTCAGGGTTTTCCCTTTCGTTAAGCCAGTAGTAGTTGTCGGTACGCACATCGCCGTGCTTTTCGAGTTTCTTTGGCTTTACCGCGGCAAGTGGCGGCGTTTGGTTTTCGGTCATTTTAGTTTTATTTGTCTGGGCGTTCGCCGCTGCAAAAATAACACAAACACAACTTAACAGTGCGTGTTTTTTCATAGATTTAAGAATTGGAATATAACCATGCAATTTAATACATTTGTAATATATATAAATAACAAAATACGTAAAAATGTTTGGAGACTTAATGGGAATGATGGGTAAGCTGAAAGAAACCCAGCAAAAGATAGAAGAAACGAAGAAAAGGCTTGATACCGTGCTGGTTGACGAGCAAAGCACCGACGGCCTGCTGAAAGTCACGCTGACAGCCAACAGGCAGGTGCGCGCCATAACCGTTGACGATTCGCTTTTGGAAGACAAGGAGCAGCTGGAGGATTACCTTGTACTGGTCATGAACAAAGCCATTGCAAAAGCCACTGCCATCAATGAGGCCGAGCTTGCGGCTGTAGCGAAGGATGGGATGCCGGATATTCCGGGACTTTTTTAGATTTTTTGGATATTGGATCGTTAGATTTTTAGATAGGATGAGCACGGCGGTAGTCGTGCTTTTTTCATTAGATTTGGCAAAAGCGTTATACAATAAAATTCAATACACAGATGATGAAAGGATTACTCACCTGCTTATTGCTATTGTGCGTCCTGGCCTCCTGTAAAAAGGAAACCACAGTTACAAAGGCAACCATAACCCCTGCTGAGGCAGATATAAACAAAGGTATAGCATTGGCTAAAAGCAACAAGCCATTCAACGATACGCTGGCAAAATTCAGGAAAGAGCTGGGCGTTGATTTCATGCTTTGCTACATCATCACCAAAGACAAGCACCGGAGGTTGGGATTCCAGATACTTCAGTCAGACATGGACCATGCCGGGCCGTTGGACCTCGTAAGCCCTTTCAGGATAGCAACACTGCAGGGAATTGATATATTTTTCTGTTCATCCGAAAGAGATACGTTACCTTACAAACCTGTAATGGACACGAAAACAAAAGAACTTATAAAAAAAGGCTACTTGTCAATGACAAAGCCGGGTGGATGTTATATATCAAGGTCAGTCAATCTGGTGTATTGCAAAAATGATGACAATACTTTTGTGATATTGCCTTCTGAATTTTTATACAAAAAAGAGATGGAGTCCGACAGCAACAAGTCATATCGTGAAAGAGACTATTATCCTGAATGCAAATAGCATACGCATAAAAAAGGCAGCCTTCCGGCTGCCTTTCCCAATTAAACAAATTGTCCGCACATTACTTTTTCACAAGGTGCTTTTGCTGGATGACCTCGCCATCCTGCTTCATCACGACAATATACTGGCCGGCAGCATATTTCGCCATGTTAAGCTTCCATGCACCCGAAACTGCCTCGGGAACATAGCTGTCAAGCAGCACTCCCAGCAGGTTGTATACCTCTATCTTGGCATTTTTACCCGTTGTATAGGTGTAATGAAGGTCGGCTACATCCTCAACAGGGTTTGGCACGATCATCAGGCTCGAAGCCGCTGCAACTGCATCTCCCTGGGCCAGCCTTGCCGATTGCGATCCCTCGCATAACGGAGGGAATACTGCTTGAAAGTCGTTGTAGCACATTTCGCCTTTCTCGTTCATGCTGCCGTCGAGGTGGATGTGGTAGGTACCACCAGTCATATTGATTGGGATCACAGTAAAGTTAAACGTAGCGCCTCCGGGAGGTACTACAACCGTAGATGGCTGTACCACACCTATTCCCGGATCAAGCGACACGGTTACCGACATAGGGGCACTGCCGCTGTTGTCAAGATACATTTGGAAAGTATAGTAACAGAAACTGTCTTTTTTAGTCGCTATCTTACCGATCTCATACTTTATCTTACAGTTGCAACGCTGATGGGAAACATCCATCTCATCGCTCACAGCTTTGCAAAGGCCGTTATCCAGGAACAGGCTGTAGCTTCCGGGGCCTGTTATGGTGTATGGCGTAACCGGCGAGTTTGACCCGCTTTGTATCGCACTTCCACTCTCCTGCCATTCCCAATAAACGAAATCAGGCAGCGGTCCTATAAGGGTAGGGAGATCCAGCTCGTAACAGAAATCGTAACAGCCCGCAGGGAATACCCAAAGGTAAGAGTCCGGATTCTTAGGTACATATACCTGGGCATTCGACTGACAACCGGCAGCATTGGTAAGCGTAACCATGTAAGGGCCTCCTTCAAATACGGTAATTACCTCGCCGGTCATGCCATTGCTCCATGTGTAGGTACCCGCAGAAGGAGACTCGGCATGGAGCGTGATCGCGTAATTATCGCAATTTTCCATGGTTACGTGAATTTCAGGTTTCTCCGGTGCTTCGAACACCTCAACATGGTGGGTTATCGATGCCGAGCAATAGGTCCCCCCATTATTTTGCACCACGGTAAGCACATAATCATAGCTGCCCCCGGCTCCGGGATAAAAAGTAACCTCCGGGTTATTGCCAGAATAGATCTGGCCGCCGTTGAGGTACCAGTTATACGTTATATTGTAGCCCTCAGGTTCAGGACCTGCGATAAGGTGCAGCTCTTCATTGGCACAAACATGCGTTGGCCCTGATACGGTAGGAACAGGCAACGGCAGGAACTTGGCATTTACAGCATCAATATATTCTTTACAGCCGTTAACATCTGTAACCTGCACGCTGTAGCTTCCGTTAACAGTTGCTGCATAGCTGCTGCCGTTCGCTCCCGGTATAAAGGCACCGTCTTTTTTCCAGGCATAACCGGTTACTGCGGTACCGGAGTATGTAAGGATAATAGTGCCGCCCGCGCAAACCTCCTGTGCTGATGCATTGATGGTACCGTTGATGGTATCCGGACGCATTGTGGCAGTAGCCGTACTGGTGCTGCTGCATCCGTATTTATTTGTTACAGTAAGCGTAACAGTATAGGTTCCGTCAACCTGGTATACCCTGCTGGCATTAGGATTCCTGTTTTGCGTGCCATCACCAAAATCCCAAAGGTAGGTGGACCCCGGATCTATAGCCGCTACAGGTGCAAATATTGCCGGTGTATTGAAGCATACCGTTTGGGCTGATGGGTTTATGGCAGAATTTGGCATAGCAGGAAGCACAACGCTTACCTCAGCCTCACAAGGCTCACCGCCCGGCTCGCTTACAATGATCTTGAAGGTATAGGTACCCGGCGCCAGTGAGATCGTAACCTCGTTAAGGCCGGAACCCGAAGGGATAAGGCTTCCTCCATTGTAATACTGGATATTGGTAGGAGTATGCGAAGCCAGAAAATTAGTGGTGTTGTACAATGTTACCGCATACTGGCCAGGAGTAGCGCTGCACTCCGCACTGAAATTGATACCCGCAATATAAGGCACTGTAACGGTTTTGTTGACCATTATAGAGCAGTTTTGCCCTCCCACTGTATAGTTTACATTGTACACAAGATCGTAGTTACCTGCATTCTCGGTAGTGAATACTGCCGGGTTACTGGTGCTCGTTTGAGGGGTAAGCGAGCCTGCCACCCAACTTGCCGAAACAATAGTACCGCCAGAGGCCGTACCTGTGGCCGTTATCGTTCCGCAATCATTATCCCATGTAAAGTCCACCGTCGGATATGGCGTACAACCCGGCTGAGGACAATCCTGTAAAATAGTGGTTTGGTTCGTCCATATCGAACAGCCGTTCCCATTGATGATCCTTGCCCTGTAGGTGCCAAAACCATAAGTACTTGCCAATATTGAAGTATTGCCGTCTTCTGCAGTAAGGTGGGTAGCTCCCCTGTACCATTCTATCTGATAGGTGCCCACTGTGCTTCCTGCCTGTACAGCTACCTCAAATTCAATATCGATCTCATAGGCATTACAAAAGGAGTAATTGATATCCGGTGTCATCTGTGCTACTGGCGCAGGAAGTACCGTTACATTTTTACTTGCCGTT
>Ga0308157_10002530_pt1 | contig 29717 bp, 29 predicted proteins | sample PhyBR1_FD_201035 | JGI IMG/M metagenome (GOLD analysis project Ga0308157, IMG submission 201035) | Phyllosphere microbial communities from UC Gill Tract Community Farm, Albany, California, United States - DLSLB.R1 | ecosystem: Host-associated > Plants > Phyllosphere > Unclassified | place: USA...
CGTGAGGGAAACGCCCGGTTACATTCCGAACCCGGAAGCTAAGCCTCACAGCGCCGATGGTACTGCAGGGGGGACCCTGTGGGAGAGTAGGACACCGCCGGACTCCTTTTAAGTAGAAAAGCCACCCAAAGTTGGGTGGCTTTTCTGCGTTAACACGCGGGGCTGAAACTCAGCGTCACATGATGTACTGGTGAAGCATCCGCGGTTTACCGTGGAGATAGTCTCGTCCGACCCGGACGCGTTTTCTGATCCCAGGAGGATCCTCATGTTTCGTCGTCTCACCGCTGTATCCGTGGTTGCCATCGCAGCTCTCGCTCTCGCGGGGTGCAGCACTGCTTCTACACCCGAGGGTGAATCTAACGGTGCGACAGGGTCTGAGTACTCTCTCGTCAAAGACGGCACACTTACCGTTGCAACAGAAGGCACATACCGGCCCTTCAGCTTCCATGAAGGTGGCGGCACAGGGGAACTCGTCGGCTATGACGTTGAGATCATCGAGGCGATCGCCGAGAAGCTCGACCTCAAGATTGAGTTCCAGGAGACGCAGTGGGATGCGATCTTTGCTGGCCTAGATGCTGGACGCTTCGATCTCATCGCCAACCAGGTCACTATCAATGACGAGCGTGAGGCGAACTACCTCCTCAGTGACCCTTACACCGTCTCGCACGGTGTGATCGTCGTTCCTGGTGACGATGACTCCATCTCTTCTTTCGCTGACCTTGAAGGCAAGACCACGGCGCAGTCGCTCACTAGCAACTGGTACGAGCTCGCAACGCAGAGTGGTGCCAAGGTCGAGCCCATCGAAGGGTGGGCACAGGCCGTTCAGCTGCTGCAGCAGGGCCGCGTGGATGCAACGATCAACGACGAGCTGACCTTCCTCGACTACGAGCAGAGCGAGGGCGCGACCGGACTCAAGATCGCCGCTGAGACGGAAGAAGCTGGCGAGCAGGCTTTTGCCTTCACGCAGGACAAACAGGCTCTTGCCGACGCGGTCAACAGCGCACTAGCCGAGCTGCGTGCAGATGGCACGCTCGCCGAAATCAGCACCAAGTACTTCGGCGCTGACGTCACCGAGTAACCATGGACCTTTGGGAGCTGTTCCTCAGCTCAATCGGGCCGATTGCTCTCGCAGGGCTTACTGGCACGATTCCGCTCGCACTGATCTCGTTCGTCTTCGGACTGGTGCTCGCGCTCGGAGCTGCTCTGATGCGCATCTCCGAGCACCGCATCCTTTCCGCCGTCGCGCGCGTGTACATCTCAATCATTCGGGGCACACCTCTGCTTGTGCAGCTGTTCGTGATTTTCTACGGACTGCCCTCGATCGGCGTTGTCGTTGACCCGTGGCCGAGCGCGATCTTCGCCTTCTCCCTGAACGTCGGCGGCTACGGGGCAGAGGTCATTCGCGCGGCTATCCTGTCTGTCCCGAAGGGGCAGTGGGAAGCTGCATACACTGCCGGTATGGGGCGCACGCGCACTCTCACCCGAATCATCCTGCCGCAGGCCGCTCGAGTGTCGGTGCCCCCGCTTTCGAACACTTTCATCTCGCTCGTGAAAGACACCTCGTTGGCGTCGCTGATTCTGGTCAGCGAGCTGTTTCGCACCGCTCAGCAGATCGCGGCATTCAGCTATAAGTTCATGGTCGTCTACCTGACCGCTGCTCTGGTGTACTGGGTGATCTGCCTGGTTCTCTCATTGGGGCAGGATGCTTTGGAGAAGAGGCTCGATCGTCATGTCGCACGCTGACCGGCAGAGAGCAGTACGTTCGTCCGCTCCACCGCTTCTGACTGCCCGCGAGCTTCACAAACGGTTCGGCGACAACGAGGTGCTCAAAGGCGTCGACCTCACGCTGTATCGCGGCGAAGTTGTCGTCCTCATTGGCCCCAGCGGCTCGGGGAAGACAACAGTGCTGCGCTCACTCAACGGCCTAGAGACACCGGATGCAGGCGTTCTCACGCTCGACGGCGGTCCCGAGATCGATTTCGTGACGCCACCTTCGAAGCGCACGCGCTTCGCGTTGCGAGACCGCTCGGCGATGGTCTTTCAGCACCACAATCTGTTTCCGCATCTGACGGTAATCAACAACGTCATAGAGGGGCCGCTGCGCGTGCAGCGCCGGCCCAAAGACGAGGTCATGGCCGAAGCGAGGGGGCTCTTGGCACGCGTCGGACTCTCCGATAAGGAAAATGCCTATCCGCATGAGCTTTCAGGCGGGCAACAGCAGCGCGTCGGCATCGTCAGAGCTCTGGCGCTGCGCCCGGATCTGCTGTTGTTCGATGAGCCGACCAGTGCGCTTGACCCTGAGCTCGTAGGTGAAGTTCTTATCGTCATCAAAGAGCTTGCTGATGAAGGCTGGACGATGGTCGTCGTCACGCATGAACTCGCCTTCGCTCGTGAGGCGGCGGACCACGTGCTCTTCCTCGATGGTGGGGTCGTCGTGGAGGAGGGGCCGCCGCAGCAGCTCTTCACTGCACCTGCCCATGAGCGCACCCGGCGCTTCCTCACCCGAATCATGCGGCCGCTCGACGGGGTGTGACCTCCATCATCTGCCGATGAATATCGGCGCAACCAGACTTACAGCGATGACAATCATGATCACGGCGATGATGCCGTCCAGGATTCGCCACGCACGTGGAGTGTTCAGCCACCGACCGAGATGACGCGCACCGTATCCGAGCGCGATGAACCAAGCGATGCTGGCCACGATGGCGCCGGCGGCGAAGACCCAGCGTGCGTCGCCGTGCGTTGCCGCAATCGAGCCCAGCATGAGCACAGTGTCGAGGTAGACGTGTGGGTTCAGCCAGGTCAGTGCCAGTACCGTGAGCACCACGGGGGTAAGCCTGCGGGTGGGCTCAGCATCCGCTCGATCTCTGTCGCCTATGCGCAGCGCATCGCCGGTGCCCAGCCATGCACGCCGCGCGGCCAAGAGCCCATAGCCCAGCAAGAATGCGGCGCCGAGCCATCGTGCAACATCGACGAGCCACGGCACTGACTCCAGCAGGTACCCGAGACCAGCCACGCCCGCAATGATGAGCGCGGCATCGGACAGTGCGCAGATCGCGACGACCGCGAATACATGCTCGCGGCGAATACCCTGTCGCAAGATGAAGACGTTCTGGGCGCCGATCGCGATGATCAGGGAGAGACCGAGCCCGAGGCCGGCGAAGAAGGAGAGCACGCCTTGACGCTACGGTGTATTCAGATGAAGTCCTAACGATGAGATATACAGTTCCATTAGTGTTGCTAATGTGCGGATAGATCCCGAGCTGGCGGCGACTGTGGCTGCGGTAATTGACGAGGGCAGTCTTGATGCCGCCGCGCGCCGAATGCGCATCACCCCGTCAGCGGTCAGTCAGCGGCTCAAACTCCTTGAATCGCAACTCGGACGAGTGCTCGTCGTTCGTGCCAGGCCGACCAGGCCCACGCCCGCCGGTGAAGCAGTGGTTCGCCTGGCGCGACAGATTGCGCTGCTCGAGCACGAAGCGGTAGTTGCGCTCGGTTTTGATGCTGCGCCGGAGCAGCGCATCAGCATACCGCTCGCGGTCAACGCCGACTCGCTGTCCACCTGGTTTCTGCCGCCGCTGGCCAGGCTCTCAGCATCCCACGGCATCGACTTCGATCTGCATCGTGACGATCAGGATTTCACTGCCCGGCTGCTTGAGACGGGGACCGTGATGGCCGCCGTCACGAGTGAGAGCGTCCCTGTGGCAGGGTGCGCGGTGACGTCGCTTGGCGCCATCGAGTACGAGCCGGTGGCCAGCCCCGCATTCATTCAGCGCTGGTTTGCTGATGGTGTGACAGCGCAGACGCTGCAGCGGGCACCTGTTGTCGATCTCGACCGGCGCGATGATTTGCAGCACGAGTGGCTGCGGGGGTGGGGTGTGGCTGATCGAGACGTGCCTCGGCATTACGTACCTGCCTCCCACGACTTCGCCACCGCCGTGCAGCTGGGACTTGGTTGGGGCCTCCTGCCGCAGATGCAGTCCGCTGCCGGTCTCGCGAACGGCGACCTAGTACGGATGCCCGGCGAAACCGTGCGCGTGTCGCATTACTGGCAGCAGTGGAACCTGCGATCGGCAGTGCTTGACGCGATTGCCACGGAGGTCATCGCCGAAGCGCAGCGCGTGCTCGTGTGATCGCAGAGTAACCGCGTCAGTCAGCGAGGGCGAGCGCGCGGAATGCGTCACGCTCACGAAGCGCATCGCGGCGACTGGGCACGGTGACTGCGTCATTCGCCGGCGGCCGCTGGCCAGTGGTGCGGTGATAGAGCTCGTCAATGAGGCGGGTTGCGAGTGTGACGAGCTGTCCGATCTCGCGGTCATCTCTATCGATCCAGACGCAACGGGGTTCGTCATGAATCGGTTGAAAGTTATCGTGCTCTTCCCAGACGAACAGAGTGCGCTCGGCGCCGAGCACATGCTGCTGCCACCAGACCTGCCGCATGTAGGTGCGGGGAATAGTGCGCCAGTTCTTGTTCGTGGTCTTGATCTCGGCGAGCAGGATGCGACCGCCCGCATCTTGTACGACACCGTCTGGCGTGGCGAGGTGACGGTGCTCGACCTCTGCGCGGAAGAGCGCAGAAGATGGCTGGATGCCATGGGTCGCGGCCACCCACGCGGCGAGCTCTGGCTCACGCCGGCGGCCATGGTCGGTGAATGCATTGCCACCGAAGCGGGCCCCGCCGCCAAGTTTTGCCTCAGCCGCACGAATGATCGAGTTATCGCCGGAGAGCCCGGCAACGTCAGTGGCGGTGATGCCACGCGCCCGTGCTCGGAGCCAGGCGACGCGGTCGCGGGAGTCCGCGATGATGCGTTCCTGAAGTTCCGAGTTCACCCTTCGAGGCTACCCCGGCCCTCAGACTCCTTCAGCCGTGCCGCGCCGATCTGGCCGCCAACCGCTAGCGCAGCGCCGGCCATCCCTTCGGGCTCTCGGACCCGGCCGCGTACTCTTCCAACGGCACCTTATTATCGGCCCACGCCGCCTGGATCGGCGCGATTATGCGCCAGCACAGCTCAGCGGCGTCTCCGCGCACAGAGAGCATCGGGTCGGCGTCGAGGATACCCGAGAGTACCTCCGCATATGCGAGCAGGGCGCCGGCGCCGAGGTCGGCGGTGAGTGCCACACGTTCGAGTTCGAGCGGGTTTTCTTTGCCGTTGACGTTGAGCTCGAGTGACATCTGATCCGGACCGAGTGAGAACCTCAAAATCGCGCCCTCTGTCGAGCCCGTGAGTCCGAGGGGGATATGGCGCACAGCTCGAAAGCGAACGACGATCTCCCTCGCTGGGTTGTCCAGTGCCTTGCCAGAGCGCAGCGTGAACGGAACACCTGCCCACCGCGCATTGCGCACCTCGAAGGTCGCTTCGCCGAGGGTCTCGGTGTTGCGTTTCGGGTCGACGCCCGGTTCATCGACATACGACGGCTTCTTCTTACCGTCGATCGTGCCTGCGGTGTACCTGGCGCGGCGCGACGAGGCGACGGGGTCGTCGTTCCATACCGCAGTTGCGCGCAGCACAGCCGAGGTCGCCTCGCGGAAGTCGATCTCATCAAGTGTTGCTGGCTGCTCCATTGCGAGAACGGCAAGTACCTGCAGCAGATGGCTCTGGATCATGTCGACGAACGCTCCCGCACCGTCGTAGTAACCGGCTCGCCCTTCCAAGCCCAACTTCTCGTTATAGATGATGTTGACCGATTCAATGCTCTCGGCTGACCAGAGCGGCTCCAGCATCCGATTCGCGAAGCGGGCACCGAGCAGGTTCAGGGTCGTCGACTTGCCGAGGAAGTGGTCGACGCGGAAGACCTGGCGCTCCGGAACGAGAGCGGACAGGCGCTCGTTCAGCTCTCGGGCTCCGGCTTCATCTGTGCCGAACGGCTTCTCGAGTACGAGCATTGCTCCGTCTGGAATGATCTCGGGCGTGAGCGCTTCGCAGGCCATGGCAGCGACAGCGGGTGGTACGGCGAAATACAGGGCCACCTGTCCTTCAAGGCCTTCTAGTAGCGAGGTCAGATCTGCTGTCTTGGTGATATCAGCCTGGTGGTACTCGGCTGTGACGCGATCGGCTGCGGCTGCGGCATCCGCCGATTCGAACGAGGTGCGCACGACCTTGCGGAGGTCATCGTCCTTCCACGCGTCCGTTCCGGCGCCGATCAGGCGCACGCGGCGATCCGGCTCTGTCGTGAGAAGCTGCCCGAGCGCGGGCAAAAGCAGGCGGGCAGTCAGATCGCCGGAAGCACCGAAGATCACGAGCGTCGTAGCAGTCATATCCTCACCGTACCCGGCCCCGTGCGCTCGGAATAGGGACGTGCAACAATCGAATGGATGCCCACACCTATCGAGGATTACGCACTTCTGAGCGACTGTCGCACAGGCGCTTTGGTGTCACGTCAGGGCAGCATCGACTGGCTCTGCTTGCCTCGTTTCGATGCCCCGTCGATTTTCGGTGCGATGCTGGGTGATCCCTCGCATGGGTCCTGGACGCTTCGCCCGGCAGACCCACAGGCCACGTCGCAGCGGCATTACTGGCCAGACACTTTCATCCTCGTCACCCGGTGGGAATGCGCTGACGGCATCGCCGAGGTGCACGAGTTCATGCCGATGACCGACGATCGCACCGACCTGGTTCGCCGGATCATCGGAATTTCAGGCACTGTGACATTCCGAACGGAACTGCGGATGCATTTCGACTACGCACGGGCTGTTCCGTGGGTGCGGCAGGTGGGAAGTGCCCAAGAGCCCGCATTGCGCGCGACTGCTGGCCCCGATGCTGTGGTGGTGCGCGGCGTCAGGCTCAATGCCTCTGACCATGTGCATGCGGCGGATTTCGACGTGGCAGCAGATGAAAAGCGAGACCTGACGCTGAGCTGGTTCCTCTCTCATGCCGAGGCGCCGCATGCGCTGGATGTGGAGGCGGCGATTGCACGCACGCGTTCGTGGTGGCAGGGATGGGCAAGCTCCATCGAACACGATGGTCCGCATCGTGACGCTGTGGTGCGTTCACTTCTCGTGCTGCGCGCACTTACCAACCGAGACACCGGCGGCATTGTCGCAGCGGCGACCACGTCGCTGCCGGAGGATTTCGGCGGCTCGCGCAATTGGGATTATCGCTTCGTCTGGCTTCGAGATGCCGCGCTGACGCTTGAGGCGCTGATCGCGCACGGCTTCCTGGAGGAAGCGCACCACTGGCGACGATGGCTGCTGCGCGCAGTGGCAGGAGACCCCTCCGAGGTGCAGATCATGTACGGCATCGCCGGTGAACGCGATCTCGCCGAGCGGGAGCTCCCCAGCCTGCCCGGATATGACGGTGCGGCACCGGTTCGTATCGGCAATGGTGCCGTCGAGCAGTATCAGGGTGATGTGATCGGCGAGGTGCTCGTCGCTCTGGAAGCGGCGCGTATGGCTGGTCTTGAGGAGGATGCCTTTTCTTGGCCGCTGCAGCGCAAACTTATCGAACGCGCCATCGCAGACACGGATAAACCCGACAACGGGCTCTGGGAGATTCGGGGCGAGCCCCAGCGGTTCACCCATTCCAGAGTAATGATGTGGGCAGCGCTTGATCGTGGCGTTCGCGCCGTGAACGAGCACGGTTTGTCCGGCGATGCCGAGCGCTGGGCGCAGATGCGGGATCAGTTGCGCACGGAGATCGACGCGCACGGAGTGCATGCGGATGGGTACTTCGTGCAGCACTACGGATCTGACGAAGTGGATGCTTCGCTACTGACCCTGCCGCAGGTGGGTTATTGCGCCGCCGACGACCCGCGCATGTTGCGCACGGTCGAGCAGATGGAGCGCACGCTGATACGCGACGGCCTCTTGATGCGATACCGGACGTCGTCGGGCGTGGACGGGCTTGAGGGCGGGGAGCATCCCTTCTTGGCGTGCAGCTTCTGGCTTGTCGAGCAGTATGCAGCGAGCGGCCGGGTGGATGACGCGCGTGTTCTGATGGACAGACTGGTCAGTCTGACCAACGATGTGGGGCTGCTCTCAGAGGAGTACGACGTGGGCGGTGCGCGACACGCGGGAAACACGCCCCAGGCGTTCTCGCACCTGACGCTCGTAGGCGCAGCCGACGCGCTTGCCGGCCACGCGGGCCGTGCAGCAGATCGACACAGTTAGCCAGCCACCGCCCATGGCCGCATGGCGCGATTTGGGTTGACGTGGCGCGTCGCGTAGAGTGTGAGTAACCGAAGACCGCCGGTCGTCGTGATGTGCGCAAGCGCAGCATGATCGAAGCACTGCTCAGCAGGGGCCCGCGCAGGGGACATGATCGTTTGTCCAGAAATCTGGATTCCACGCTCCGTCGCTTGCGCCGGAGCGTTTTTGTTTGCGCAGGTGGTCGAGGTTGATGTCTCACGGACGTGAGTCATCTCGTACCCACCAAGGAGTGACTATGGCGCAGAAGGATGCATCGGTCGCCGAGCTCACGAAGTCATTCGAGAGCTCGAACGCCGTTTTGCTGACCGAGTACCGCGGTCTGACGGTTGCCCAGCTCAAGGAGCTGCGCGACAGCCTTCGTCAGAACGCAAGCTACGCCGTGGTGAAGAACACGCTGACCAAGATTGCCGCCAACAAAGCGGGAATCAGCGCGCTGGATGACGGTCTTCAGGGACCGTCGGCTGTCGCATTCGTGCACGGTGACTTCGTCGCCGCCGCGAAGGCTCTTCGTGACTTCGCGAAGGCAAACCCGCTTCTCGTGATCAAGGGTGGTGTCTACGAGGGCAATGCTCTGGACGCCAACGAGGTCAACATGTATGCGTCGCTTGAGAGCCGTGAGGTTCTGCTGGCGAAGGCTGCAGGCATGATGAAGGCGACGATGGCCAAGGCCGCCGCAACCGTCGACGCGCTTCGCGAAAAGCTGGAGACCGCAGAGGCCGCGTAAGCGACCAGCGATTTCTTCCCACAAACCCCCATTTATTAGGAGAAACATCATGGCTAAGCTCACAACTGAGCAGCTGCTTGAGCAGTTTGCTGAACTGACCCTCGTCGAGCTCAACGACTTCGTCAAGGCGTTCGAGGAGAAGTTCGAGGTCACCGCTGCTGCCCCCGCCGCCGCTGCAGGCGCCGCTGGTGCTGGTGGCGCTGCTGAGGCTGAAGAGGAGAAGGACTCCTTCGACGTCATCCTCGAGGCTGCTGGCGACAAGAAGATCCAGGTCATCAAGACGGTTCGCGAGCTCACCTCGCTGGGTCTTGGCGAGGCTAAGGCTGTCGTCGACGGTGCACCGAAGGCTGTGCTTGAGGGCGCAACCAAGGAAGCTGCTGAGAAGGCCAAGGAGTCCCTCGAGGCTGCTGGCGCGACGGTTACCCTTAAGTAATTACGTCGTAACTCTCTTGCGAACGCCCCGGGTGATCCCGGGGCGTTCGTGCGTTACAGCGACAGGCTATCGGGGCATTGACGTGGAGTTGCGCACCGCCAGAGTGGATGCCGCGACAGTATGCTCGATCGGATCATCTGGACGATCCATCCGATTCCGCAAGAGCCGCACGGCTTCTCGCCCCTGTTCACGCGGGCGCTGCTGAATCGTCGTCAGCCCGAACATCTCAGCATGGGCGTGGTCGTCGATGCCTATGACACTCAGTTCGGTGGGAACGGCAATCCCCAACCGTCGTGCCGCGATGATGGCACCGATGGCGACCTCGTCGCACACGCCGACGATGGCGGTCGGGCGGCTGCGCCGATCACCGAGAAGGTCTGCCGCCGCGGCATAGCCTCCCGGCATCGTCGAGACCGCAGGGACTTGTCGATGTCGGGAGTTGAGTCCGGCAGCATCCATCGCGCCTTGGTAACCAGCGAGACGGTGTGCCTCGCTATAGCTCATTTCGGATGGCTTCTCCGTGCCGCCGAGGAACACGATGTCCTCGTGGCCGAGGTCGATGAGATGCTCTGTCGCGATTCGCATCGCCGCGGGGTCGTCAATTGACACCGCGCTTGCGCGTTCGTCGTAGGAGCTGACCGTCACCAAAGGTCGACCGATGCGCAGCAGACGTTCCATCTCGTCGCTGCGGGGAGGGATGCCGACGGCGATCGTCGCGTCGAAGCGGCGGCGGGGAAGCGTGTCCTCGAAGAGCCGAGTTCGGGCAGCCGCTCCCTCGCGAACCCCGTACAGGGTGAGATCGTGATCGAAGGCGAGCAGTGACTCCTGGATGCCTTCAAGCAGCTCAGCGAAGAACCACCGATCCACCGAAGGGATAATGACGCTGACGGTGCGTGTGCGGCCGGTGGCGAGGCTCGCCGCGGTGGGGTGCGCGACGTACGAGAGATCGCCTGCGGCATCACGCACTTTGGCGCGCGTGGTGTCGGAGACATAACCGTTGCCGCTCAACGCGCGGCTGGCGGTCGCTTTGGAAACACCGGCACGGGCGGCGACATCCGCGATAGTGCTCATGCATCCTCCTCGACACTGGCGGTACGCGCGGTCGAACGCATACTGTGCACAGCGTAGTCGGATCGGAACCTAGAAGGAACCGGTTCCAGGTGGTTGCGCGCGGGAGCGCTCCCAAGCCGTCGAGGACCTCAGCACGAAAGGTTGCGAGCTTGTGATATTTCCGCCATTGCGCCGGGACTCCACGCAAAGTAGGTTGGGGCTGGAATCGGTTCCCGAATGACCGCGCATCACGACTGTCACGGGGGAACGTGGACTCGAAGAGGAGAAATCACATGACTCTGTCACAGCGGAATCGGCGCCTCGCGCCGCTCGCCATCCTCGGCGTAGCGGGCATCGCGCTTGCGGGATGTGGGGCACCCGGTGCGCCCACAGGCGGCGGCGATGGTGACGGAGGCGGAGATGTCTCTGGCGAGACCGTCACGATCTACGGCACGATCGTCGACAGCGAGGCAGAGCTTCTGCAGCAGTCCTGGGCCGACTTCGAGGACGAGACCGGGATCGAGATCAAGTACGAGGGCAGCCAAGACTTCGAAACGCAGCTCGGTACGCGCGCACAGGGCGGCAACCCGCCTGACATCGCGATCTTCCCGCAGCCGGGGCTGTTCGCAGACTTCGCCTCGCGCGACTTCCTCCTCCCTGCACCGGAAGAGGTCGAGAGCAACGCGAACGAGTATTGGACCGAAGACTGGGTGAACTACGGCACCTACGATGGCGAGTTCTACGGTGCGCCGCTGATGGCGAACGTCAAGGGCTGGATCTGGTACTCACCGGCGAAGTTCGCCGAGTGGGGCGTCGAAGTGCCCGAAACACTCGACGACATGGCTGCACTCACCGAGAAGATCCAGGCCGCTACCGGGGGACCAGCCTGGTGTGCTGGTTTCGAATCCGGTACCGCGACCGGCTGGCCGGGCACCGACTGGATCGAAGACTACGTGCTTCGCCAGGCAGGCCCTGATGTCTATGATCAGTGGGTCACCAACGACGTGCCCTTTACCGACCCGCAGATCAAGGCCGCGTTCGACTCGGTCGGCGAGATCCTTCTGAGCCCTGAGAACGTCAACGCCGGTTTCGGCGAAGTCCGTTCGATCAACTCGACGGCGTTCGGCGATGTCGCGCCTGCACTCGCAGACGGAAAATGCGCGTTGACCCATCAAGCATCGTTCCTCTCCGGATTCTTCCCCGAAGGCACGAACATCGCTGAAGACGGTGACGTCTGGGCATTCATGCTCCCGGGTGAGAGCGCCGATGACAGTGCTGTGACCGGTGCGGGCGAGATCGTCGGCGCGTTCAGCGACTCCGAAGCTACGCAGCAGGTTCTGGCGTACCTCTCCAGCCCTGAATGGGCGAACAGTCGTGTGAGCCTCGGCGGTGTGACCTCGGCCAACAACGGACTTGACCCGGCCAACGCGCAGGACCCGATCCTTCAGGAGACCATCAAGATTCTGCAGGATCCGGAGACCACGTTCCGCTTCGATGCCAGCGACCTGATGCCGGGTGCTGTCGGCGCAGGCACGTTCTGGAAGGGCATGGTCGCCTGGGTCAACGGCTCATCGACCGATGAGGTCCTCTCGCAGATCGAGACGGGCTGGCCGGCCGGCTGATCCGGTTCCAGGTGGGTCGCCCTGGGGCGGCCCACCTGACTCCGGTCCGCGCAACGATGCGCCGACCGGCGATGATCTGCACGCTGTTGTAAAGGGGACTCCGTGACCGCGATCGATTTCTTCGGGTGGGTTGGGCAACTGCCGCCGATCCTGCAAGCAGTGGTGGTTGTCATCGCATTCGCGGTGGTCGTGGCCGTCATTCTCCTGCTCGTGGACATCGCCCCACGTTCGGGGACGATGTACACCTACATTCGTCTGGCGATGTGTCTTCTCATCCCGCTTGCCGTTATGTGGTTCTTCCGCTCCTACTACTGGGCGATGGGCGTAGCCGTTGTCGTCGGTGCGGTGTTCTTCCTGCTCGATTATCGGTCCAGGCAGGGCAAGGGCTATCTCATCCAGGTCGTCGCATTCTTGGCGCCGGCGTTCCTGCTGTTGTTGGTTGGGCTGATCCTGCCATCGCTGCAGACTTTCGTCGCCTCGTTCTTGAACTCATCAGGCAAGAGCTTCGTTGGCCTTGCGAACTACACCTGGATCTTCGGTCAGCCAGACGGCATCCGAGTGGTCGTCAACACGATCGTCTGGGTGCTTGTGGTGCCGACTGTGTCGACCATCGTCGGTCTCGCGTACGCCGTGTTCATTGACCGGACCCGCGGTGAGAAGATCTACAAGGTCCTGGTGTTCATGCCTATGGCGATCTCCTTCGTCGGCGCCGGCATCATCTGGCGATTCATGTATGAGTATCGTGGTGCGCAGTTCGAACAGATCGGTCTCCTCAACCAGATCCTCGTATGGTTCGGTGGTGAGCCGCAGCAGTTCTTGCTCAATCCACCGTGGAACACCCTGTTCCTCATCATCGTGCTCATCTGGGTGCAGACCGGCTTCGCCATGGTGATCCTGTCAGCATCGATCAAGGGCGTGCCGATGGAACTGCTGGAGGCCGCGGAGCTCGACGGCGCGAATGCCTGGCAGCGTTTCAGATCAGTGACTGTTCCCGCGATTCGTCCGGCGCTCATTGTCGTGCTGACGACGATCTCGATTGCCTCCCTGAAGGTCTTTGACATCGTTCGCACCATGACCGCCGGAAACTACGAGACCAGCGTGCTCGCCAACGAGATGTACACGCAGTTCTCCAAGTTCGAAGCAGGGCGAAGTGCCGCACTTGCGGTCATCCTGTTCATCCTCGTGTTGCCGATCGTCATCTACAACGCACGCCAGATCCAGAAGCAGCGGGAGATCCGATGAGCGACACAGTGAAGTCCAATCTCGTGCCGACGTCCACGCCCACCAGCACCCGTGCGATCACAACCGGCGGCAAGCTGAATGCGTCTGCAGGACGCGCGCGCAAGAAGCTTTCTCGGCCTTGGGCGTCAGTGGCATCCATTCTGATCGCTTTTCTGTGGACTGTGCCGACGCTCGGGCTGTTCATCTCTTCTTTCCGTCCTCGAGATGACATCCAATCCAGTGGATGGTGGGAGTTTTTCTTAAACCCGCAGGTCACGGGTGAGAACTATGTAGACGTGTTGCAGTCCGGCACAACTCAACTGACGATGATCGAGTCGTTCGTGAACTCCATCGCGATCACGATTCCGGCCACGGTCATCCCGCTGATGATTGCATCGATGGCGGCCTACGCGTTTGCGTGGATCGACTTCAAGGGACGCAACTTCCTCTTCATCTTTATCTTTGCGCTGCAGATCGTACCGATCCAGATGGCACTGGTGCCGCTGCTGAGCACGTTCTCGCGCGGACTCAGCCTCTTCGGTGTTCCGATCACGCTGGAACTTGGAGCATCCGGCGGCTACGCCCAGGTCTGGTTCGCGCACTCGATGTTCGCGCTGCCGCTGGCGATATATCTGCTGCACAACTTCATGTCCGAGATACCGGGTGAGATCATCGAGGCCGCTCGAGTCGATGGTGCATCCCGCGGTCAGATCTTCTTCCGCATCGTGCTCCCACTGACGATGCCGGCGATCGCGTCGGTGGCGATCTTCCAGTTCCTGTGGGTGTGGAACGATCTGCTCGTGGCGTTGGTGTTCGCCGACGGCGGGGCAGCACCGATCACGAAGCTGTTGGCCGAGATCACCGGAACCCGTGGCAACGACTGGCATCTGCTGACCGCGGGAGCGTTCGTGTCGATCATCGTCCCGTTGATCGTGTTCTTCGCTCTGCAGCGGTACTTCGTTCGAGGGTTGCTGGCTGGGTCGACAAAGGGGTAACACGGCACTTTGCGCCCTTACGCTGGAGTCATGAAGTACGCCGAGCACATCGCCGACCTCGTCGGCGACACCCCACTGGTGAAGTTGCAGCATGTCACCGCGGGTGTGAAGTGCACGGTGCTGGTGAAGCTTGAGTACTTGAACCCCGGCGGTTCGGCGAAGGATCGGATCGCGAAGCGGATCATCGACGCCGCCGAGGAATCTGGTGCGCTGAAACCAGGCGGCACGATCGTTGAGCCCACCAGCGGTAACACAGGCGTAGGTCTTGCCCTCGTCGCCCAGCAGCGCGGATACAAATGCGTGTTCGTTGTTCCCGACAAAGTCGGCGAAGACAAGATCGACGTGCTGCGCGCCTACGGTGCCGAGATCGTCATGACCCCGACGTCAGTCCAACCCGATAGTCCTGAGTCGTATTACAGCGTCAGCGATCGTCTGGTGCAGGAGATTCCCGGGGCGTTCAAACCGAATCAGTACGACAACCCGAACGGTCCGCGCAGTCACTACGAGAGCACAGGGCCGGAGATCTGGCGCGACACCGACGGCACGGTCACCCATTTCGTAGCCGGTATCGGAACCGGTGGCACGATCAGCGGCACAGGCCGATATCTGCGTGAGATCTCGGATGAGAAGGTGCGCATCATCGGCGTCGACCCCGAAGGCAGTGTGTACAGCGGTGGCACAGGACGGCCCTACCTCGTCGAAGGCGTGGGGGAGGACATTTGGCCGGGCTCTTATGATCCGACCGTGCCGCATGAGATCGTCGCGGTCGACGACGCCGAGGCATTCCGAATGACAAGGCGTCTTGCGCGCGAAGAGGGCATCCTCGTTGGCGGCTCCAGCGGCATGGCGGTCGTTGGCGCGCTGCGCGTTGCGCAATCCCTGCCAGCGGATGCCGTGATGGTGGTGCTGCTGCCCGATGGTGGACGCGGCTACCTTTCGAAGATCTTCAATGACTCGTGGATGCGCTCGTACGGCTTCAGCGACGTTGAAGCGGGAGAGACGGTAGCCGACGTTCTCGATGCCCGGGCATCGACGTCTGCGGGCAAGATTCCCGATCTTGTGCACGCGCATCCCAGCGACACAGTACTTGAGGCGATCGGCATGATGACGGAGTACGCGGTGTCACAGCTCGTCGTACTCAGTGCAGAGCCGCCGGTGATGATGGGCGAAGTTGTCGGGGCCGTCGATGAGAGGGGCCTGCTGGATCTTCTCTTCCGAGGCGATGCGAAGGCGACCGATGCCGTGGGCGCTCATGTCGGCGCAGAGCTGCCGCTCATCGGCATCCATGCCACGATCGACCAGGCACGCACGGCGCTCGCCGCGGCGGACGCGCTGCTGGTCACAGTTGAAGGCCGTCCGCACACGGTGCTGACCCGGCAGGACCTGCTTGCCTATCTTTCGCGTTGAGCTTCACACGCACGGTGCCGCAGCACGGTGCCGCCGACGCGGGGCGTAACAGCGGGGGCACGCGCCTCCGGACAGACGTAGGCTGAGAGACATGTCTGACCACGCTTTCGCAACCCGAGCCATTCACGCCGGCCAAGCCGCCGATCCTCGCACGGGTGCGATTATCCCGCCGATCTATCAGTCCTCCACGCACGTGCAGGACGGTATTGGCAACTTCCGCGAAGGCTACGAATACAACCGGGCGGGCAACCCCACGCGCAGCGCACTCGAAACGCAGCTCGCCGCCCTCGAAGGCGGCGTGAAGGCGCTGTCGTTCGCATCTGGCCTCGCCGCCGAGGACGCGCTGCTGCGCGGCATCCTGCGTCCCGGCGATCATGTGCTGCTGGGCAACGACGTCTACGGAGGCACGTATCGGCTGCTGACGAAGGTGCTCGCACCCTGGGGCATCGAGACGACCACCGCTGAGCTCGGCGATGCAGATGCTGTGCGCCAGGCGGTTCGCCCCGAGACGAAAATTGTCTGGCTCGAGACACCGAGCAACCCACTGCTGAAGATCGTCGATATCGCGGCCACTGCCGAACTCGCACACGCTGCCGGTGCCATCGTCGTGGTCGACAACACCTTCGCCTCACCTGCGCTGCAGCAGCCGCTGGCATTGGGGGCAGATCTCGTCGTGCATTCCACGACGAAGTACCTCGGCGGCCACTCCGACGTGCTCGGCGGTGCAGTGGTGTTCGGCGATGACCGGTTCTACGAGCAGGTGAAGTTCCAGCAGTTCGCCGTCGGCGCGGTCTCGGCTCCACTGGACGGTTGGCTCACTACGCGCGGCATCAAGACGCTCGCGGTGCGAATGCGTCAGCACAGCGAGAACGCCCAGGCGATCGCCGAATGGGCCCAGGCTCGTCCCGAGTTCGAGTCGGTGTTCTACCCCGGCCTCGCATCGCACGCAGGGCACGAGATCGCCGCACGGCAGATGAGCGGATTCGGCGGCATGCTGTCGTTCGCGCTCGCCGCAGGCTCCGATGCCGCTCGTGCCTTCGCCGAGTCGACCGAGCTGTTCCAGCTCGCGGAATCGCTCGGCGGTGTCGAGTCGCTGATCGGATACCCGCCGGACATGACTCACGCCTCGGTGCGTGGGACCGAACTCGCGGTTCCGGAGAACATCGTGCGTCTGTCGGTCGGCATCGAAGATGTCGCTGATCTGATCGCCGACCTCGAGCAGGGACTCGCACGCATCTCGCGCTGAGGTTTTTGCTCCACGCCGGGCCTTCACCCAGGCGTGCGGCACTAGCATTGATGGATCTTGAACGATTCATCGCGCCCTGACGCCTCCTCAGCTTCGTCCGAACCGGAATACACCTCGACCGGCAGCATTCGTGCGATCACCAGCACGATCCGCACCAGCACTCCGACCGGAGCCATTCGAGCCCTCGGCACGAATCCGGCGACCGCACCCGTCATGCTGCATCCGGGCGATGCGATCTCGACGGGCCGGAGGACGCTTTACATCATCCTGCTCGGTGCTCTCACCGCGCTCGGACCGTTCACGATTGATCTGTATCTGCCCGCCTTCCCACTGTTGGAAGAAGACTTCCAGACCACAGCGACGGCGATTCAGCTCACCCTCACCGGCACCATGATCGGCTTCGCGATCGGACAGCTGGTCGTGGGGCCACTCAGCGACAAAGTCGGAAGACGGCTACCGCTCATTGCCGTTACCGCGCTGCACGTGATCGCCAGCATCGCTGCGGCATTCGCCCCCGACCTGCTTCTGCTCGGCGGCGCCCGAGTGCTCATGGGAATCGGGGCCGCGGCCGGAGGCGTGGTGGCGATGGCTGTCGTCCGCGACCTTTTCGGCGGACGACGGCTTGTGGTGATGCTCTCGCGGCTCGCGCTGGTTTCTGGTGTTGCCCCCGTCATTGCGCCATTGATCGGTTCAGCCCTGCTCGAAGTGATGCCATGGGAGGGGATCTTCATCGTGCTCGCGGGCTACGGCGCGGTGATGCTCGTCTCTGCCATTGTCTTCATTCCGGAGACACTGCCCAAGGCGCGCAGGCAGGATCGTGGTGCGACCACGGTGCGGCAGCGCTATCGGAGTGTGCTGAGTGACCGTGTCTTTCTCGGAGTGCTTGTCATCGGAGGAATGACGTTCTCGGGGCTGTTCTCTTACCTTTCGGCGTCGCCGTTCCTCTTCCAAGAGACGCATGGTTTGAACGCACAGGAATACGGATGGTTGTTCGCCGCGAACTCGCTCGGGGTCGTGGTCGGGGTGCAGGCCGCCTCAAGACTTGCGGCGCGGTTCGGGCCTCAGTGGGTGCTGGCCTTCTCGACGGCGACGCTGTTCGTCGCGGGGGCTGCGATCATCATCACCGATCAACTCGGACTGGGTCTGTGGGGCACAGTGATTCCACTGTTCGTCTTCATGACCGCGTGCGGTTTCACCTTCCCCTGCGCGCAGGTTCTGGCACTTGACCGACACGGGGCGGCAGCAGGCACCGCCGCGTCGATTCTTGGCGCGACGAACTTCGGCGTGGCTGCGATCATCTCGCCGGTGGTCGGATTGATTTCCGCCGGATCCGGGATCACGGCGACGAGCATGGCCTCGGTGATGGTCGGCTGCGCGGCCGTCGGCATCCTGTCGCTGTGGTTGATCGTCCGTCCACGCAGCGTGGCGATGCTGACCCCCTGAAACCCGCGTCACCAGGAGCATATTGAGCAGGTACGTGCACAATGGAGGGATGACGCGGAGCGCACTGGTGTGGTGGGGGCTGGGTGCCCTCGCGTTCGCTATAGCGCTCGGAGCAGCGACCTCCGGGGTGCTGGGCTTCGATGCCACGGGGATTGACATCTGGTGGAACGGCGTGATGGGCCAGTGGCGTACACCAGGTTTGGTCGAGATCGCATACTTCTTCAACACCATAGGTGGCGGGTGGATCGCCACTTTCGCGGTGCCGCTGGCGATCGCGGCGGCGCTGCTGATCGCGCGGCGTTGGCGCAGCGCGATCTTCGCCCTCCTCGCGTTCATCCTCAGCGCCGCTCTCGTGCAGGCGATCAAGCATCTGTTCGGTCGTTCCCGCCCGGAGGACATGCTCGTGCTCTCGGACTACGGCTCATTCCCGTCCGGGCATACGGCGAACGCCGCGACGATCGCCGCCGTTGCGGTACTGCTGTTTCCGCGAGTGTGGACGCTGATTTTGGCGGCACTATGGGTGTTGGCGATGGCGTTCTCGCGCACGCTGCTATCCGTGCACTGGATGAGCGACACGATCGGCGGTGCGCTGGTCGGGATTGCGGCTTCGCTGCTGCTCGCCGCCGTGATGTTGAGCTGGGTGCGACAGCCGCCGAAGCCCACTGCACCGTTGGCAAGCCTGGAATGATGCCTCGCATCCGCCCGTACCGCCGCGCAGACCGTGAGGCGCTCTTCGACATCTGCGTCCGGACTGCGGATGCTGGTGCAGACGCGACGGGGCTCTTCAGCGACGATGAGTTGTGGGGGCTGCTGTTCGCGGTGCCTTACGTCGAGCGGCATCCCGATCTGGCCTGGGTGGTCGAGACTGACGATGGGCGGGTGATCGGCTACATCGTCGCGACCGATGACACGGATGCTTTCGAGCAGTGGTTCCGCGATGAGTGGTGGCCGCAGTTCGTCGAGCGTTTCCCCAGGTCGCTGGATCCGCAGACGCGCGAAGAAGAAATGATCGGCTACGCGTATCGGCGCGGTTCAGAACAGCACGTGAGCGCCGAGGAATATCCGGCGCATCTGCATATCGACCTGCTTCCCGAAACGCAGGGGCAGGGACTGGGGCGCAGGCTGATCGAATCGCTCTTCGTCGAACTCACCCGTCGAGGTGTGCGAGGGCTGCAGCTGGCCATGGATCCACGCAATACAGGTGCTGCAGCGTTCTACGAGCGGCTCGGCATGAAGCGGCTTGCGACGCCTCCGGGCGAACTGAGCTACGGCGTGACGTTCCGAAATGACTGAAGGCCCCGCTTTGCGAGGCCTTCAGTCATATTGGCGGTGACGGAGGGATTCGAACCCTCGGTTGCTTGCACAACACACGCTTTCCAAGCGTGCTCCTTCGGCCGCTCGGACACGTCACCAGGGAACAACCTGTCTATCCTATCCGATCCTCAGGTGCCTCGGTGTCAGTTCGGATACTGGTCTCGTTACACTGTGCAGATGCAGTCAGAGGTGAAAAGGTCCACGATCGCTCGGCATGGGCAACAGCGCACGCCGTCTGCGATCGGGCAGTTGCTCCGCCTCGCCGCGATCGCTGCAGCCACCATCGTCGTCGCTGCCGTGGGAATCACCAGTTGGATCGTTGCAGACCTTGGAGCGACCTATTCCGCTGACGCGGTCGATCTCGGCGGCGAGGCGCCTCCGCCCGGATTCGCCGAGCTGAGCGGCGGCGCGAACATTCTTGTCGCTGGTACTGACAACTGCGAACCCGAATATGCCGAGATCTTCAAGGAGCGCTGTGTCAACGCGGAGGAGGGTACCCGTAGCGACGTGCTGATGATGGTGAACATCTCAGATGCGCCGCGCCGAGTCACAGTCGTCAGCTTCCCGCGCGACCTTCTCGTCGACATCCCCTCCTGCACGGATGAGAACGGCGCTGAGACGTCGCCGAGATATCGGCAGATGATCAACTCTGCGTTCAGTATCGGCGGCCTTGCATGCTCTGTGGGGACCGTGCGCGAACTTACCGGAATGGACATCAAGTACGCAGCATCCATCAACTGGGGCGGCGTGATCGAAGTCACCAATGCGATCGGCGGTGTCGATGTGTGCGTGGCGACCGAGATGCGAGACGCCGATTCCGGGATCAATCTCCAGCCAGGTACGCATTCGCTCCAAGGTGAGGAGGCGCTCGCATTTCTGCGGGCGCGGAAATCAACCGCGAACGGCAGCGATCTCGCCCGCATCGGCAATCAGCAGCTTTATATGTCGAGCCTCGTGCGCAAGATCACCAGCGAGCAGGTGCTCACCGATCCGGCGCTGCTGCTGAAGCTCGCCCGCACCATCCTCTCGGCTGTCGATCCGAGCACCAGTCTCACGAACCCGGTCACGCTCGTGGAGATGGGACTGGCGCTGAAGGACATCCCCACGAGCGATTACGTATTCGTGCAGTACCCTGCGGCTGACGCTCCTGATGACCCGAACCGCGTGGTGCCGATCACTTCTGCGGCAGCGGAGCTGTTCGATGCGATAGAGCGCAACGAGCCACTCGGACTCGCCGAAACAGAGGGCACACCAGCTCCGGAGCCAGCACCCGACGCCGAGCCAGCACCCGACGCCGAGCCAGCACCCGACGCCGAGGAGACGCCGGTTGTGACGCCCGCACCGGAGGCCGAGAAGGTCGTTCTGCCGCCGTCGGTGTCGGGAACAACTGGCGATACCGTCGGATGCGCCACCGGTCGCGTGTTCTGAGCCTGTCCTGCGAAGCGCGGCCAGCGACACCATCCGCCGCTCTCGAGCAAGCCGCGTAAAATTGCAGGGTGCCGACACCCAAGATCGTTCTTTTCTACGCGTTCACACCGCTCGCTGACCCTGAGGCGATCAAGCTGTGGCAGCGTGACCTCGGCGAGGCGCTTGGTCTGCGTGGTCGATTGATCATCTCGAAAGATGGTGTCAACGGAACCCTTGGCGGCGACCTGCCCGCTCTGAAGAAATGGTCGCGCTCGTTTCGCTCGTACCCGGCGTTCAAAGATGCTGACATCAAATGGAGCGAGGGAACAGGTCTTGATGCGCAGGGCCGCAGCCTCGACGTTCCTAAGCTCAGTGTCAAAGTGCGCGAGGAGATCGTCTCCTTCGGTGCGCCGGGAGAGCTGCAAGTTGATGAGCACGGCGTGGTCGGTGGCGGCACGCGGCTGAGCCCGGATGAGCTGCACGATCTGCTCGCCACACGTGATGACGTCGTATTCTTCGACGGTCGAAACGCATTGGAGGCCGAGATCGGCCGCTTCAAGAACGCTGTCGTGCCTGACACCGAGACCACACGTGATTTCGTTGAGCTGCTGGACTCTGGCGCGTACGACGATCTGAAAGGCAAGCCGGTCGTCACATACTGCACTGGAGGCATTCGCTGTGAAGTGCTCTCCAGCTTGATGAGCGCGCGCGGATTCGGAGAGGTGTACCAACTCGATGGCGGCATTGTCCGCTACGGCGAGCGCTTCGGCGACGACGGACTCTGGGAAGGGTCGCTCTACGTATTCGACAAGCGCGGCTCGATCGATTTCTCTGATCATGCTGCGGTAATCGGAGAATGCGTCGGATGCGGCGCGCAGACCAAGCGCACAGCGAACTGCCCCGATCCCTCGTGTCGTGAACAGTTCGTCGTCTGCGAGGCGTGCGGCGCCGTGCCGTGCAACGACCACGCCGCGGCATCCCTTCGCTGACGAGACTAGGTCAGCCCGGCTGCGAGGGCTGCACGGATGCTAGGTCAACACAGATGCTAGGTCAGCACAGAATCGCGAGACGGTCTAGACACGAAGAGCGATCGTGGCAAGAGCCGTGCAGCAAAGCGTGAGCGGCCATCCACACTCCGCCGAAGGTCGGCGCTCACCTGATCCAGCGCATGCGATAGATCAGCTGTACCGTTGCCTGCACGCGCATAGCTCTCTCGCTCGACGTTACTGACCAGCATGCGCACGGCCGCGGCATCCGCTCCGCGACTGATGAGCTCCTCGCCGCGCATGCGCACAGTCTCGGCATCCGAGATGGGCAGGCGCAGATCAACCAGCGTATCTCGCAGTTCACGCCATGCGATCAGCGCATCTCCACGGCGCGCTCGCGTACGTCTCCCAGTCCGCACCGCCAGGCGGAGCAACGCCGGAAGCAGAACGACGAACAGCACGCCAAGGGTCACGAGCATCACCGGTGTCGGATCCAGCTGGCGCAGCGCCTGACTGCCAGTAGAGGACGTGTCGTCTTGGCCGCGTTCGACATCAGGGCCACTCGTTGGCGCGGTCGTTGGCGTGGTTGTCGGCTGAGGTGCGGTGGGGTCTGTGCTTGTGTTGCCGGTGGTCGCGGTGGGCAAGAATCCTGTCGGATCTCCGAGCGATGCGGTCGGCTCGAACGGAACCCAGCCGATGCCCTCGAAATGCACCTCGGGCCATGCGTGCAACTGGTCACTGCTGACGACGTAGATGGACTCGTCGCCGCGTTTCTCATCGGTCAACCGTCCGGGAAGGTAGCCGACCACGATGCGCACCGGCATATCCAAGGACTGGGCCATCAGCGCGAATGCGCCGGCGAAATGGATGCAGTAGCCAGATCGCGCGTCGAGAAAGGCTTCTACGGCTTCACTGCCGGTACCATCGAAATCGCCCTCGACAGGAGCATCCAGCGAATAGCTGAACTCTGACCGGAACCAACTCTGCATGGCAATGAGCCGGTCGTAGTCCGTTTCTGCATCTGCCGTCACCTCGGCTGCAGTGGCCGCGATGATCTCGGGCACTTCCTCTTCTGGTGGCGCATCTGCCACTGCGTCTGCGGCCCTGATCTGCTCGAGCGTCGGTTCGATGTCGGCGGAGGTGACGGTGTAGTCCGCTCCCGATGCGTTCTGGGTCTCGGATACGACCGTGCGATTGATGGGCATGACGTTCCACGTGGAGGGGACGCCCACGATCTCTGTCGCCGGGTACGGCACAGGCAGCCACGAGCTGGAGATGCCGTTGACACGGATCGAGGTGCGCTGATCCTCAGCTTCTATGGCGTCGGCCCACTCCGCCTCGCCGAAGCCATCGTTCACTGACTGTACGTCGGCTTCGTCAGGCGTCCACACGCGTCCATCAAAACGCGACAGCGTCGCGATGCGCAGATAGGGGGCGGTGGTCGCGTTTGTGGCCAGCGTGATCACATCCGAGGGTGTCGGACGCCTGAGATCATCTCCGAGTCGGAGTGAGGGGTTGAGCGTCAGGCTCGTCCCGGCACCCACCCAGGTGGCGGAGACAGGCAGGATCGGAGTGACGAAGAGTGCGATGGCGGTCGCGGCCGCACCGACTCCGATCGCCACGCCGGCAGAGGCACGCCGTGGCGTTCGCCGATCATGACGGATGCTGTGGCGCAGCAGGAAGAGCGCCACCACAGCCAGCATCACGAACCACGGAATATTCGCCTCGCCGAAGGTGGCGATCGTGGGTACAGCGCCCACTGCCGCCACCAGGATTACAGCGAGGAGCGTCACGCGCTGTGCGATCAGATGATCGAGCAGGATAGTGACGATCGCGAACCCGATTGCGATCACGGTACGAAGTGCCAACGTATCGGCCATCGGGGCGACGCTGGTCTGCACCTGGGCGAATCCGTCGGCGACGAGGTTGCTGAGTGCAGCGACGGTGTCACCGGTTGGGATGATGCCCAGCAGAGCGCCCTGCGGGATTATGAGCAATGTGAGGGTGCAGATCGCGGCGAGTACCTGCGCGAGCAATGTGCAAAGATCGCGAACAATCGCGCGTGTGCGCAATTGACGAACGATGACGCCCGTGACGGCGACGACGAGGATCACGGCGACGCTGACGAACGACCACGTGCCCGCGACGACGACCGAGGTATACGGCCACAACGCAACGAAAGCTGCGACCGCTGTAAGCAGCCCCGCAATCATCGTGCGAGCGCGGCGTTCGTCGTTGCGCTTCGCCAGTTCGGTGGGGTGCAGATCAACGTGTGACATGGTCACCACCGGTTACCAGCCGAGCCGGGAGCGCGTTGTCCCATGCCGATGCGATGTCGTCTGTGAGCTGTGCGCACGACCAGCCGTGTGCGGCGGCGGCATCCTCTGCGCCGGGCAGTGCCTGTGTCGTGAGCAGAAGCGGTGCGGCCGCGCCGCCGTGTCGAAATAACCCGGCATCGTCCTCATCGATGTGTCCGGTGATGAACACGAGCGGTCCTGGTGCAGTGCCGTCAAAGAGCGAGACGATGTCGTGCGCTTCTCCCTGAGGTCTGACATGTGCCAGGGCGACGAGCAGATCGTCGCGGTCATCTTCGTGCCCGCGCAGCGTTCCCAATGTCGCGCCAGCTGAATCGAGAACGTCGACACTGTAGCCCTCGTGCAGCAGATGAAGCGCGATGGAGGCGCACGCGGAGACGGCAGTCTCGAACGCGGGGTCGCTTTCACCATCTTCGCCGTTCCACCGGCGCGCAGTGCGATCGAGGATGACAAGAGCGTCCGGACTGGATTCCTCTTCTTCTTGCCGCACCATCAGATCGCCCCGGTGCGCTGTGGCTCGCCAATGGATACGGCGCATCGAGTCACCCGAGACGTAGTGGCGCGGCGACAGATTGTCGCTGCCCTGGCCGAGCCTGGTCGAGGAGGTGTGCGCGGTGCCTCCGGCGGCGCCGATGTTCACGCTGAGAGGGGCAAGCGGTATGACTTCGGGCACGACCGTAATGGTGCGGGGCTCACCGAACTGCTGCTCGCGCTGTGCGAGGCCGAACGGGTCGATCGTGCGCAGCGTAAGCGGACCGACGGACCAGACACCGCGCCGAATTCCGGTGATCGAGTAGCGAAGATGTGTGCCATTTTCCGTAGGAAACTCGCCTGTCGCATCGCCGGATACCGCCGCGGGCAACTCGTCTCGCCACATGCCGTGGGGAATGCGCAGTGCACGCAGATCGAAGCGAACAGCAACCACGGATTCTTCACCGACAGTGAGCAGATCTGTGGAGATGCGCCTGGTTACGGTGCCATCGCGACGGGGCACGTGCACGACGAGGACTGCGAGAATCACAAGCAGAAACAGCAGCATCGCCACATAGAGCAGGATCGGAGCAGCCAGCACGTTGGCCGCGATCACGCACCCCACTCCCGCCAGGAGTGCGCCGGCGCCACGGTAGGTGAGCGAGCGATGTCGACGCATGATCGACGTCGTCAGAATCTCGCAGCGAGTGGAACGCGCACGCGCTCCGCGATCTGGTTCAGCGCTGTCTCCACGGGCTGGGTGCCTGCGCGGTGCACTCCCCGTGCGGGCAGCAGGCGGTGTGCGAACACCGGAATGAGCAGATCGATGAGGTCATCGGGGATCACGAATTCACGGCCATCCAGCGCTGCCCACACTTTCGCCGCACGGACGAGCTGCAGTGTCGCACGGGGGCTCGCGCCCAGGTGCAGGCCGGGATCGGTGCGGGTGGCCTGAGAGAGGGCGACGGCATATTCTTCGACAGCCGGAGAGACATGCACGGCTCGTGCCCATCGGATCATCTGCGCAATCGCCGCCGCATCTGCGACCGGGGTGATTGCGGCGAGCGGATTGACGCTGTCACGCTGGCGAAGCATGAGGGCTTCTGCCGCGGCATCCGGATAGCCCATCGAGATGCGCATCATGAAGCGGTCTCGCTGCGCCTCGGGGAGTGCATAGGTGCCCTCCATCTCGAGAGGGTTCTGGGTAGCGACGACGAGGAACGGATCGGGGAGGGGGTGCGTCTGCCCGTCCACGGTGACCTGACCCTCTTCCATCGCTTCTAGAAGCGCGGATTGTGTCTTGGGAGAGGAGCGGTTGATCTCATCGGCAATGACGATCTGCGCGAATATGGCCCCCCGTTTGAACTCGAACTCGCGGTCGACCGGGTTATACACCGAGACTCCGGTGACATCTCCCGGGAGAAGATCGGGCGTGAATTGGATGCGACGCACGGTGGCGTCTACAGTGCCAGCTAGCGCGCGGGCGAGCATGGTCTTGCCGACGCCTGGAACATCTTCGATGAGCAGATGTCCCTCGGCAAGCAGACATACCAGCGCGTTACGCACCGCATCCGGCTTGCCGTCGATCACCCCGCCGATCGAGTTCAGGATGGCGGAGGTCTGCGCTGCGAACTGCTCCGCAGTGATCTGGGCCTGTGCGTCGTACATGTGTGGCTCTCGCCCTTCGTCGGGTGTGATTCGATCGTACGCGTTCGGCGGGCCGGGCGGCCATTGTGGGCAACCATCATGGACGGGATCGTCGTGCCGCGGGCTGAATCTCGTCCTCTACGGGGGCCGAGATTGCGCTCTCGACCTCGTGAGTTTGACCCTCACGTGGCGTGAGGATCCAGGCTGTCTCACATGACTGATTACTTCAATGCATTCGAGATGAGCCCCGTTCCAGACGGTCCGGATGCGGCTCCGCCGGAACCGTTCCGCGGTATCTATGCGATGCCGATGTTCGTGAAGATCCCGACGCGCGATCTTCAGGCATCGACAGATTTCTGGGTCCGCGGGTTGGGCTTTGTCGACTTGTTCAGCATTCACGGGCAAATCGTGCATCTGCGACGGTGGGCGTTCCAGGACGTCTTGCTCGTTCCCGCGGACGACGATGCGGATCCGTCAGCGGCATCGACGGTTCAGGTGTTCGTCTCCTGCGTCCTCAGCCAGCTCGAGTCCGTGGCTGACGCATGTCGGGCATTGTCAGCGGATTCGGTGACAGGGCCGTACGACACGGCGTGGAGAACGCGCGACATCTCTGTCGTCACTCCGGAGGGGGCGCAGGTCACGTTCACCGCGGCGACGCCGTTCACTCCCGATAGTGAGGTCGGCCGCGATCTCGCGTCTGTCGGGATATTCGGCCCAGAAGGCCCGGAGAGCCCCGAAAGTACCGACGGAGGAGCACAATGATATCGATGGTTGACAATGAGATCGATGAGGATGCGACAGTTGGCGTCGCAGCCGATCTTCTCGGGCTGACCGTGCGCACTCTTCATCACTGGGACGAGATCGGTCTCGCATCGCCGTCTCGCCGCACACCCGCCGGCTACCGCCTGTACACATGGGACGACCTCGAGCGCCTGAGCCGGGTTGTGGCATACCGTGAGGCCGGACTCACTCTCGATGCGATTCGTGATGTCCTCGATGACGCGACCGCTGAGATCGGAGAAACGCTGCGCGAGCAGCGGGCGCAGCTGGCCGAACGGATTCATGATCTGCAGCAGCTCGACGAACGGCTCGAGCGGATGACCGACGCGCACGAGCGCGGCATCCTGATGAGTGATGACGAGCAGCGTGAGGTCTTCGGAGAAGATTGGGATCCGCAAGGATCGCGTACGGCTCGCTTCGTGTGGGGCGGGTCGAAGCAGTGGGCGCAGTTCGCGGAGCGCTCGGCATCCCGTTCGCACAGTCAGTGGCGCGCCCTCTCCGAAGCCATGTCCGCTCTCCAGCGCGACCTCGCCGATGCGGTGAGTCGAGGTGTCGAGCCGGGGAGCCAGGAATCGGATGAACTCGCCGAACGCCACCGGGAGCTGTTCTCCAATTTCTTCCCACTGACTAGGCAGATGCAGGTGTGCCTGGCACGGATGTTCGAGTCGGACCCAGGATTCTCGTCGTACTACAACGGGATCGGTGACGGCCTAGCCACGTGGTTCCGTCAGAGCGTCGATGAATCCGCGCGCCACCACGGAATCGATCCCGAAACAGCGACCTGGGAGTAGCTTCGCGCCTCACATCGGTGGTATCGAGGCGTTGCGCGAGCACCAGAGTACGGCCGTGCAGAACACAAACGCGGATGCGTTCGTACCCGCTGCCGATGCCAGGTAGACTGTTCGAGGCTCTCCGCGTGGCAGCATCCAGGCCAATTCCCCCAGGACGGAAACGTAGCAAGGGTAACCGGGCTCTGCTGGGTGCGCGGAGGGTCTTTTCTTTTGCCCGGATTCGGGTCCATCGCCCAGCTTGGACTGCGAGGATCGTCTTGTGAGCACTTCTGCACCTGCGCGTTCGAACAAGATCGCGCGCTACATCTCGCCGGTGTTACTCCTCGCGCTGATGTGGGCGATTCAGATTCTTGATGCGATTCTGCCCGGCTCATTCACCGGTTTCGGCCTCAGATCTTGGGACTTCGGCAGCCTGCAAGGACTCGTGCTCGGCCCGCTTCTGCACTCGGGCTGGCCCCACCTGATCGCCAATTCGCTTCCTTTTCTCGTACTCGGATGCCTCGTGGCCGTAGAAGGCGCCAAACGCTTCTGGCTTGTCACCGTGATCGTGGCTCTCATCGGCGGAGCGGGAACCTGGTTGCTCAACGCACCCGGCACTCTCACCGTCGGCGCGTCAGTGCTCGTCTTCGGCTACTTCGCGTACATCGTGGTGCGAGTCTTCTCGCCAAGGCCGATCGCGCACCGCATCGCCTACGCGCTCATCGCGGTGATCATCGTCGTGCTGTACGGAGGATCCATGCTTTCGGGCATCGTCGGTGTGAGCGCGGGGATCTCTTGGCAGGCCCACCTGTTCGGCGCGCTCGGGGGCGCTGTGGCCGCGCTCGCCGGTGCCCGTCGCAGTGGAGCATCCCCGGCGTGAGTGCCCGTCGGAAGCGGGGCGGGCGGCGATCTGCGCTGTGGTTCATCCTGGGGGGCGGAGCTCTCACCATGGCCGCCCTGCTGTTCGTGCTAGTGCCGCTGGCGGCAGCGCGTGATCCGCTCTCGCTCTGTGTCGAACAGCCCGCGTCGTTTCCGCGCGACGGCGTCGCGGGGTGGAAAGGTGAGCAGCTCGAGAACGCGGCTCTCATCGTGCGCGCAGCCACGGCCGAGGGATTCGAGCGTGATGGCCAGATCCTTGGCGTCATGGCAGCCATGGGAGAAAGCAGCCTGCACAATATCGGCTACGGCGACTGGGAGACGTCAGGCGTCGTGAACCCGGACGGCACCCGCACCAGCAGCATCGGACTCTTTCAGCAGCAGGAGTGGTGGGGGAGCGAAGAGACCAGGATGGATCCCTCGAGCGCAGCTGCGCTGTTCTACGGACGCTTGAAGAGGCTGAGCGGGTGGCAGAGTATGGCGCCGTCATATGCGATTCACCGCGTGCAGATCAACACGGACCGTGAGCACTATGCGAAGTTCGAAGATGACGCGACAGAGATTGTCGACGCGCTGTCTGGGGTGTGTCCGGCCTAAGCTGACCTCGTGGCACGGAGCATTTACATCACCTCGGCCGAGGGGCACACCGGCAAGTCGACGATCGCACTGGGCGTGCTTGACGCCCTTATGCGCGTAATACCGCGGGTCGGCGTTTTCCGGCCGATTGCCCGTTCAGCCGCAGAGCCCGATTACGTGCTGGAGCTGCTGCTTGCCCACGACGGCGTGCACCTCGACTACGACGACTGCATCGGGGTCACCTACGATGACGTGCGCATCGACCCTGACCAGGCGGTGTCCACGATC
>Ga0308157_10002531_pt1 | contig 29680 bp, 25 predicted proteins | sample PhyBR1_FD_201035 | JGI IMG/M metagenome (GOLD analysis project Ga0308157, IMG submission 201035) | Phyllosphere microbial communities from UC Gill Tract Community Farm, Albany, California, United States - DLSLB.R1 | ecosystem: Host-associated > Plants > Phyllosphere > Unclassified | place: USA...
CTGCTTGCGGCAATGTCTGCAATGCTTTCTGCCAGCCTGCGTGCAGGACTGCATCCCGGTCTGCCTGATGCTGAATTGCCTTGCCTTCCTTGTCGGTCATCTTGACGAAGACCGGGCGGTGGATGTAGCCAAGGCTCGGCAGTGCATCGAAGCGTTCGAGCTGGTCCGTGTTCCACGGAACTGGGAACCAGGGAGTGGGCTTCCAGTCTCGCGGCGGGTGGCGCTTCCAAAGGGAGGTGGCGTCCAAGACGCTAATTGCACCAGTGCCACGAATTTCGGGACGGACGGCGAATTTTGCTGCTTCGGCGAGCCATTCTTCGCTGGTGGGCTGGCGACTGATGATGCCCGACGGCTGCGGAACTGATTTCTTCAAATCTAAATAGGTGAGATACAGTCGCCTCGCAATGCCGTGCTGATTCTGAAAATCCACGCTTTTCCCATCGCTAACATCTTCGAAAACAAACGGTCGTATTGGATCGACGCGCTCGCGCCTAGCCAAGACAAACAATGCAGATGCGTCCGGCATTTCGGGGACTGAGTATTCGTCCTTGCGAATCCTATCGGTGCGCAATTCCGAATACATGATTCGGGTCGACGTACTGTCTTCAGAAGTGAGAACGACGTATGGTACATCGGGGTTCTTGTCGAAAAACTCAAATATCCTCTCTACAATTCGATCCGGCCTCTCGGTCAACTCTCGATCAGCAATGACAAACAAGTGCGTAATCATGCCGGACATACTGGAACCGCCAACCATGCCGCCTTGTGGCAATTCCGAGCGGTCGGTATATTCAGGGGCACGACACAAGGGCTCGGCATTGAACACTGGGGTTCCCCAAAACTGCGGCGATTGAAACGCGCCATTTTCGAGGCTTGCCGCTTCGTGCCCCCCGGAAAGACCGTCCTTGTCGTCCCCCGACCATGGATACTTCTTCGGATCCATCTCCCGTATCGTCGTGTAGGCGTTGCCGTCCACCAGAGCTTGCCAAAGTGCTTTCTGGCGATACTTGTCCAGCGTCACCCCCAGACCAATCACTTCCAGGACATACTCCTTCCCTCCTGGCGCATCTGCCGCTTTCGGGGACACAACCGCCGACAGTTTGGCTGGCGTCAAAGAAGATTTTGAATGTGTGTTCTCGTAAATTTTGTAGATGCAAAATATCAGCACTCCCAAACAGATCCAAAAGATCATCATTGCTTTCGACATGTGGCCTCCTAGGAATTAGTATTCAGGCCTTCAGCTCTGATAGGACATCGGCTGGCAGGCCTTCCGGCAAAACTGGCAGTCCCTCGGGCAATACGCCGCTTGAGTAGTATTCAGAATTGTCTTCAATCAGGTTTCTTCGCCACTCCGGCTCAGACACAAAATAGTCAGCATAGGTTGCCTCGAACTTTTGCCAAAGAAGAACTCCCGCCCGTTTCTTTAAAGGATTTTTTTGAATCCGCCAGTCCGCAACAGCGCATAGGTATTTATAGAAATTGGGATCGCTAGATCCTTTGCCGCTACCGATAGCGACGTCATATGCAGTCACGTTGCGGTGGTTTTCTTTGCCGCCGAAGATGGCGCCATGGAAGGATCGAGGGACTTTGGTGTTCTGCCAACGCAGCCTTGCTTCGTTAGGCGTCTCGGTACGTTTGATGATTACCTTGGCAGGCCTGACAGGCCCCGCAAGCCGGATCCCCCAGTCGGATGACGTTTGGCATATTAGCCCCCCGGCGTAGGCGGCTTTGAGTCAGCGCCCCCGGCGCTCGAATCAATGCTTGGTGCAAGGTCGCTGACGCCGCCTCCTGCGCCGTCAACAATAAGCAGGTTCGGTTGAGTGCTCGTTGAAGCCTAGTCATCAATATACTTCCAGCGGGAGTCTGCCGTGCGCTCAAAGGTTGGCTTTCTGCCCGTGGCTATGTCCAGAAGCGTTCGAGGGCCAAATAACGTCGCCTGAGGTATTCGTTCACCAATACGGAAATATTGCCGTCCACCGCCGACTAACTGATCCCCATCAGCGTCTACGTACTCCCACCATCCGCTCTTCGGACAGGGCTGACCGGCGACGGCAACTGTGCCACACTCAACAACTGATTGGGGCACCGGCTTCGCGTTTGCGTGCGCCCCCCCCCGGATGCGAATGGATTCGGTCACTGCGTCCCACAACATGACGGCTTCCTCATCTGAAAGGCTCGGTCGCACTGCGCCTGTTTTGTTGCCGCCCACGCCCGTATGCATCTCTATCTCCAGTACGGGCAGCAAAGGGTTATTGGGCTCCCCTTGGCTTACAAACACAAATTCATGGGCTGCACCGGCTCCTGCTTGGCTAGGCTTGAGCGCAAGCACCTCGAATCCATGCCAGTGTCCGAGTGAACGTTGGCCCCTCCGGAACGTCTTGATGCGAGCGTACCAGTCGCCATGTCCCGCTCTGATAGCATCACGTTCAGCTTGCAACAAACGAGGTTCAAGTGCATCGGACTCGACCATGCGGTCCTTCTTGGTCGTGGAAATAGAAAAATGCACATCTGGAAACTCTTTCAGACGAATACCGATGCCAAACGATTCTCCTATCTCTTGCTCGGGATCAGCCATAAAAACGTGATCTAGACATAGCCCACTTTCAATAGGTACTTCGTCATCATTTAAAGGACGCATCAATTTTGCTGCAGACTTCAGGTTGGCAACGACTTCGTCGTACTTGCGACCCTCACCAAAAATGTTTGCTTCTTGAAGAACAACGTCTTCATTTATTTTTACGAATGATTGAACCCTATAAAAGTCGCCACTTGCTTTCCCAACGCCGAAGACAATTTTCTGTCCCGCCACTTCGCCATCCAAGACTCGCCCTACCATAGATTCGCTAGTGCGCAGTTCGCCTTCGGCGTACATTTTCTCCTGACCTATTTCCACTAGCCTGTTCGCAACCAGCTTTTCAAGATTAATCGCCTCACCTGGAAGCAACTCTGTCAAGTACGGAACGTTCATCCGACCAAACACTACGGTGGAGCTTTGCGGAACATTAACGATAAATCGGCCAAAACACACAACCTCGGAAATTTGCGAAGGCACTTTCTGATTTAATGGACTAGCTTTCACGTCACTATCCCTCCAAACTAGTAAGAATAGAATCGTTGTGAGTATAAATAGCGGCCTCGCCAACGAAAGAGAACAAAGTTTCATATTTTTTCTCGGCATGATTTAATCACAGCTACCCCATTTCATCTTCTGAATAATCCTAACCAGACTGAATAATGTCGATCTTAAGGCTCGGGTATCCTTGTAACTACTCTGATGCTCGTATCCGGTTTGCCTAAATATTCCCTTGAACTTTCCACTTCGCAGTTGATGATCAGCCGATCTCAAAGGAACAGTCTGATCGCCGGCCCCTGAACTTTCTCCTAGCTCGACCTCAAACGGCCGTGCTGCACTTCCAACGATCATCTTCCCCTGTGCGCTATCGCTCCATATATCAAAACTCTCCCATGCCGCTCCCGAATGTTTTTTGTCGATATCCCATATAACTGACTCCCAAGATGGCCTCGAAGCATCAGCACCGTAATGTGCATAACTCTGTTCATGATATGTTGACGCTATAGCTTCATGAAATTTTCTTGCTCGATTCAGAAAATTGCATGTCCTCTCAAATCCGGCAGCGTCATCATTGGCTGGATTGATCCATTCCTCACGCAACAGTCCGTACCACTTCCCTCTCAGCTTGTAAATTTCTTCGTATGGATCCCCTTTCTCAGGCAATCGCTTTAGGATGACGCCCTTGTGCCGAATTTGCAGCCATCCGTTCCCGTACTCTTTGCTAGGCAACAACTCCAAGCCACCTGGAGAGTTCGCAAGAACCGCAGTCACTTCCGTCCCAAAATTCCCTAGTACCTTGGGCGCGACGGCTAAACCGGCCATTGCCTCCTCGAACCCGCACCTCATTCTTTTGTACGCCGCAGGTGCGCCAGATGCCGGCATTACTCCATGCACTACGCCAAGAATCTTGTCGGAAAAATTCCCAATTTCTGGATGCATTAGCGCGCGTGCGACCAGACCTCCCATAGAGTGCGTAACTAGAACTATCTTTTCGCACTCATACCCATCAAAAACATATTTTTCCATCATCTTTTCTAATCGACTTCTTATGTCCACCGCTGCTGCGCTGCTCGATTTTAGCCAGTTATACCCCATCGCATGCACGGGATACCAACATCCCGATAAGGCCTTCTTTAGCTCAGATTCGCCAATCTGTGCCAGCCCTGATCGGTCGCTAGCCTGCCACAACGCAGGATCAATATTAATAACACTGTCCCATAGACCAGCTATTTTTATTTTATTGAGATACATCTCGCATTGCTCTAGTATCTTTTGATAGCTACTGAAGTAGATTTCTCCCCAACCTCTGTCACGAGCCTTTTCTTCTTTAGTGCGTCTTGGACTTTTCGTGGATGGGTCGTCCATAAGCAATGGAGTATCTCCTTCCAATCGGAAGTGAACCGTAAGCTTGTCAACTTTATGGCGCTGCTCTGCAGTCTCCTTGGAATTCCCTGTAATCCCGGCAGGGCCCACATATGTGTCAACTTCGGTTGACATTGGATCCAGCTGAAGCTGCCTTGCAGCTGGAGATGCGTTCACCAACGCTAAAGCTTCACCTGTCCAATCGGGTCTCCAAGCAATATTATTTTTTGACCTTACGATGCTCTGCCGAGTAGAGGACATTCGCAAATTTGATCCCATTATCCCTGGCAAAAAAACTATTGGGATAACTCGTTTCGGCGCAACACTCATCTTCTGCGGCTGGCAATCTTCCTTAGGAGTACAGAATCCCTCCGCCATTCTCCCGCCGCTTTCAGGTTTTATCGGCAACTGTGCAGTCATGCCATCTCCTCAATCCAGGATTTCTATTCGATAACTAGAAAACGCCGTGGACGTTGAGAACCTTTCAGTAAGTCCTTCAGCGTCTGTCACCCCCTCATAAATGTTTCCGTCCTCAACCGTAATCCGGTAGCGTCTATTCGGAAGCGGATCGTCACTAATCTGTTCAGTGACCAATACCTGTTGATCATGTTCTACTTCCATCCCTGCGAAGTCGTTCTTTTCCGCAGATCCATCACCTCCAGCTAAATGATCGAAAGTTGCCGATTTTATAGTGTGCTTCCCGCTGCTTTCTTGAGTAATCTGGCCATCAGCGAATTTGGCTTGTGCTCCTTGTGCAACAATCTTGACGCAGGGTGAGTGAAATTCGATGCCCTCATTCGCGATCAATTTAATACGTTTCAAGGCTAATATCTCGACATCTCCATTTCGACTTTCGATTCGGACATTTCCACTGGCAGCGATAAGTTTTACCCCCAACTTGTAAGCCAAGAAGCTAATCCCTTTAAGGGAGCGCATGAACAGATTTCCACCCGCGCCAATCCGTGTATCCTCGGCACTCATTGTGTTGATCGTTGCCTGCGCCCCAAAAATCAAGCTTTCCTGGCTAGCGACGAGCCCTCCGCTCGGCGCACTTACGGCGACTATAGGTTCCGTATTGCCGCTGCTGTTTCCTCCTTTCTGAGGTATGGCGCACCAACTCTTTAGACGGTCAATCAAAGTATCAACTTGCGGTCCATCGGCTGGATCTTCCGCAAGCTGGACTGCCAATGCTGAAAGTTGCCGCGCTACGGTTTGCGCCAACTCCGCAACACTAATCAGCTCATTTCTCTCCATCTGCTCATCACTAGGATTAGCCGCAGCGCTTACTAAAACACCTTTTACGCCCCGAATTGCAACTGCTTCTTCACTTCGCAGTTCCGCGCCCTGCCCACGCGGCTCGCCGTAGCCCTGGCTCTTGGGCTGCGTGAGAAATCCCAGGTTCAGCTGGCTATTGCCATGGTCGCTGGCCAACTGCGCGCTGATCTGCCCAGTCGTGTCATCCAGCCTCAGCTGGTTGGCGCGGCCGCCTTTGATTTCGCGGCTTTTGATGCCGGACAGGTGCTTGTTGCCAGGCAGCCCGTCCATTGTGCTCAGCGCGGGCGGCAGGCCTTCCTGGTTGTAGAGCTGCCCCACGATCACCGGCTTGTCCGGATCGCCGCCGAGGAAGGCCACCAGCACCTCGCTGCCGATGCGCGGCAGCCCCAGAGTACCGCACTGGCTCTGGTGGCCGGGGCCGTTGCCGGCCCAGTTGGAGGCGACGCGTACCCAGGCCGAGTCATATTCGTCATTAGTGGTGCCGGCCAAGTCGCGGTCGCCGTGGTCCTGCGCGCGCGTGGCCGGAAAGCGGATCTTTACGCGGCCCATTTCATCGCAGTGCACTTCCTCGCCTTCCGGGCCGACCACGATGGCGCTTTGCATCTGCGGCTGCGGCAGGTCGGTGCGCGGGTCGTAGGCGGGCACGATGGGGACGCCGCGCCGCACGGCGGTGAACTGGATGTGCATGCGCGAGCTGCCTTCGGCCACGTGCATGGCCAGCTCCTGCTGCAGCTGCGCGTCGTGCGCGCCATCCGCGTCCTTGCGCATCCATCGGTTGCGCGCGAACAGGCGCTCCACGCGCGCGGCCAGCGCTTTGGGCAGGTTGTTCTGTGCCGTCACTTGCAGCGCGGTGACGGTGAAGTCGCGCTCCGCCGCCAGGTGGCTGCTGATCTCCGGATGGCCTTCGAGCGTGAAGTATTCGCCCACGCACAGGTCGCGCACGCTGCCTTCGGCGTGGAAGCACTTGGTTTCGTAGTCGTGGCGCTGCATGCGCAGCTGGCCAAGCTTGAACAGGTCCTCATGGTCGTCGCCGGCGTGCGGGGGCAGTACCTGGTAGTCGTCCATGCTGGCGGCCATCCAGCGGCCGCTGCTGCCCTGGTCGGCTTCGCCCAGCGCGGCTACGCTCATGAAGTGCACGCCGAGCGGATTGCGGTAGTTCCAGCTGTGGGTGGCGGTGCTGCCCGGCTGCAGCGTGCGCACCGCGCTCCAGGAGGTGATGCTGTCGCGCTGCTCGGTGGCGCTGTCGCGGTGGTATCGCACGGCGCCGGCGGCGTTTTCGCGCACGCTGTCGGGGCGGTTGAGCAGCACCATGGTGTGGAACAGGGTGCGCTCGCCGTGGTCGGCGCGGAAGTACCAGGAGATGCCGCGCCGCTTGAGCAGGCGACGGATGAAGGCGCCGTCGGACTCGTTGTGCTGCATGGTGAATTCGCGCTTGGGGTAGCTAATGGTGTTGAAGAAGTCGGCCAACTCGTGCTTGAAGCAGATGCCGACGATGCGGTTCCCCAGCCGCCATTCGTCCAGGATCAGCTGGACGATTTCCACTTCGTCCTTGTTGCGGAACACGCGGGTGTTGATGCGCTTGTCCATGATGGAGAGCACGTCGCGCAGCACCAGCTGGTAGCTGGCCAGGCCGCCGTCGCTGTCGCCGGCGGCAATCTCGGTGATGATGCCGCAGATGCTGCGCAGGCCGCCCCGGTCGGTGACGAAGTCCAGCGCGGCGGGCAGGCCGATGAATTCCTTGAGCGGCAGCTGGGCGCGCGCGGAGACGCACAGGATGCGGTATTCGAGCCCGCCGCAGATGCTTTCGGCGCCGTACACACGCTGCGGCAGCAGCATGTCGTCCGAGAGCTGGGTGGAGCAGTCCAGGCGCAGGCGCAGGGGGCGGTTGGTGGTGGTGAGGTCCTTGGGCTGGACCAGGAAGTCGAGCAGATCGCTTTCCACTGGGGCTCCTCGGGGGCATAGGGTTTGGCGATGATGGCACTGCACAGCTTGCTGTATTTTGACCACGCTCAACACGACGCCAATTAGTCCGGCTTGAACCAATCCTAAGCGCTTGATTCAGCGGATAGAAAGCAGAAAAACAGTATCTTGGATTTGCAAGCTTTCACTAAACTAGACGCAAATTCCCTGCAAATTCCTGAGGCCCCAACGGCACCGGAGCCAGCCGGATAGTAAACGCGGATATGTTTACCAACGACTTGACGAGCAATATTGCCTACGCTGGCTTAATGAAAAATCGCACCTCCTATCAAACCGAGCAAAGCCTTACTCTCCGTACTTCTTCGCTATTAATAATCATATTGACAAATTCATATACAGCAACCCCAAAGACTATTCGAGCAAAAATACTTTGCTCATTTTCAATTTTTCGAAATCTCTGATCGAGAATATCCACAAAACCAAGCTCATAGACATCATTCTTATCACCCAAAAAGATACGGGCGTGAGCAGCGCCAATGTTAAAATCAATAGCGAAACCGCCCCAAATTCTTTTAGTAAAACTCTTTGCAGCGGGAACGCCGTGGAAGATAGAAAAATCACCGGGCCAATCCAAAATCTCCCGAATATCTGATCACTCTCCTTTGGGTGCACTTTAAAAAAATCAGCCGACTTATCTCGGCTAATGTAATAGAAATCCCCTGTCTTTTTCACTTGCTTTTCCAAGTACCTCGAAACTTTAACTTTCTCTCTTGTCCTTAGAAATGAACGAACAGCAACGACTGTCAGTGAAAGAATGAACGTCGCAGATAAAGAATATTTCCATAAAACTTGATTTATTTTGTGAACCATAATAACGAAAGGGGTTACAGACGCTAACAAAATGGGCAGTCCCAGCCCCACCCCGAATACAACGGAAAAATGCCAAACTCGCACAATTCTGGGGGCTACAAAACCAGTCAAGAAAAATGGAATGGCGACCATGGGAAGATCTTTCCACAGCCATTCCAGTTCGGAAGTATCCGCACCATCGTATAGCCATTGAGTCCAAACGATTAAGTTAATAAACCAAGCAGCAAGCAGCCAAGCCACGCCACATCTAAATCCCAAATTTCGAATGGGGGCACTTCGGATAATCATTCATATATCCTTCCATAAGCTAGATTTTCTGAATTGGGCCGTCCCGCCCAGCGCGGTGCTATGAAATCTCAAAATCACGTTCTTGTATGATTTTCCAGAACTGTTCAATCACTTGCACGTAGATCTCGAGAACTACGGCAAATTCCCGAAACCGGTCGTTCAATATCCGCTGGCGTCAACTCAGGCGTATGCATCGCGCTCGTCGCGGAATCGCTGGAGAAAGTTATCTGAACTTTTCCATCGGATAAAAAATGAACATACAGCCGGCCAGGCTTATCATATTTAGATACATTAACCGTGGCTCGGCAAGACCTATAGAATCGAATACTTCGATAGTCTCCATGAGAAGTTTCATCAACGTTCTCACTCGTCCAATCCGCTATACTCCAGCTCAACTCAACCTTCAACCCAGAATTCCAAACTACCGGAATACTCACACAACACACTACGCCACCATTACCTTCACGCGGAATGTTTCCTCGAAAATGGCCGTTCAAATAGAAGGTGGGTATGCTGTAGCCCTTTCCGAGATGGTGGACTCCAGTAGTCGCTACAAAGGCTAACTCATCATGGCTCGCATGAAAAAGAGATACCCCGAGTATCCCAGAGGAAAATGTGACGACCCATTTCATTATGTAATTCATCACGCGCAGTCTTTTCATAACAATTTTCAAGCATGCTATTTCGCAGAAAAATTAAGCCTAAAGATATGCGAAAGCTTGGCGGAGCCGATGTGAGTCCGAGTTCACTACATCTGCGATAAGCTGGAGAGATTAAATACTTCCCTTAGTTTCAAAAACCCTCACCTGAATATAGACAGAAAGACATCCCAACTTCGACACGCCATTTCTCACAGGCACCCTGTTCTCATCTGGCACTCCTCCTATGGCAACACGGCCAAGTAGCCCTTGGGACTCTTAGTGCCGGCTAAGGTTCGGCGATGATGGCACTGCTTTGGCAACGCTACTTTGAGCGGGCGCAACGTAAGGCTAAGCAAGCGTGTGCGCTTGTGATAGGCTGTGTTTAATTTATCAACATTCCGTTCCGGGCGATTCAATGGCTTTGATTGCGCAGCTAAAAAGTAGGGTGGTTTTGTGCGGCCTGGGATCGCTGCGCGAAGGATTTCTGGCTTGAGAACGGCGGGCGTCATTCAGCGGGACCGCTGGCGGTTGAGCAATGCGCTGCTCCTCTCCTTGCTCGTGCATGCCGCACTGTTGAGCATCACTTTTGGCGGACACACATTTGGGCTTCCGGGGCTGGGCTTTCCCTGGAAGGATAGGCGTGCGGAGCCCAGTGATTTGCGCATTCTGCTGATGCCGGCACCGCCGGCGGAGCCTTTGCCTGTGCCTGTATCTGGGCCGGAAGACACCGGAGTGGCGGGCAAAGGGGATGCGGGGCCGGCAGCGGCGACATCGGCATCGGCATCCGAGCCGGAGGCTGCTTCTTCGCAGCCGCAGGCGCCGGGAATGACGGCTTGGACACGGCCCGACGTCAACTTGCCAATCGCGCCCAATGCGCCGGCAACCAGGGCGCCGGCAACCTCTCTGGAGCGTAATCAGCCAGTTCAGGGGAGCGACGTTCCTGCGCCGGATGTGGGGGGCGAAGCGGCGCAGAAGCAGGTGGAGCAAGCGCTTGAGCAGGCCAGGCTGGAGCTGGAGCGGCAGAGCGCGGAGGCGTTGCGGCAGGCGGAGTTGGCGGCGCAGCAGCGGGAAGATAAGCGGCAGGAACAGCTGCGGCAGGCCGCTGCGCGCGCTGAGCAGGCGGCCCGGAATGAAGCAGCGCGGCTGGCGGCGGAACGGTCGGAGCTTGCCAGGCAGGAGACGCTGCGTCGGGAAGCGCGTCAGCAGGAGCTGGCAAAACAGGATGAGAAGGAGCGCGCCGAGGCGGCGCGGCTGGCCATCGAGCGTCAGGCGCTTGGCCGGCAGGAGGAATTGCGGCGGGAAGCGGCGCGCCAGGAGCAGGCGAGGCAGGATGAGAAGGCGCGGCAGGCCCAGGGCCAGCTGGAAATAGCGCGCCAGGAAGCAATCAGGCAAGAGACTGGACGCCAGGAGGCTTTGAAACAGGAGGCAGCGCGGCAAGAGGCGGCAAAGCAGGAGGCGCTCAAGCAAGAGATGGCGAAGCAGAACGCCTTGAAACAGGAAGCGGCACGGCAGGAGGCAGCGCGCCAGGACGCGATAAGGCAGGAGATTGCGCGACAAGAAACACTCAGACAGGAAGCCGCACGGCAGGACGCACTCAAGCAAGAGGTGGCGCGCCAGAATGCCTTGAAACAGGAGGCGGCGCGGCAAGAGGCGGCGAGGCAGGAGTCACTCAGGCAGGAAGCTGCGCGGCAGGAGGCGTCGCGGCAAGATGCCATGAAGCGGGAGGCAGCGCGACAGGAGGCAGCACGGCAAGAAGCAACAAGGCAGGAAGCGGCTCGACAAGAGGCAGCGCGGCAAGAGGCGACAAGGCAGGAGGCTGCGAGACAGGAAGCAGCGCGGCAGGAGGCGACGAAGCTGGAGGCGGGGCGGCAGGAGGCCGGAAGGCAGGAAGCGGCAAAGCAGGAAGCCGCGCGTCAGGTGCAGGCGAAGCAGGAGCAGGCGCTGCGCGACAAGGCGGAGCGGGAGGCGCAGCGGGAGGAACGGCTGCGCGCGATCGGCAAGCAGCTCGACGCGGAGGCGGCGCAGCGCGAGGCGCAGAGCCGCCCTTCCCGCTCGCTGCTGCCCATGGCCAGCGGCCTGCGCCGCGGCTGGCTCTACGGCCGCGCCGATCCGAATCCCGACCTTGTGCTCTACGCCGAGGCCATGAGCAAGAAAATCGAGTTGAACATGACCTTCGACATGGTGCGCGAACTGGTGAAGCAGCCTCACACCCAGCCGACGGTGACGGTGGCTATCCGCGCGGACGGCTCGGTGGAGAAGGTGACGTTCGTGGTCTCCAGCGGCGTGCCCGCCATCGACGAGGCGATACGGCGCGTGGTGGCGAGCCAGGCGCCCTACGGCGCGTTCCCGCCGACCGTGGCGCGCCAGTATGACGTGATCGAGATACGCCGCACCTGGGTGTTCGATACGGCCATTCGCCTACAGTAAGGCCTAGTGATGGGTGGGCGCGGCGCTCTCCGCGCTGCGCCGCTTTTCCTTGAGCCATGCCTTCAGCTTGGCGATGTCGCGGAAGTCGGCCACGTCGCAGGCGATGTTTTCCAGCTGGTGCTCGAGCAGGTGCTTCTGCATGCGCACGCATTGGCGGGCGATGTATTCGGTCAGCTGCGTGGTGGCGGGCAGGTTGAGCTTCACCATCAGCGAGAACTGGATGCCGACGGTGTCGAATTCGAGGTCAATCAGGTAGTCCTCGACCACTTCGATGTTCTGCTCGAGCTGCTTGCGGCCGAGGTGCGCGGAACCGGGCCGCCTGGCCTGCTCCATTTCTATTTCCAGCAGCCGCAGCGCAACCGGGTCGCTGTTGATGTAGCCGGCGTCAGCCTGCTCAAGCAGCGCTGGCTGCTGCTCCGTTGGCATGGTGAGGATGGTGCGTACCAGCCTGGCGTGGAGTTCCTCCGCTTCCTCCTGGTCTTCTTCCTCGCGCCAGGAAAGCGAGACCGGGTAGGTGTCGGCCAGTAGCATGTCGCCTATTTCGCGCAGCACCGGGCCGAATTGCGTGCGGTCCACGCCGTATTCGCTGCTGATGTAGCGGTCATAGAACTGCTGGATCTCGCTGTCTTCACTTGTGCTCAGCACGCGGTCCGCCAGGATGCAGATGGATTCGGCTATCGAGGCGCGCTCGGAATTGTTCAAGGTGCTGTTGCCGTAGGCCTGGTCGAAAACCCGGATCAGCTGGCGCGCGTAGACGTTGAACTGTTCGGCCAGCGGGTCCAGCGTGCGCCGCCCCAGTTCGCGCAGCCGCGCGGCGCTGGCTTCCCAGCGCGCGTAGGCACGGCGGGCCTCCGCAAGTTTGACGAGCAGAATCTCGAACTCCTGGCGGGAGCGCGCGAGCTTGAGGGCTGGTTTGGTGCTTGGACTGGACATGGTCTGTGGCCTCGTGGGAGTGAGATTGGGAGGACGGCGGCGTCATGGCGCAAGCAAATAGCTGGCGTCTTCGCGGTCTTGTGCTGGCGGGGCCTCGAGCAGGAAGGCGTTCACGCCGAGGCGGGCGCCGCCCTCCCGCTCGCTGCGGTGGAGACTGAAGCCCCGCGCGTCGGCGGCGTGTAGCCGCAGGCGGATTTCGAAGGCGACGCCGACGGTGCAGAACATGGCGAGCATGGCTTTCAATGCGGCGGCGCCGGAGCCGTGGGGGAGAAAGCGTTCGAAGTCCGCCTTGGCCAGGGGGCCGATGCGGATGCGGGCGCGCGTGTCGCAGCGGTGTATGCGCTCACCCAGCAGCACGCCTGCGCGCAGGCAGCAGTGGCTGCGGCCGAGCTGCGCCTGCTGCGGCGCGGGCAGCGCTTCCCACACACCCACCAGCGGCTCCACCCTGGCAGGCACGCCGAAGTATTCGGTGAGCATGCCTGTCATCACGTCGTGCGAGACGGTGCGGCTGCGGATCTGCATGGCGTAGCGCGCGAAGCTTGCGCGGTCGATCACACCGCCCGGCGGCGGCTGCGCGCCGGAGAGCAGCAGCAGCTTGGCCAGGAAGCCGTCGCCGCCGTCCTCGTCCCCGCCTTCCTCCTGCATGCATTCGGGGCGGTGCATGGCCCAGGCAGCGCAGAACATGGCGAGCGCGCGGTGGGACAGCATGTCGAGGAAGGCGCGCGGGCCGTCGTCGTCTTCGCGCTGTTCGTGCGCGGCGATGCGCTCGGTGTAGTGGTGCGGCAGCGTGCCGCTGCTTCCGAGCAGGCCCATAAAGGCCGGGGTGATGTCGATATGGCCGCCGCTTTCTTCTATGCGGCTGATTTCGCCGGGCGGGAAGGCGAGCGACAGGCGGTTGCGGTAGCGCAGCTGGGGCGTGCCGGACTGCGATTCGGCGGTCTGCGATGCACCCTCCAGCCATTGCTCGAGCAGGCGCACGGCCTGGAAGAAGTCGAAACGCTGCGGCGCGGCCAGCAGCGCGCCGATCAAACCAGTCATGCCAGCGGCAGGCTGCCGTTGCGGGGTGCGCATTGCAGCAACTCCTTTCCGGTGGCGTGCGAAACGATGGTGAGCCGGGTGTAGCTGTTCAGGTGGGCGACCATGCCAAGCAGGCTGTCCAGCATCTGCGCGAAGATGTGGATGCCGGTTCCGGCGTAGGCCTGCTCGTCGAGCGTGATGCGGACGTCCACGCCGTGCAGGCAGGCCATGCCCGCGCCGCGCTGCAGCCAGGCGGTGCCCAGCCTGTGCGCCAGGCCGGTGATGCCGTCGATCTGGCGCTGGGAGACGGCGCTGTCGGGCAAGGCGTACAGGCGCAGCATGGCGGTGAATGCGGGCAGGCCTTGCTGCGTCAGGGCGCGATGGTTGAGCGACAGGTGCGACACCAGCCCCCATTGCGCGCCGCGCGCGGACGTGAGGCGCTGGGACCGCGTGGGCTTGCGCAGCAGCCGTATCGGCACATTGCCGGCGCTGGATTCAGAGGCCAGGTCGCCTCCGGGCAGGCCTCCTTGCAGTTCGTGCGGCAGGTCGCGGTTGGTGCAGGTGATGCCGATGGAGGCGGTGCCGGTTTCGGCTTTGAGCGGGTCGAAGTCGCGGTCTATCAAAGCGAGCGAGTATTCGTGGGCCTGGCCGCTGCTGGCCAGTTCTTCGTCGCGCCGCGCTATCCAGTAGTGCCCTTTCGCCTTGGGCGATTCGCCGTGCCGCAAGGAGTAATAGGGCACGAACTCGGTGGTGATGCTATCCCGCGATCCGGCGCGCTGGAGCAGGTGCACCGAGTCCACGCTGTAGACCTCGCAGGCCTGGGCCGGCAGTGCGTCCGGCAGCAGCGGGTAGCTGCTGCGGGTGTGCGTGATCTGGATCGGCGAGGCGATGTGGCGGAACAGGTTGACGATGGGCGTGCAGGACAGCAGCAGGTTGTCCGGCGTGAGCGTGCGCAGCACGCGGGCGGCGCTGGAGTCGGCGCGCAGGCCGTTGAGCGCCAGGTGCAGTGTGACGTTGGCGCAGCCGGGGGCGGCGTGGCGCAGCAGGTCGGCCAGGTCGATGTCGATGAAGTCGAATTTTTCGGGGTAGGCGAAGTATTCGCTGAGCAGGCGGCAGGCGGGTTGCTCGGCGGGGCCGAAGGGCAGCAGCGCGTCGGCGTCGTCGAAACCGGCGGGGCGCACGGGAATCCGCTCCAGCATGCGCCATTGCCCTTCCGTTTCTATGCAGGCGCAGGAGGTGCGCATGAACAGCGTGTCGCGCAGGGTGGCGCGCAGCGATGCTTCGCCGTCGAGGTAGACGCGCAGAACCGGCAGGCGCATTTCGGCCAGGCTGCGGTTGGACGCGGTGCAGGCGATGGTGATGCGGATGGCGGCGGTGATGTCGTGCGGCAGCGGCAGCGACGAAGGCGCGTGGATGACGGTGTCGAAGCGCGCGGTGCTGATACGCACCGGGGCCACTGCCACGTCGTAGGCGGTGCGGAATTTGCAGCCGGGGGCGGTGCTGCCCAGGGATTTTAGGGCGGTGCCGCGCGGGATGACGGCGCTGGCGTTCTGCGCCGCAGCGCTGTTGTCGAAGCGGGCGATGGAGCAGGACGGGATGGGGCGCAGGTAGTGCGGGTAGAGCACGCCGAGCAGCGCTTCGGTGAAGCCGGCGTAGTCGTCGTCCAGGCGCTTGGCGGTGCGGGCGTTGAGCAGGGCCACGGACTGGATCAGGCGCTCGACGTGCGGGTCGGCGCAAGTTTCGCCGTTCATCAGCAGGCTGCCGGCGAGCTTGGGGTAGCGCTCGGCGAATTCATTGCTGGCACGGCGCAGCATGCCCAGTTCGCGTTCGAAGTACGGCAGCAGTTTTTCCATCGTCGCTTCCTTGCGTGGAGGTTCAACGATGGTGTCATATTGCCGCGTCAACAGTGTTGATGCAGCGCAATCAGGCGTCAGCGCCCGCCCGGCATATAATTCGAAAGGTACTATTGGGATGTCATGAATGAGCAACCGGCTTGCAGAACGCACCACCGATTTTCTTTCAGCGCTGTCGCGCCTGAAGGAAGCGCTCGCGCAGCCGGAAAATTCCTTTTTGCGCGATGCATCAATTCAGCGGTTTGAATTCACTTACGAGTTGGCATGGAAAGCCATCAAGCTGTGGCTGGAGACTAAGGACATCACTGTTCTTAATGCGAAGGAAACGTTGCAGGCGGCTTTGCAGCAGGGTCTGGTAGTCGATGGCAACGGCTGGACCGAGTTGCACCGCATGCGCAACCTGACGAGTCACACTTACGATGAAGCCGAGGCTATCCGCGTCTACAAGTTCGTCAAGCAGGACGGCATCGTATTGCTGGAGTCCTTAGCGGAGGCTGCCAAATCATGGATACGTTAGCCAGCAAACCTTTGGAGTTTGGGTTGAGCGAACAAATCCTTTCTTCGCTGCGTCAGGTATTTGCGCAATTCCCCCAGGTGGACAAAGCCGTCGTGTATGGCTCGCGGGCAACCGGAGCCTATCGCTCGTATTCCGATATCGATATCGCCGTCATGGCGCCCGCCATGACGGACCGGGAGTTTTCCAGTCTGTGGAATGCGCTGGATGATTTGCCCATCCTGTTCAAACTCGATGCGGTCCATTTCGAACGCGTGGTAAATCCCCGGCTGCGCGAAAACATCCTCAATGAAGGCGTGGATCTCTATCCCGTAGCCTGACCAAGGCTTAATGCAGGCTGATTCGCAACGATGATTTACGGCGAGCTACCACGCGCCGCGCCGCGCGCGGCGGCGCTAGGCTTTCCACTCCTTCCACGTACTTGAGGAGCTATCATCATGCCTGTTAAACGTTTGCTGCCTTTTCTTTTGATATCCGCTTTCGCCCTGCCCGGAGCGGCGCAGGCCCAGTACCGATATAAGCCCGTCAGTCTTATTACAGGCTACATCGCCAATACCGGCGCCGAGTATGGCACCGCCACCGCCCTGAACAACAACGGCATGGTGGGCGGTACCTACCGCGTGGATCCGAACTGGTTCGACCAGGCGTATTCCTGGAAGGACGGAAGATTCAACTATATTCCCCGCATCGACGGCCTGGTGTTCAACCACCGCATCGCCGGCATCAACGACGGCGGCAGGATGGCGGTCAACTTCAACAACTCGGATACGTCCAGCGGCGAGGCCTGGTTCTACAAGGATAACGACTTCCTCCGCATTCCGCGCCTGAACTACCTGGGCAACGCAAAGGCGAACGCGATCAACAACAACGACGTGGTGGTGGGCGATGCGGGCATGGGACTGGACGACTGGTCCAATCCGCCGGCGCGCCATGCTTTCATTTACCAGAACGGGACAAGCACCGATATTGGTACGCTGGGCGGGAAGGACGGCTATGCGCTGGATATCAACGACGCGGGTGTGGTGGTGGGCGGTTCGCACACTGCGGCGGGTGATATGCGCGCGTTCATTTATGACGGCGGAACCATGCAGGCGCTGGGTACGCTGGGCGGGAATTACAGCATGGCTTACAGCATCAATGAGCATGGGGATATCGTGGGTTTGTCGGACACGGCCGGCGGTGCGCGGCATGGCTTCCTTTACAGTGGGGGCGTGATGCATGATCTGGGATTGCTGTCGAACGCGTATAACTGGGGCAGCATGGATATCAATGATTCGGGGCAGATCGTGGCGACGGGTACGCTCAATGGTGCGGTGACGCCGATGCTGTATGAAAACGGGACGGCGACGGATTTGAATACCTTGATCGATCCTGCGCTTGGCCTGTCGCTGACGCGGGTGAATGCGATTAATGATCATGGCCAGATTGCTGCAACGGCGTGCGGGCCGAACGGCGAGTCCGGGAGCGGGTGCTGGGGGGTGCTGCTGAATCCTTTGAATCCGGTGCCGGAGCCGGCGACCTGGGGGATGCTGGGGGTGGGGATAGGGGTGCTGGCGTTCGTTGGAAGAAAGCGGGCGCGGGGGGAGCTTGGCGGGTTACGCGGCTGTGCCGCTAACCCGCCCTACGCGGTTCCGCTGATCTAGCCTAGCGTGTCGGCCCAGATGTTGCGGGCCCAGCTCAGGGCGTATTCGCCTTCGAGCGCGCTGGGGGCGCTGGAGAGGCCGCCGGAGCCGGGGACGACGAGCAGCGTCTTTTTATCCGCGTCGTAGGCGTGGACCGATGCGACGTGGATCACGTCCTTGTCGGAGACGAAGCTGTAGCAGGTGTTGGTGAGCATGGGCCTGGCCTCCGGCGCGCGGCCGTTCAGCAGGTCCACCACGGCGGCGGCGCATACCTTGGCGTGCTGGTTGGCCATGTGGGCGGACTTGGGCATCAGCGGCGCGGCCAGGATGGCGTCGCCGAGGATGTGGACGTTTTTTGCCTGCGTGGATTCGAAGGTGAGGAAGTCCACCGTGCACCAGCGCCCGCCGGCGTTGGCCAGGCCGCTCTGCACGGCGATGGCGCCGGCGCGCTGGGGCGGGATCACGTTGAGCACGTCGGCCTGCACGTGGTCGTCCAGCTCGGAAATGGCGGCGCGGCCTGCCACGTCGATGTCCACCGTCTTGAAGCCGCGCCGGTATTCGATGATGCCGCCGTAGCGCTCCTGCCATACCTTCTTGAACAGCGGACCTTTGGACACCACGTCTTCGTTCCCGTCCAGCACCAGCACCTTGGACCTGGGCTTGCGCTGGCTGAAGTAGTGGGCAATCTGGCAGGCGCGTTCATACGGGCCGGGCGGGCAGCGGTAAGGCGCGGCGGGGATGGTCATGGCGTAGACGCCGCCGTCCGGCATGGCTTCGAGCTGCGCGCGCAGCGCCGCTGTTTGCGCGCCGGCTTTCCAGGCGTGGAGATGGCGCTCCTGCGCGCCGGGCTTTTGCATTCCGGGCAGCTGGTCCCACATGAATTCTATGCCGGGCGAGACGATCAGGCGGTCGTAGCCCAGCACCCGGCCGCTGGTGAGGGTGACGGTGCGCTTGACGGCGTCGATGGCCTGCACGCTGTCGCGCACGATGCTCACGCCGTGGCGTGCCAGGGCGTCGTAGCTGATGGTGATGTCGGCCAGCTGTTTCGAGCCGCCCAGCACCAGGTTGGAGAGCGGGCAGGAGATGAAGCTGGCGTTGGGTTCGATGAGCGTGACGGCGATGTCGCCGCCGCTCCACATGCGCACGTATTTGGCGGCGGTGGCGCCGCCGTAGCCGCCGCCGACCACCACGACTTGCGGCTTGGCGCTGCCGCCAATGCTGGCGCAGCCGGTGCTGGCGAGGACCATGCCGGCACCGGAGGCTTGCAGGAATTGGCGGCGTTTCATGGGCGGCCTCCCTGGGCGGTGGTGTCGGCGCGCTGCGCGGCGAAGAAGGCGGCAAGCATGGCGAGCTGCTCTTCGCTGTAGCCTTTGGCGATCTGCGTCATGATGGTGGCCGGGCGGGCGCCGGCTTTGAAGGCCTTCAGGGATGTCAGCAAGGTCTCGCGGGACTGGCCGGCCAGCGCCGGCAACGCCGTGCCGGTTGTGGCGCCGTTGGTGCCGTGGCAGCCGGTGCAGGTGGCCGCCAGGCGCGCGCCGGAGGCGATGGCCTCGGCGGCATGGACGGTGGGCGCGGCGGCGAACGCACAAGCGATGAGGACCGGGAACGCAGCGGCGGTGAGACGGTGTCGTATCAGTTGCATGACTGCTCCTTGTTATGGGCGCACGCCCGGGGTTTCAAGCGCCATGCCTTTGGCGCGCAGGGATAAAAAGGCTTCGAGATCGACCAGGTCCTGCGCGCCGTAGGGCGGCACTTCGGCGCGCACGCCGCTCATGCAGTTGCGCAGGCGGCGCTGCAGCGACCCCATGGCCTGCCATTCAAGGCGGTAGATGGGATAGGCGTTGGCGTGGCCCTGGGGAATGGTGGCGCCGGCCAGTTTGCGGCCCCAGTTCTCGTCGTGGCATTGGGCGCAGGAGAGGTTCAGCTGGCCGATGCGCTGCCGGTAGAGCTGCCCGCCCCTCGCGGCGGCGGCGATGGTGCCGGGGTCCTGCGGCGGGTTCATGGGCATGCCGCGCGATTGCAGGGCGACGTAGCTTTCGAGGCTGAGCAGGTCTTCGCTTTCGGGCTTGAGCGGCGCGGCTTGCTGGGCGCCCTGGCGGCACATGTCTATGCGCTGGCCGAGCGTGATGACGCGGCCGCTGGCTTTGTCGAAGGCGGGGAAGCGGGCGGCGACGCCGCGCATGCTCTGTTTGGCGTCGCCGTGGCAGCTGCCGCAGGAGCGGTCGGTCTTGCCGGCCTTGGCCTTCCACAGGGCTTCGCCGCCACCGACCCAGAGCATGGCGGGGTTTTGCGTGTCGTCGCGCTGCATGGCCTGGGTGGAGGCGCTCATGAATTCGGCGCCGGATTTGCGCGTGTCCGGCGGCGTTGCGGCCAGCGCGGCGCACACCGTGGCGATGCAGACCGCTGCTGCTGAATGCCGCATCGCTGGGCGGCCGGGCTTCATGAGCCGCTCACCGTGATGGGCATTTTCTCCGTCTGCGCAAAGCCGTGGTCGCCCTGCCAGCTGAATTCCAGCGTGCCGCTCTCGGTGGCCACGGTGAAGAAGGCGATGTAGGGATTGGCGGAAATGGCGGGGTGCAGTTCTGCGCTGAACACGGTTGCGCCGTTGTAGCGGCAGGTGAAGCTGGTGAGGATGTCGCGCGGGACCAGCTTGCCGCCGGCATCGGGACGGTAGCCGCTTTCCATGGGGTGGGCGATCAGGGCGCGGATTTCTATCACCTCGCCTTTGCGCGCATTGGCCGGCATATGGATCAGGGTGCGCGCCATTACGGGGCCTCCCCTTCGATGCAGGCGGCCAGCGCCACAATGACGTCCACCGTCTGCTGCCAGTAGCTGCCGTCGCTCAGGCGCGCCACGGCCGCCAGCTTTTGCGAGGTGGCGAGGCGGATGCGGGTGGACACTTCGGCCTTGCCGCTGCGCGCGCCCAGCGTGAAGCGGACAATGTCGGTTTCCGGATTGCGTTCGTTGAAGATGGCGATGCCGGTGACATGCTCCACCGCCGTCATGGGGCTGTCCACGCTGATGGTGACGGGGACTGCGTTGCCGTTGTCTATCAGCTTGGCGATGTCGAAAACGACTTTGCCGGTCTTGGGCAACACGCCGCCGGTATAGGCGGAGATGGCGGCGCGCATTTCCTCCGGCGTGGCGGACGCGGGGCGCACCAGTGCCAGCAGCGGCAAGGCGGCGCCGGCTTGCAGCAGCTGGCGGCGCGTGGTCATGGCGCCCGCTCCGCGCGCAGGGTTTGCAAGTAGGCGATCACGTCTTCAATCTGTTGGGCGGTGAGGATGGTCTTTCCCTGGTGGGCGGCGCCCACGCGGGCCAGGCCTTCGGTCTTGTAGTAGGACGGCATGATGGTGGATGGGTTGATGCTGCCGGCGTCCACCAGGCGCTGGCGCAGCTGGGCGGCCGTGGAGCGGTCGCCCGCGCCGTCGAGCGGAGGCGCGAGGTTGCCCTGGAAGCGTCCCTCGGGAATGGGGCCGGTGTGGCACAGCAGGCATAACCCCACCTGCCGGTTGGCGACGATGGCGCGGCCGCGCGCAGCATCGCCGGCCGCTGCGCCCGGCAGCGGCGAGGCGTAGTCTGCAGCGCGCGCATCCGCAAGGCAAAGCGCGGCCAATAGTGCGGTCAATAGCGCAGCATTGAGCAGCAAGCCAGGCATAGTGTGCGGACCGGGGGCCGTGAAGATCAGGCCTTCTTCAGGCTGTGGTTCTTCAGCGGCAGGTCCCGCACGCGCTTGCCGGTGGCGGCGAAGATGGCGTTTAGCACCGCCGGCGCGGCCACCGCAATGGTCGGCTCGCCCACGCCGCCCCAGAAGCCGCCGGACGGCATGACGATGGTTTCCACCTTCGGCATCTCGTCCATCTTCAGCGGGACGTAGGTGTCGAAGTTGGTCTGCTCAACGCGGCCGTCCTTCAGCGTGCATTCGCCGTACAGGGCGGCGGACAAGCCGTACACAAAGGAACCTTCCACCTGCGCCTCGATCTGCTGCGGATTGACGGCGTGCCCGGAGTCGGTGGCGGCGACGATGCGGTGTATCTTCAGCTTGCCGCTTTTATTGACCGATACCTCGGCACAAGCGGCAACATAGCTGCCGAAGCCCATCGTCTGAGCCAGTCCCCGGAACACGCCCTTGGGCGCAGGCTTGCCCCAGCCGGCCTTTTCGGCCACCGCGTTCAGCACCGCCAGGTGCTTGGGATGGTTCGCCATCAGCTTGCGGCGCAGGGCCAGCGGGTCCTGTTTGGTGGCGTGCGCCACTTCATCCAGGAAGCACTCCAGGTAGACCGCGTTCTGGTTCAGGTTCACGCCGCGCCAGAAGCCCGCAGGCACGGGCGGATTGCGCATGGCGTGGTCGATCAGCAGGTTGGGGAAGGTATAGCCGATGGAGGCTTCCGGTCCCGGCGCGTTCAGGCCCTGGAACACCGCCGGGTCCTTGCCGTCCTTGATGGCCATGCCCACCGATACCAGGATGGACTGGCCGGAGATGCGCATGTGCAGGCCGGTTATGTTGTTCTTCTCGTCCAGCGCGGCGGTCAGCTTGCACTGCGTGATGGGATGGTAGCGGCCGTGCTGCATGTCCTCCTCGCGGGTCCACAGCAGCTTGACCGGCGTGCCGGGCAGCTCCTTGGCGATGGCCACCGCCTGGCGCACCCAGTCGTGCACCGCGCCCCGGCGGCCGAAACCGCCGCCCAGGTGCAGCTTGTAGACGTCGCACTTGGCGGCGGGCAGGCCGGCCGCTTCGGACGCGGCGGCCAGCGCCGCTTCGCCGTTCTGCGTGGGCGTCCACACTTCGCAGCGCTCCGGCGTCCACCTGGCGGTGGCGTTCATCACTTCCATCGTGGCGTGGTTCTGGAAGGGATAGGAATACACCGCCTCCACCTTGCGCTTGGCCGAGGCGATGGCGGCGCGCGCGTCGCCATTGCTGTTGCCCACCACGGCGTCCGGCGCGTCCAGCCCTTCCTTGAGCATGGCGGCGATGTCGGCGCTGGAAAGCTTGGCGTTGGGGCCTTCGTCCCACACGATGGGCAGCGCGTCCAGTGCTGTGCGCGCGCGCCACCAGGTGTCCGCCACCACCGCCACGGCGCTGTCGCCCACCTGCACCACCTTCTTCACGCCGGGCCGCTTTTCGATGGCGGCGGCGTCAAAGCTTTTCACCTTGCCGCCGAATACCGGGCAGTCCTTGATGGCGGCGTTCAGCATGCCGGGCAGCTTCAGGTCCATGCCATAGATCTGCGCGCCGGTGGTCTTGTCCACCGTGTCCAGGCGCGCCAGGCGCTTGCCGGCCAGCTTCCAGTCCTTGGGGTCTTTCAGTTTCACGTCGGCGGGAATGGCCAGCTTGCCGGCCGCTTGCGCCACCTTGCCGTAGCTGGTCTTGCGGCCGCTGGCGGCGTGCGTAATCACGCTGCCCGCAGCGGCGCATTCGGCGGCGGGCACGCCCCAGGCGTCCGCCGCTGCCTGCACCAGCATCATGCGCGCGGCGGCGCCGCCCTTGCGCACATACTCGTGCGACTCGCGCACGCCACGGCTGCCGCCGGTGGAGAAGCTGCCCCACACGCGCTTGCGCGCCAGGTTCTGGCCCGGCGTGGGGTATTCGGTGCTGACCTTGCTCCAGTCGGCGTCCAGTTCCTCGGCCACCAGCTGGGCCAGGCCGGTCAGCGTGCCCTGCCCCATTTCCGAACGGGCGATACGGATCACGATGGTGTCGTCCGGCTTCACCACCACCCAGGCGTTGACCTCGGGCGGGATGCCGGCTTCCTGCGCGGCGGCGTCGAAGGGAATCGCGAAAGGCACCATCAGCCCGCCCAGGGCCAGCGAGGCGCCCTTCAGGAAGCTGCGGCGCGAGACGGCAGCATTACGCATCCCGGCGCGGCTCATGCTTTGCTCCCGGCGTGGTCGCCCACGTGCGTAATGGCCAGGCCGGCCGATTTGGGGTCGGCCCCCTTGGCAACCACCTTGATCGCCGCGCGCACGCGGTTGTAGGTGCCGCAGCGGCAGATATTGGTCATGGCCGCGTCAATGTCGGCGTCGGTGGCTTTCGGCTTTTGCTTGAGCAGCGCGGCGGCGGCCATGATCATGCCGGACTGGCAGAAGCCGCATTGCGGCACGTCCAGCGCGGCCCAGGCCTTCTGCACCGGATGCGAGCCGTCCTTGGACAGGCCTTCGATGGTGACGATCTTCTGTTTAGCATTCAGCGCGGACACCGGCAGCACGCAGCTGCGCGTCGCTTCGCCGTCGATATGCACGGTGCAGGCGCCGCATTGCGCCACGCCGCAGCCGTACTTGGTGCCTGTCATGCCGAGCTGCTCGCGCAGCACCCACAGCAGCGGCGTATCGTCCTCCGCCTCGAAATCACGCGTGCTTCCATTGACGTTGAGCTGCGGCATGCTGTCTCCTGAGGATGTGTTGACCAGAATCAAAGATGGACATCTTACACCCGTAATTTCCGCCCTGCAGAGCAGTGTTTTGTATCGCAAAGTAGCGCAGCGAGCTCGGCCCTTTTTGACTTACATCAAGGTAGTCATTGATGCGCATCAATACACTGTGCGCATTACTTAACGATGAAGCAGAGAGGATGTATATGAAGTACGCAAAAGCAACGGCAGCAGCAGTCCTGATGAGTCTCGCCACCCTGGCCATGGGCCAGGCGGCGGCAGCGGAAGCCAGTCCCTGGCTGGTGCGCTTGCGCGCCGTCCATCTGGACCCGGCCGATAAATCCGACCCCGTCGGCGGCACCGGCGCAGCCAACCGCCTTACCATAGACAGCAAGACCATCCCGGAAATCGACATCTCCTACTTCTTCGCGCCGCAGTTCGCGGCCGAGCTGGTGCTGACCTATCCGCAAAAGCACGATGTGCTGCTGGACGGGAAAAGCATCGGCACCATGAAGCACCTGCCGCCCACGCTGCTGGCGCAGTACCACTTCCTGCCGGACGCGCAGTTCCGGCCTTATGTGGGCGCGGGCCTGAACTACACCACCATGTCCGATGTGCGCATCCTGAACGGCGCCGCCGGCCTGGAACACAAGAGCTTCGGCCTGGCGCTGCAAGCGGGCGCGGACTTCACGCTGGATAAAAACTGGTCGCTCAACGTGGACCTGAAGAAGGTGCAGATCCGCAGCGACGTCAATAGCGCCGGCGCCATCATCAGCAAAGTGAAGGTGGACCCGGTACTGCTGGCGGTGGGCGTGGGCTACCGCTTCTGATCAGAACCGTCCCGCCAGCAGCTCCATGCGCAGTTCGCTGGCAAAGGCCGCGCGCTGCGGGGCCAGCGCGTAGCGCCCCACCTCCAGCGTTACGCCGCCCGATTCCAGCGTGATGAGTTCCCCGGCGTTCTCCGGCATGCCGATGCGGGTGCGGCCAGGCACGAGGCGGGTCTGCGCGATTTTTCCCGCGCTGGCCCGCTCCACCACCAGGCAGCCGCTGGTGAGCACCACTTGTTCGTAGTCGGACGCATGGCGCGCATAGCAAAGGAAGGCGGCCGTCACCGCCGCCAGTTCCACGCCGGTGAAGCACAGCACCTGCCATATGCCGTGCAGCAGGAACACCGCAGCCACGGCCAGGGACAGCACGCACAGCATGGCCCACGCCGCCACCGTCTGGCGCGGCGTCAGCGAACAGTTACGCCGCCATAGCCACTCGCGTCTATCAAGGTCACGCCGCACGACGCCGCCTCCTTTTTTTGCTGCGCTTTTCATCTATTCTACGACTGCCGAGGGCAGCGTAAAACCCGCTTGTCGTTGTTTCCGAACGACAACAAATTACATAAGCGCCGGTCCGCGCATAATAATGCTCCGCCCTCCGCTTTTTTTAAGGAACAATAGCAGGCTATAACAATCAGCTCACTGGGGATGACATGCTACTTTCAAACTTGAAGATAGGAGCCCGCCTGGGCGTGGGATTCGCGATTGTGCTGGCGCTGCTGACGGCGATGCTGGTGCTGGGCCTGAGCTCATTGTCGCGCATCGGCAGCCGCACCAACGACATCGTGCACGACAAGAATGTGAAGATGGCCGCCGCCAACACCATGGTGGACAACGTGCGCAACATCTCCCTGGCGCTGACCACCATGATCGTGGTTCCGGGCACGCCGGAAATGAACGCCGAGCTGGAAAAAATCGCCGACGCGCGCAAGAAGTACGGCGCCGCCAAGGAGACCATGCTCAAGCTGCTGTCCGACGACAAGGAGAAGCAGCTGATGGCGGCGGTGGACGACGCGCTCAAAGCCGGCGCGGCCAAGAACAACGAGCTGGTGAAGCTGCGCAAGGAAGGCGAGATCCAGGACGCGACCGCCTTCCTGATCAAGGAAACCGGCCCGTCACTGAACGCGGTGCTGAAGGCGCTGGACGCTTTCGTCAGCTACGAGGCCAAGCTGGCCGCCGACGCCGGCACCGACGTGGAGCAGGTCTACTCCAGCTCGAAAATGCTGATGCTGGTGCTGGGCACCGCCGCCATCGTCATCGGCGCCGGCGTGGCGTGGTTCATCACCGGCTCCATCACCGGCCCGCTGAACAAGGCGGTGGACGTGGCGGAGACGGTGGCCTCGGGCGACCTGTCCTCGCATATCGACAGCGGCGGCGGCGACGAGACCGGGCGCCTGCTGAACGCGCTCAAGGCCATGAACGACAGCCTGCTCAACGTGGTGAGCCAGGTGCGCACCGGCACCGACGCGATCAGCACCGCGTCGAGCGAAATCGCGGCGGGCAACCTGGACCTGTCCTCGCGCACCGAGGAGCAGGCCAGCTCGCTGGAGGAAACCGCATCGTCGATGGAGGAGCTCACTTCCACCGTGAAGCAGAACGCGGACAACGCGCGCCAGGCCAACACGCTGGCCAAGTCCGCCTCCGAAGTGGCGGTCAAGGGCGGCGACATCGTGGCGCAGGTGGTGGACACCATGGGCACCATCAATGATTCCTCGCGCAAGATCGTGGACATTATCGCGGTCATCGACGGCATCGCTTTCCAGACCAATATCCTGGCGCTGAACGCGGCGGTGGAAGCGGCGCGCGCGGGCGAGCAGGGACGCGGCTTCGCGGTGGTGGCGTCCGAAGTGCGCAACCTGGCGCAGCGCTCGGCGGCGGCGGCCAAGGAGATCAAGGAGCTGATCAACGCGTCCGTGGCCAATGTGGACACCGGCTCGCGCCTGGTGAACGACGCCGGCAGCACCATGGGCGACATCGTCAATAGCATCCAGCGCGTGACGGACATCATGGGCGAGATCACGTCCGCCAGCCAGGAGCAGACGCTGGGCATCGAACAGATCAACGCGGCGATTTCGCAGATGGACGAAGTGACGCAGCAGAATGCGGCGCTGGTGGAGCAGGCTGCGGCCGCGTCGCAGAGCATGCAGGAGCAGGCGGGCAATCTGGCCACCGTGGTGGGCTTCTTCAAGACCGGGGCGCATGCCGCGGCGGCGCCGGCGCCTCGGCGCAGCGCGCCGGCGCCGGCTCGGCCCGCGCCGCCCTCTGCCACGCGCGCCGTCGCCAAGCCTGCGCAGCGGCTGGCGCCGGGGAAGCCGGCTGAGAGCGATTGGGAGGAGTTCTAAGCTGTGGCCGTGGCGGGTTACGGGGGCGCTGCCCCCTAACCCGCCCTACGCGGTTTTGCGTGGCAGCGTCAGGGTGAACGTGGAGCCGTCGCCGGGGGCGCTGGTGACGCTCAGCGTGCCCTGGTGCGCTTCGGCGAGCTGGCGCGAGATGTAGAGGCCCAGGCCCAGGCCGGCGCTTACGCCGGTGTCCATGCCGCGCTCGAAGGGCTCGAAGATGCGGGCCTGGGTTTCCTCGCTCATGCCTTTGCCGCCGTCCCGCACCGTGATGCGCGCGCTGCGCCAGTCCGCCTCCAGCTTCACCTCCACCGGCGTGCCGCAGCCGTAGCGCAGCGCGTTCGTCAGCAGGTTGACTATCACCTGCTCGATACGGAATTCGTCCCAGTGGCCGCGCACTTCGTGCTCGGCTTTCAGCGTGATTTCGCAGCCGGTTTCGCGGGCCTGCCGCGACAAATCCGCCACCACCCTTTGCAACAGCCCGGAAAGCTCCGTCTCGGCCGGCCGTATCGACAGCTTGCCGCTGCGGATGCGCGACACGTCCAGCATGTCGTCGATCAGCCGTATCATGCTCTGGATCTGGCGGTCGTCGCGCGCCACCATCTTTTTCCACACCTCGGGATTGAAGCCCTCCTGCAGGCCGCGCTCGATCTGCAGCTTGCGCAGCTGCGTTTCCAGCGACAGCGTGTTGAGCGGCGTGCGCAGCTCGTGCGCCACCAGCGACATGAATTCGTCGCGCGTGCGCAGGGCGCGCTGCAGGTCTTCCTGCGCCAGGTGCAGCGCCTGCAGCGTGGCCTCCTGCTCGGCGCGCGCCTTCTCCAGCGCCACCACCTGGCGCTGCGTTTCCTGGCGCTGCCGGTGCAGCGCCACGAACACGTTCACCTTGCTCTTGACCATGTCGCCGTCCAGCGGCTTGTACAGGAAATCGACCGCGCCCGCCTCGTAGCCCTTGAAGGCGTAATTCAGCTCCTTGCCGGCCGCGCTGACGAACACGATAGGGATGTGGCGCGTTCTCTCCGTGCCGCGCATCAGCTCCGCCAGTTCAAAGCCGTCCATGCCCGGCATCTGCACGTCCAGGATGGCCAGCGCGAAGTCGTGCTCGAGCAGCAGCGCCAGCGCCTCGTCGCCGGACGTGGCCTGGTACACGGTGCGCTCCTCGTCGCGCAGCAGCGCCTGCAGCGCGCGCAGGTTCTCCGGCAGGTCGTCCACGATCAGCAGCTTGGTCCGTTCCAGCATCAGCGTTTCTCCAACGTCGTCTCCAGCGCCACCAGCAGGTGGCGGATGTCCCGCAACGGCAATATCAAATCCGGCGCGCGCAGCCGAATGGCTTCGCGCGGCATCACGTCCACCTGCGCCTCGGACGGGTCCTGCACCACGGTCAGGCCACCCGCCTCGCCTATCGCGGCCAGTCCCGCCGCGCCATCGTGGCTGGCGCCGGTGAGCAGCACGCCAACCAGCGCGGGGCCGTACGCGTCCGCCGCAGAGGCCATGACGAAGTCGATGGCCGGGCGAGAAAACAGGTGCGGCGGCTCGCAGCTCAGCGAGAAGCAGCGTTCCGATTCTACCGACAAGTGGTAGCCGGACGGCGCAAAGTATACCGTGCCCGCCTCCAGCGGCTGCTTGTCCTCCGCCTCCACCACCGTCATCGCCATGCGCTGGGCGAAGACCTCGGCCAGCTGGCTGTCGCGCCTGGGCATCATGTGCACCATCACCACGATGGGCAGCGGCGCGTCCGCCGGCAGGCCGGGCAGGATGTCGAGCAGGGCCGCCACGCCGCCGGCCGAGGCGCCTATCACCACCGCCTCGAAGGCGCGGCCTTCCAGCGCGGCCTCCACGTTGCCGTAGGCCGGCGCGTTCACGACAGCTTCCTGAACAGGCGTTCGCGCTTGACCACCGGCTCGAAGCGCGGGCCGTAGGCGGAGAAGTCTATGCTCTCCTTGCTGCCCAGGCCAAGAAAGCCGCGATGGCACAGCGACTCGTGGAACAGCCCGAACGCGCGCTCCTGCAGCTTCTTCTTGAAGTAGATCATCACGTTGCGGCAGCTGATCAGATGCGTCTCGGCGAACACGCTGTCGGTGGCCAGGCTGTGGTCGGCGAAGGTGACGTTCTCCATCAGCGAGCGGTCAAACAGGGCCGAGTTGTAGGCCGCCGTGTAGTAGTCCGAAAAGGCGCGCTTGCCGCCGGCGGCCTGGTAGCTGGCGGTGTAGTCGCGCATGCTCTCCAGCGGGAACACGCCCTTCTTGGCCTTTTCCAGCGACTGCGGGTTGATGTCGGTGGCGTAGATGATGCTGCGTTCGAGCAGGCCTTCCTCCTTGAGCAGGATGGCCAGCGAATAGACTTCCTCGCCGGTGCTG